>Ga0316187_10002264_pt1 | contig 16761 bp, 11 predicted proteins | sample CroRivburrow1_MG_FD_204927 | JGI IMG/M metagenome (GOLD analysis project Ga0316187, IMG submission 204927) | Coastal sediment microbial communities from Maine, United States - Cross River worm burrow 1 | ecosystem: Environmental > Aquatic > Marine > Coastal > Sediment | place: USA: Maine... | reverse complement strand
GATCGTCCACCATGTCCGTCTTGTTCAGGTACACCACGATGAACGGCACACCCACCTGACGCGCCAGGAGCACATGCTCGCGCGTCTGCGGCATCGGACCGTCAGCGGCTGAAACCACCAACACGGCACCGTCCATCTGCGCCGCACCCGTGATCATGTTCTTCACGTAGTCCGCGTGACCCGGGCAATCCACGTGCGCGTAGTGACGATTATCCGTCTCGTACTCCACATGCGCCGTGGCGATCGTGATCCCACGCTCCCTTTCTTCCGGAGCCTTGTCGATCTCGTCGAAGGCGATGAAACTCGCCATCCCCTTCTTCTCCAGTGCCTTCGTGATCGCCGCCGTCAACGTCGTCTTCCCATGGTCCACGTGACCAATCGTCCCCACATTCACGTGCGGCTTCGTGCGCTCAAACTTCTCCTTGGCCATAGCCTTCTCCTCGATCCTTACTCTTACTTGTCTCTCAGCACGGAAAAACGACTCATCCGGCGGCCCTCGCCACCACCTCTTCACTGACGCTCTTCGGCGCCTGCTCGTAGCTCGAGAACTGCATCGAGTAGGTCGCACGACCCTGTGTCACCGAGCGTAGGTCGGTGGCATATCCGAACATCTCCGACAGCGGCACCTTGCAGCTGATGACCTGGGCATTGCCTCGGGCCTCCATGTGCTGCACGCGCCCCCGACGTGATGTGACGTCGCCGATCACATCACCCATGTACTCTTCCGGGGTGACGACCTCGACGGACATGACCGGCTCCAGAAGAACCGGGTTCGCCTTCTTGCAGGCATCCTGAAAAGCCATCGAGCCGGCGATCTTGAAGGCGAGCTCCGAGGAATCCACCTCGTGAAAGCTGCCGTCGTAGAGGTCGACCTCGACTCCGGTGATGGGATATCCGGCCAGCGGCCCCGTCTCCATCGCCTCGCGAATCCCCTGCTCGACGGGCTTGATGAACTCTCTGGGAATCACGCCGCCCTTGATCTTGTCGTTGAACGTAAAATCGCCATCCGATCCCGGCCGCAGACGGATTTTGCAATGCCCAAATTGGCCACGACCGCCACTCTGCCGGACAAATCGACCCTCACCCGGAGCCTCTAGCGTCAGCGACTCCTTGTAGGCCACCTGCGGAGTGCCGATGTTGGCGCCGACGTTGAATTCCCGGACCAGACGATCGGTAATGATCTCCAGGTGAAGCTCGCCCATTCCTGAGATCAGGGTCTGTCCCGTGTCTGGCTCCGTGTGCACCTTGAAGGTCGGGTCTTCCTGCTGCAGCTTGCCCAGGGTCAGGGCCAGCTTCTCCTGATCGGCCTTGGTCTTGGGTTCGATGGAGACCGCAATCACCGGCTCCGGGAAGCTCATGGACTCGAGCAGCACCGGATCTCCTGGATCGGAGATGGTGTCGCCGGTGGTCACTCCTTTGAGCCCAACGGCCGCAGCGATATCCCCCGCCCAGACTTCCGAGATCTCCTCACGCTTGTTGGCATGCATCTTGAGCAGTCGACCGATCCGCTCTTTCTTGCCCGAAGCAACATTGAGCACTGAAGTGCCGGTCTCAACGTGCCCGGAGTAGACCCGAAAATAGGCCAGCTGACCGACGAATGGGTCGGTCATGATCTTGAAAACCAAAGCGGAGAAGGGCTCGTCGTCGGAGCTCTCCCTGGTCACCGGTTCACCGTTGCCGGGATCGGTGCCCTCGATAGCCGGAATGTCCAGCGGCGACGGCAGATAGTCGATCACGGCGTCCAAGAGAGGCTGCACGCCCTTGTTCTTGAAGGCGCTACCGCACAGAACAGGCTGGAGGCGATTCGTGATCGTGGCCCGTCGAATGGCCGCTCGCAGCTCGTCGTTGGTGATCTCCTCTCCAGAAAGATACTTCTCCAACAACTGGTCATCCGTCTCGGCCACTGTTTCGACCATCTCTTCCCGCGCCTTGTGGGCCTGTTCGGCATAGCCGTCGGGAATCTCCGCCAGCTCGAAGTCGGCACCAAGAGCCTCGCCCGTGTAGGAGACGCCACGCATCTCCACCAAGTCGATGACCCCCTGAAAGCCATCCTCCTTCCCCCACGGCAGCTGCAACACGACTGTCGCGGCGGCCAGGCGGGAGCGCATCATGGACACACAGCGCTCGAAGTCGGCTCCGACTCGGTCCATCTTGTTGATGAAAGCCATCCTGGGAACCCGGTAGCGATCCGCCTGTCGCCAGACAGTTTCGGATTGGGGCTCGACTCCGGCCACGGCATCGAAAACGGCTATGGCGCCGTCCAGAACCCTCAAGGAACGCTCCACCTCGGCCGTGAAGTCCACATGACCCGGGGTATCGATGATGTTGACGCGGTAGTCATTCCAGAAACAGGTCGTAGCAGCCGAGGTGATGGTGATACCCCGCTCCTGCTCCTGCACCATCCAGTCCATGGTCGCGGTTCCGTCGTGAACTTCGCCGATCTTGTAGTTCACGCCGGTGTAGTACAGGACGCGCTCGGTAGTCGTCGTCTTACCGGCATCAATGTGAGCCATGATGCCGATATTGCGGATCTTCTCGAGTGGAATTTGACGAGACATGACGATCTACCTACCCAAAGTTCGAAAGCCTTTGTCCTTTCGGCACAAAAGCGACAGCATTCCCGTGCCGTCGCAGAAACGACTTGCGCATACCCATGCGGCCTCAGGGTTTCCCACCCCGGTGGGAAACGCCGGCGCTACCAGCGGTAGTGAGCGAAGGCCTTGTTGGCTTCGGCCATTCGGTGGGTATCCTCCCTCTTCTTGATAGCAGCACCGCGGTTCTCTGCCGCGTCCAGCAACTCACCAGCGAGTCTCTGATTCATGGTCTTCTCACCGCGGCGCATGGCGCTTTGGAGAATCCAGCGAAACGACAAGGCCAGGCGACGATTGGGACGAACCTCCATCGGCACCTGATAGGTGGAGCCACCAACTCGGCGGGACTTGACTTCCACCGCCGGCTTGACACCCTCCACTGCCTTCTTGAATATCTTCAGGGGATCCTCTCCAGAACGCTCGCCGACAATCTCGAGCGCGTCATAGAGAATCCGCTCGGCAATCGACTTCTTGCCGTCCTTCATGATCACGTTGATGAACTTACTCAACAACTGAGAGTTGTAGACGGGATCAGGAAGTACTTCCCGCTTCTCGGGTGCGATTCGCCTGGGCATTTCGATTCAACCTCTTACCTGCTTCTCACCTATGACTTGGGGCGCTTGGCCCCATACTTCGAACGACTCTGACGTCGATCTTCGACACCCACCGCGTCGAGCGTGCCTCGCACCACGTGGTACCGAACTCCCGGCAGATCCTTCACACGGCCGCCACGAATCAGCACGATGGAGTGCTCTTGAAGGTTGTGCCCAACACCCGGAATGTAGGTGGTCACCTCGATACCGTTCGTCAAGCGGACGCGTGCCACCTTGCGCAGCGCCGAATTCGGCTTCTTGGGCGTCTGCGTGTAGACACGCACACAGACTCCCCGCTTTTGCGGAGACGCCTGCAGCGCGGGACTTTTTGTCTTCGCCTTGTGGCGTTTCCGCCCCTTGCGAACCAATTGATGAATCGTCGGCATCGACCAACTCTCCCAGTACTTTTTTCGAACTGCTACAAGCCTTTGCCGCACCCGTCAACGCCCACCCGAGCACCCCAACGGGTGACTGCAAACAACTCCAAATTAAGCAAAACTACCCTGGCCAGTCCAGGTGGACCTCAGGGACTGCCGAACCGCGCTAAGTTAGCAGTCGGAGCACCCTGTCGTCAAGTGACAATCGATGGGGTGGTCCCTATCCGGTCGGCTCCCTACTCGCTTTCAACCACCTCCTGGGGCAGGGCCCGAATCTCGCCCTCGCTGAAGTCGAAGAGGAGCTCCTCTTCTCCCTCCAGATCGTCCTCGTAGACGACGTCTTCCATGTGAAAGTCGTGGTACTTCGCCATTCCGGTCCCGGCTGGGATCAGACGACCGACAATCACGTTCTCTTTCAGCCCACGCAAGTAGTCCACCTTGCCATAGATGGCGGCTTCGGTGAGCACCCGCGTCGTCTCCTGGAAGCTGGCCGCTGAGATGAAACTCTCGGTAGACAGCGATGCCTTGGTAATGCCCTGCAGCATGGGGCGACCAATGGCCGCGCTACCGCCTGCATCCAGCACTCGCTGGTTTTCTTCCTGGAATCTCCATTTGTCTACTTGCTCGTCGATGAGAAACTCTGTATCCCCCACCTCTTCGATCTTCACCGAGCGCATCATCTGCCGCACGATAACTTCGATGTGCTTGTCGTTGATGGCCACGCTCTGCGAGCGGTACACCTCCTGGATCTTGTCCACCAGGTAGCGCTGCAGCTCGTTCTCACCCAGGACCTGCAAGATGTCGTGAGGGTTGATCGGCCCATCGATCAGAGCCTCGCCGGCCCGAATCCACTCACCGTTGTGCACGTTGATGTGGACGGAGCGAGGCACCAGATACTCACGGACATCACCGCTTTCGCTGAGCACCACCACCTTGCGCATACCCTTCTGAATGTCTCCCAACTGCACAGTGCCATCGATCTCACTGATAATCGCCGGCTCCTTGGGACTACGCGCTTCGAAGAGCTCCACCACACGCGGCAAACCACCGGTGATGTCCTTGGTCTTGGTGGTCTCGCGTGGGATCTTCACTAGCACGTCGCCTGGAAAGACCGACTTCCCATCCAGAACCATGAGATGCGAGCCGGTGGGCAGGAGGTACTTGCGCTCTTCCTTGCCACGCCCAGAGACGATAACCGCCGGGGCCCGCTTCTCCGCCTGCGGTGCGTCCACAATGATGCGCTGTGACAAGCCCGTCACAGGGTCGGTCTCCTCGCGCACATTCTCGCCTTCGATCACGTCGTGGAAGGCGACCTTGCCCGCGATTTCCGTCAGCACGGACGAGGTGAAGGGATCCCATTCGACGAGCTCGGTTTCCGGCTCGATTTCCTGACCTTCGCGGACCAGCAGGTGGGAGCCGTAGGCCAGAGCGTAGCGCTCCAACTCGCGATCTCGCGCATCGACGATCACCAGCTTGCCGTTACGGTTGACCACCACCAGGTCGCCTTCTTTGCTGTCCACCGTCGAGACATTGATGAACTTGACGGTCCCTGGGTTCGTCGAGGAGTGCTTCGACTGCTCCGAGACTCGACTGGCGGTACCCCCATAATGGAAGGTCCTCATGGTCAGCTGCGTGCCAGGCTCGCCGATCGACTGGGCCGCAATCACGCCGACGGCCTCACCGATATTGGTCATCCTGCCCGTGGCGAGATTACGCCCGTAACAAGCGGCACAAATACCTCGCCGAGTCTCACAGCTCAGCGCCGATCGGATCTTCACCCGCTCGATACCCGCAGCCTGGATCATGTTGGCAATGGGCTCGGTCACCTCTTGCCCAATGCCACACAACAGGGCTCCGCCGGCGGGGTCGTGAACGTCCTCTTGACAGACTCGACCGGCGATGCGATCGCGCAACGCCTCGAGGATGTCACCACCTTCCATGATGGCTGTCACGAAGATGCCGTCGATCGTTCCACAGTCTTCCTCGGTGACGATCACATCTTGCGCTACGTCCACCAGGCGGCGGGTCAGATACCCGGAATCAGCAGTCTTCAGAGCTGTATCGGCCAAGCCCTTTCGAGCCCCATGGGTCGAGATGAAGTACTGAATCACGGATAGGCCTTCGCGAAAGTTGGCGGTAATCGGGGTCTCGATGATCTCGCCCGAAGGCTTGGACATCAGACCACGCATACCGGCTAGCTGCCGCACCTGTTCGCGAGAGCCTCGCGCACCGGAATCGGCCATCAGGCGGATGGGATTGAACTCGCCCTTGGCCTCCTCGACGTCGGCCATGTCGCTGAACATCTCTTCCGAGACCTTCTCGGTAACACGGTGCCAGATGTCGATGATCTTGTTGTGTCGCTCACCAGCCGTTATGACTCCGCCCGTTCGCTGCTTCTCGATCTGAATCACATCGGATCGGGCTTTGTCGAGGATCGCAGTCTTCTTGGCGGGAATCACCATGTCGTCGATACCGAACGAGACGCCGGCCTTGGTGGCGTAGAGGAAGCTGACTTGCTTGATCTCGTCGAGCATCTTCACGGTCATGTCATTACCGTGCTGGGTGTAGCTATAGCCCACGAGCTCCTGCAGTGCCCGCTTCTTCAGCAAGCCATTGACAAACGGCACTTGCTCCGGCAAATGCATGTTCAGGATGACCCGGCCGACCGTGGTCTCGATCAGCTGACGATCCAGCTGTTCCACATCGGAGTGCAAAAGATCCTGGTCGTGATACTGGGTCTCCAGATTGATGTACGACCCGGTGTAGCGGACCCGAATCTGAGCCTGGGTCTCGACGATGCCTTCGTGGAGTGCCAGCAGTACAGAGTCGAAGTCGTGGAAGGTGCGCCCCTCTCCCTTGGCTCCTTCGCGCCGCATCGTCAGGTAGTAGGCGCCAAGCACCATGTCCTGGCTCGGCACGGCGAGTGGGCGGCCGCTGGCAGGGCTCAGGATGTTGTTGGCCGACAGCATGAGCACATGGCTCTCGATCTGAGCCTTGGGGGATAGCGGCACATGCACCGCCATCTGGTCACCATCGAAGTCGGCGTTGAAAGCGGCACAGACCAACGGATGAATCTTGATCGCCTTGCCCTCGATCAGCACCGGCTCGAAAGCCTGGATGCCGAGTCGGTGCAGGGTGGGAGCACGATTGAGCAGGACCAGATGGTCCTGGATGACCTCCTCGAGGGCATCCCAGACTGCATCTTCTTCACGCTCCACCATCTCCTTTGCAGCCTTGATGGTCCCCACCAGCTCTTTTTCCTCGAGCCGGTTGTAGATGAACGGCTTGAAGAGCTCCAAAGCCATTTTCTTGGGCAAACCACATTGATGGAGCTGCAGCTCGGGCCCAACCACGATGACAGAGCGGCCGGAATAGTCGACTCGCTTGCCGAGGAGATTCTGCCGGAACCTGCCCTGCTTGCCCTTCAGGGTGTCGGAGAGCGACTTGAGAGGCCGATTGTTGGAGCCCTTCAGCACCCTTCCCCGACGTCCGTTGTCGAACAGCGCGTCGACGGCCTCCTGCAGCATCCGCTTCTCGTTGCGGACGATTACCTCGGGGGCACGCAGCTCCAAGAGCTTCTTGAGTCGATTGTTGCGGTTGATGACCCGGCGATAGAGGTCGTTCAGGTCGCTGGTGGCGAAGCGGCCGCCATCCAACGGCACCAAAGGCCGCAGCTCGGGAGGAATCACAGGAATGACGTCGAGAATCATCCACTCGGGCCGATGTCCGCTCTTGCGGAAGGCCTCGACGACCTTCAGCCGCTTGGCGGCCTTCAATCGGCGAATCTGACTGGTCTCGGTCTTCATTACGATGCGAAGCTCTTCGGACAGCTCATCGGGGTCTATGCGGCTCAACAACTCCTTGATCGCCTCGGCACCCATACGCGCCTCGAAGGCCTCTGCGCCGAAGGTGTCCCGCACCTCCCGGAAGCGCTCCTCGGAAAGCAGCTCACTTTCCTCCAGGTCCGTGTCACCCGGATCGATCACGACGTAGCTCTCGAAATAGAGGATCCGCTCCAGGTCCCTGAGGCTCAAGTCCAACAGGTGCCCGATACGACTGGGCAGACCTTTGAAGAACCAGACATGAGAGACCGGACTGGCCAACTCGATGTGACCCATTCGCTCGCGGCGCACACGGGATCGGGTGACCTCGACACCGCACTTGTCGCAGACCACGCCCCGGTGCTTCATCCGCTTGTACTTGCCGCACAGGCATTCCCAGTCCGAAATGGGGCCAAAGATCTTGGCGCAAAAGAGACCGTCCCGCTCCGGCTTGAAGGTCCGGTAGTTGATGGTCTCGGCTTTCGTCACCTCGCCATGACTCCAAGACCGGATCTTCTCCGGTGAAGCCACCGAGATCTTGATCGCGTTGAAGTCCTTGAGCGCTGTCGGTTTGTTCATTGTTCGAAGAGGCTGCAAGGTGATTCCTCCTTCTCTGGGGAGTCGGTCTTCTACTTTCTCCAACCTGGTTCCGGTTCCGCCGTTAGACCTTCAAGAGCTCGACATCGAGACACAGGCTCTGAAGCTCCCGCACTAACACGTTGAAGGACTCGGGCAGACCCGGGTCCTCGGGCACATCTCCCTTCACCAGGGCTTCGTAGATACGACTTCGGCCTTCCACATCATCGCTCTTGACGGTGAGCAACTCCTGCAAGGTGTAGGCCGCACCGTAGGCCTCCAAGGCCCAGACCTCCATCTCACCGAACCTCTGTCCACCGAACTGGGCCTTGCCTCCCAGCGGCTGCTGCGTAATCAGCGAGTACGGGCCGATGGAGCGGGCATGAATCTTGTCGTCCACGAGGTGAGAGAGCTTCAACATATAGATGTAGCCCACCGTCACCTCCTGCTCGAAAGGCTCTCCAGTCATGCCGTCGTGGAGCGTCGCCTTGCCCGAACCGGGCAGCTCGGCGTCCGCGAGGAAGCCCTTGAGGTCCGATTCGTGCGCCCCGTCGAACACCGCGGTGGCGAAATGCAAACCCAGAGCTCTACCTGCCCAGCCGAGATGAGTCTCGAGAATCTGGCCGACGTTCATTCGACTTGGAACGCCAAGTGGATTGAGAACGATCTCGACCGGAGTACCGTCCGGCAGGTACGGCATGTCCTCCTCCGCCAGCACCCGGGAGATGACACCTTTGTTGCCGTGCCGCCCGGCCATCTTGTCGCCGACCTGCAACTTGCGCTTCATGGCGACAAAGACCTTGACCAGCTTGATGACGCCTGGCGGCAGCTCGTCGCCCTTCTGCAGCAGCTGGATGCGCTCCTCGTTGACCTTGTGGAGGACCTCGATGTACGAGTCGGTGCTGCGATAGACCTCACTCACAGTCTTGAGAAGCTTCTTGTCCGAGACCGGTAGGCGCAGGATCTCCTGGCGATTCAAGGCCTCGAGAGTCCGCAGGGTCATCTTCTCGCCCTTCTTGAGCAGCTTGTCACCGGCCCGACTGCTGACCGCCGCGGTGACCTGAGCGCCTACCAGTAGATCGGTGATCTTCTTGTTGCGCTCTTCGGTGTAGATCCTCACCTGATCCTTGATGTTCTTCTCGAGACGGGCGATCTCCGACTCCTCGATCTCCTGGGCACGAACGTCCTTTTCGACACCCTTGCGGGAGAAGATCTTGACGTCGACGACCGTACCCTCGATACCGGGCGGAACCTTGAGACTCGCGTCGCGAACGTCGCCGGCCTTTTCGCCGAAGATCGCCCGCAGAAGCTTCTCTTCGGGGGTCAGCTGAGTCTCTCCCTTCGGAGTCACTTTGCCGACCAGAATGTCACCGGGCTTGACCGTCGCTCCGATACGCACAATGCCGCTGTCATCCAGATCGCGCAGTGCGGCTTCTGAGACGTTGGGAATGTCTCGAGTGATTTCCTCGGGACCCAACTTGGTATCTCGCGCCTCGATCTCGAATTCCTCGATGTGGATGGAAGTGAAGTAGTCATCTTTGACCAGGCGCTCGGAGACCAGGATCGCGTCCTCGAAGTTGTAGCCCCGCCACGGCATGAAGGCCACCAGCACGTTGCGCCCAAGGGCCAGTTCGCCTTTGTCGGTGCTGGGGCCGTCCGCCAGGACGTCGCCTTTGCGCACCCTCTGGCCTTGCTCCACTACCGGCTTCTGGGTGACACAGGTGTTCTGGTTGGAGCGACGGAATTTGGTCAGCTGATAGATGTCGGCGCCGAACTCCTTCGCCTCGCCGGTGTCCGCGTCCTCACCCTCGACCCGGACGATGACGCGCTCCGAGTCCACCGAATCGACGATGCCGCCGCGCTTGCAAAGCACGACGGCGCCCGAGTCGCGGGCCACAATCGACTCGAGCCCAGTGCCCACGATAGGCGCCTCGCTGCGCAAGAGAGGCACAGCCTGGCGCTGCATGTTGGAACCCATGAGCGCGCGGTTGGCGTCGTCGTGCTCGAGGAAGGGAATCAGCGCGGCCGCCACGGACACCAGCTGTTTCGGACTGATATCCATGTAGTCCACGCGATCCCGCTCGACGGTGACGAAGTCGCCTCCCGACCGTGAGGTGACCCTCTCCTCGGTCAGGTTGCCCCGATCGTCCACGTCGGCATTGGCCTGGGCGATGATGTACTTCTCCTCTTCCCAGGCGGTCAGATACCAGGCATGCGGTTCACCATCGACCTGCCGTTTGCGCCCCCGCTTGAGCTTGTTGTTGGCGGCTTCCAACTCGTCTCCGGCGACGATCTGACCCAGCTTGAAGGGACCGTCGCCGATCCTCGTTATCCGAAAGTGATCGATGACCCGACCACCATCGACCCTCTTGTACGGGCTCTCGATAAAGCCGTACTCGTTGACCCGGGCATAAGTGGCCAAAGACGAAATCAGTCCGATATTGGGACCCTCAGGCGTTTCAATCGGGCAGATACGGCCATAGTGGGAGGCATGCACATCGCGCACTTCGAAGCCGGCCCGCTCCCTCGACAAGCCGCCTGGACCCAGGGCCGAGAGGCGCCGTTTGTGGGTCACCTCCGAAAGCGGGTTCGTCTGGTCCATGAACTGCGAGAGCTGTGACGAGCCGAAGAACTCTTTGATCGCTGCGATTACCGGCTTCGAGTTGATCAGGTCGTGCGGCATAGCCGAGTCGATGTCCTGGTGCACCGACATTTTTTCCTTGATGGCCCGCTCCATGCGAACCAAACCGACCCTGAACTGGTTCTCGAGCAACTCACCCACCGTCCGCACGCGTCGGTTGCCGAGATTGTCGATATCGTCGACCCGGCCCACATCCCGATGCAGGCGCAGGAAGTACTCCACGACCTTCAGGAAGTCATCGGCGGACAGCGTCTTCTGATCCACTGGCACTTCGGTGTCGAGCTTGATGTTGAACTTGAATCGCCCGACACGAGAGAAGTCGTACCGCTTGGCATCGAAGAACATGCCGTAGAACAAAGAGCGAGCACTCTCCAGAGTCGGAGGATCGCCCGGCCGCATGCGACGATAGATCTCGATGAGAGCATCCTTGGCGTTGGCTGTATGGTCCTTGGCCAAGGTGTTGGTCAGAATGTTTCCAACCACTTCCCAGTCGGGGAAGAAGAGCTCCAGGTCGGTGTGCTTGCGCCCCTTGAGCCGTTCCTCGAGATCCTCGGGAACCAGCTCATTGGCCTCGAACAGCACCTCCCCCGTGTCCAGGTCCACGACATCGGAAATGAAGAGGGCCCGATCGAGATCGGCAATCCGCACCGACTCCTCGAGTTCCTTACCCTTGTCCAGCGTTGCAATGCCTTCCTCATCCAGTTTCAAGCCGGCAAACAGCCGATAGGCGTTGCGGCGGCCGCGGCTATGACGATCCTTCAGTCGTTCCTGCTCGAGAACCGCAGGAGGAATCGACAGAGTCAACTTACCCCGCCCAACCGGCTTGGCTGGTATGGCTGTATAGAAGCGCCGCAGAATGGCCTCGTTGTCTTCGAGCCCGAGAGCCCGCAAGAAGACCGTGCCGTGGAACTTCCTCTTGCGATCGATCCGAATGCTCAAGACTTCCTTCTGGTCGTACTCGAACTCGACCCACGACCCACGATAGGGAATGATCTTGGCGAGGAAGGAGCGCGGAGCCTGCTTGGTGAAGAACACCCCTGGGCTACGGTGCAACTGGCTGACAATGACCCGCTCCGTGCCGTTGATCACGAAAGTCCCGTTGTCGGTCATCAGCGGAATGTCTCCGAAGTAGACCTCCTCCTCCTTAGCGTCCCGCATCATCCGCGCGCCGGTCTCCGGATCCTTGTCGAACACAAACAGCCTAAAGGTGACTCGGAGAGGCACGGCATGGGTCAGCCCCCGCTCTTGGCACTCCGAGATGGAGTAAGTCAGCTGCAAATCGACCGGATTGCCGCAGATGTCACAGCGCGTCACTCGATTCTTGTTGATCACGCCGCACTCGGGACAATCCACCGTCTCCTCGTGCGGATGCTCAGTCATGATCTTGGCGCTGCAGTTCGAACAGGTCATGCGCAGGTACTCGAGCCCGCTGAGCTCGCCGCACTTGCACTGCCAATCTCCGATCGTGTATTTCACGAAGTCGAGAGAACAAGTTTCCCTGAAGTCGGAGAACGGGAAAATGCTCGAAAATACAGCCTGCAGGCCCCGGTTTTCCCGTTCTTCCGGCAGCAGATTCATCTGCAGAAACCGCTCGTAGGACCGGCGCTGCACATCGATGAGATTCGGGATCGCCAGGGACGTCCGAATCGTCGAGAAATCTCTGCGCTCGCGATTCTGAACCTGAGTTGTTGTTTCCATAAGGGAGGCTCCTAAGGTCTCTTCCGAGTGGGGCTATCAGGGACGGCTAGACCAGGCCGCTACCCTCGCCGCGCGCTACCGCGTCAGACGCAAATCTCTTCCGGCCGCACCCACCGGTACGGTCCTGAAAGAGGGGATGTCGTGGGCCCGTTGGCACCAGTTCGTGCGTCGAGGCTTTCCTTCCGCAATTGGGTCGCTTTGTTCAACAGGTAGAGTCGCCCTTCTGGGCTTCATTACTTGATCTCTACCTGAGCGCCCACTTCTTCGAACTTCTTCTTCATTTCCTCGGCCTCGTCCTTGGAGACGGCCTCTTTCACCGTCGCCGGAGCCGACTCGACGAGATCCTTGGCATCCTTCAGTCCGAGGCTGGTGACCTCGCGAACTGCTTTGATAACGTTGATCTTCTTGTCTCCGACGGCCGTCAATACCAGATCGAACTCGGTCTTTTCCTCGGCGGCGGCTTCGCCACCACCCGCCCCGGCAGCCGCGGCTACCATGGGCACTGCCGCCGCTGCCGCCGACACACCGTAGTGATCTTCGAGCTCTTTGACCAGACTATTGAGCTCGAGGACCGTCATCTCATCGATCTGCTTGATGAAGTCTTCCGCTGCGATCGCCATTTCTTTCGGTCTCCTCTATCCCTGAATATCGGACTCACGTTCTTCTTTTTTGCGGGCGGTCTCGCTCGAGCCCCCCCGGTAAACTCGGCCTGCTACTCGGATCCTTCCTTCTGCTGTCGGACCTGGTCCAACACCACCACGAATTGCTTTGGCAGAGCGCCCAGGATTCGAACGAAACTGGTGATCGGCGACTGGAGCAGGAACACGAGCTTGGTGATCAACTCCTCTCGGCTCGGCAGGGAGGCGATCTCCTTGACTTCTCGCGCCTGGATCGGCTGCCCCTCGACCAGACTTGTCTTGAACTCGAGCGCCGGAACCTCCTTAGCGAAGTCGGTAAGCGTCTTGGCTAGCGAGACCGGATCGTCGTTGCTGAAGGCGACGGCGGTAGGCCCCTCGAACTCGCCCTTGAGCTCATCGAGCGCCTTGCCGTCGATAGCTCTGAGCACCAGACGGTTCTTGACCACCACGTAGGTGCCGCCGACCTCGCGAATTCGGCGACGAAGCTCGGTCACCTGCGGCACCGAGATTCCCGTATAGCTGATCAGGAAGACATGCGGTGCAGCCGCCATACCCTCCTGGTAGCCTTCGACCAACTGCTCTTTTTGTTGACGGCTCAGCGGCATCTTCGATTCCCCTAGGCCTCCGCAACAGCGAACGCACCTTCATCGACTCGGATCCCGGGACCCATCGTCGAGGAGACGCTCACCGACTTGACGTATTTGCCTTTGGCGGACGCGGGCCGCGCTTTGAGCACCGCACCGATCAATGCCTCGGCATTCTCCTGAAGCTGCTCGGCCGTAAAGGACGCCTTGCCGAATGGCGCGTGCACGATACCGGCCTTGTCGACGCGAAATTCGATCTTTCCCGCCTTGATCTGCTCGACAGCCTGACCGACATCGAAAGTGACGGTACCGGTCTTGGGATTGGGCATGAGACCCCTGGGCCCCAGCACCCGCCCCAGACCGCCGACGATCTTCATCATGTCCGGCGTCGCCACTACAGCGTCGAAGTCCAGCCAACCATCTTTGACCTTCTTGGCCATCTCCTCACCACCAACATGGTCGGCGCCCGCATCCTCGGCCTCCTTCACCTTCTCACCGCCGGCAAAGACCAGTACCCGAACGCTCTTGCCGGTTCCGTGCGGCAGGGCAACAGTGCCCCGGACCATCTGATCAGCATGTCTAGGATCGACTCCCAGACGCATGGCCATTTCCATGGTCTCGTCGAACTTGGCGAACGCCGACTCCTTGGCGAGTCCAACCGCCTCCGACAAGTTGTACGGACGGGACTCCACCTTCTCGACTGCTTGTTTGAAATTCTTGCCGTGACGTGCCACGAATAATCCTCCAACAGCGCTGGCGACTAGCCTTCTACCTCGATTCCCATGGAGCGGGCCGTTCCCTCGATGATGCGCATCGCAGCCTCCAGGCTCGCGGCATTGAGATCCGGATCCTTCGTTCTGGCGATTTCCTCGACCTGCGCCCGGGTGACCGCACCCACCTTCTCTCGATTGGGCTCACCCGAGGCCTTTTCGATACCCGCCGCCTTCTTCAGCAGCACTGCCGCCGGAGGCGTCTTGGTTATGAAGGTATAGCTCCGGTCGGCATAGACCGTGATCACCACGGGGATGATCAGGCCGCCCTCATTCTGCGTCCGGGCGTTGAACGCCTTGCAGAAATCCATGATGTTGACCCCAGCCTGACCCAGGGCCGGGCCGACCGGTGGCGCCGGCGAAGCCTGTCCAGCCGGTATCTGGAGCTTGATCTGCCCAACGACTTTTCTCGCCATCGCTCTTAATTCCTCACGCGCTCTACAACCTAGAGCTTCTGAACCTGACTGAAATCCAACTCGACAGGCGTTGCCCGGCCGAAGATCGTCACCATCACCTTGAGGGTGTTGCGGTCCAGGTTGACATCTTCAACCACGCCGGTGAAGTTGTTGAAGGGCCCGTCGATGATCTTGACCGGCTCGCCCTTGTCGAAGATGTACTTCGGCTTCGGCTTCTCGCGCGCGCTGACCACCTGCTGCAGGATCTGCTCCACTTCCTCCTGGGTCAGCGGCGTCGGCTTCTTGCCGCTACCAACGAAGCCCGTCACCTTCGGCGTGTTCTTGACTACATGCCAAGCGGCATCCGACATCTCCATCTCCACCAGGATGTAGCCCGGGAAGAACTTGCGCTGCGTTTCCTTCTTCTTGCCGCCGCGGTACTCGACGATGGTCTCAGTCGGAATGTGGATCTCACCGAAAGCCTCGCCCATCTCCAGCGCCTCGGCTCGTTGGCGAAGGGTCTCCTTGACCCTGTCCTCGAAGCCCGAGTAGGTGTGGACGATGTACCACCTCATACCAGACTTCCCCGGCTCCGTACCGCCATCACTGGCTTTGTCATCCGTCGCTGTAGTCATCAGCCCAGCACCCTGATAATGCCCTCGTAGACCTTGATAATCACGATATCGACCATCCAGAGATAGAACGCGAAGATGATGCTGGTGATGATCACGATAACCGTCGTAGAGATTACTTCGTCCCGAGCCGGAAAGGTCACCTTCTTCAACTCCGACCGAGTCTCGGACAAGAAAACCTTGATCTTCTTGAAACTTCCGCTGATCGATACCACGTCCTGGCCTCTCGACGGCTAGTCAGCGATTCCGACTCTGGTGGGGTCAGCGCTTTTCTTGCCACGCCCGACCTGGCGAGTCATAGAATCTCGACAACTTCTTCAATAAGACCCGTGGAGACGATGGCAGGCCAGGAGGGATTCGAACCCCCAACATTCGGTTTTGGAGACCGACGCTCTACCAGTTCGAGCTACTGGCCTGTACTGCCGCTTGACTGTCTCTCGAGCCGACCTCTTACTCGATGATTTCGGTGACGGTGCCGGCGCCGACCGTTCGGCCGCCCTCACGAATCGCGAATCGCACGCCCTTTTCCATGGCGATCGGCGCGATCAGCTCCACCGTCAAGTTCACGTTGTCACCCGGCATCACCATCTCCGTGCCTTCAGGCAATGTCGACGACCCCGTCACATCCGTCGTGCGGAAGTAGAACTGCGGACGATAGCCGTTGAAAAACGGCGTGTGTCGCCCTCCTTCATCCTTGCTCAGCACGTAAACCTCACCCTTGAACTTCGTATGCGGCGTGATCGAGCCCGGCTTCGCCAGTACCTGACCTCGCTCCACCTCGTCCTTCTTCGTGCCCCGCAACAACACTCCGATGTTGTCGCCCGCCTGACCTTGATCCAGCAGCTTGCGAAACATCTCGACACCCGTGACCACCGTCTTCGTGGTCGGACGGATACCGACGATCTCGATCTCCTCTCCCACCTTCACCACACCCCGATCGACTCGGCCCGTGACTACCGTGCCACGGCCCGATATCGAGAAAATATCCTCGATCGGCATCAGGAAATCCTTGTCCACATCGCGCTCCGGCTCTGGAATGTAGTTGTCCAGCGCCTCCATCAGCTCGAAAACCGACTTGACTTCCTCGGCATCCGCATCGTCGGACTCCAGAGCCTTGAGCGCCGAGCCCCGAATCACCGGAATATCGTCCCCAGGAAACTCGTATGACGACAGCAGGTCGCGGACCTCCAACTCCACCAGGTCCAACAACTCCGGATCGTCCACCATGTCCGTCTTGTTCAGGTACACCACGATGAACGGCACTCCCACCTGACGCGCCAGGAGCACATGCTCACGCGTCTGCGGCATCGGACCGTCGGCGGCTGAAACCACCAACACGGCACCGTCCATCTGCGCCGCACCCGTGATCATGTTCTTCACGTAGTCCGCGTGACCCGGGCAATCCACGTGCGCGTAGTGACGATTATCCGTCTCGTACTCCACAT
>Ga0316187_10002262_pt1 | contig 16766 bp, 13 predicted proteins | sample CroRivburrow1_MG_FD_204927 | JGI IMG/M metagenome (GOLD analysis project Ga0316187, IMG submission 204927) | Coastal sediment microbial communities from Maine, United States - Cross River worm burrow 1 | ecosystem: Environmental > Aquatic > Marine > Coastal > Sediment | place: USA: Maine... | reverse complement strand
TCGCGTGGTGATAGATGGCCAGTCCGGGTGGATAAGGTAGCTATGATTCTGGAATTTCCGGAAACAGCTGATATGTTATGGCAAATGCTTGGTGCTAAGCGTAGGGCACAGATTAAACGCCCTTTAAGAGAGGGTATGGAGGTCGTGGTAGGCGGGGATGATTTATTGGATGAATTTTATGAGGTGTTCGCACGAAATATGAGGGATCTTGGAACACCGGTGTATGGAAAAAGTTTTTTTTTAGCGATACTCAAAGCATTTTACACAACAAGTCATATTGTCATTATTAGGCATAATAATTGTGCAGTCGCAGCCGGGTTTCTCCTTGGTTGGCGAAGCAGACTGGAAATACCCTGGGCCTCAACATTGAGATCGGCCAACCCATTAGGTGTTAATATGCTGCTGTATTGGGAGGTGCTAAAATTGGCTATTGAAAAGGGCTACAAATCATTCGATTTTGGAAGGTCTACGATTGATAGTGGAACCTTTAGATTTAAGAAGCAGTGGGGGGCTAAGCCGCAGCAGAATTACTGGCATTATTGCCTACATTCAGACGCAGAGATGCCGCAACTCACGACAAGAAGTGCTAAATATCAATTAGCTATTAGTATATGGAAGCGGCTTCCTGTCGGTTTAACCAAGTGGCTTGGACCTAATATTGTAAAAAATCTTCCTTAGAGTGATCTTATTAAAAATAAACTAGGGTGATGTTACTGGTATAAATAATTGCTTGTGAATGATCAGATAATAGTGATCCAGTATTGGTTAATGGTTCGCGAGTTGCTAATGGAAGGTGAATATTTATAAAATATAGTTTTCAACTTACTAAGATGATTGTTACTGTATTAAGCGCTTAAATTAATGGTAGCATAGTGTCTATTTTTATAATCATTAAAGCTATAGTCATTCCAAGTGTGTCTTATATCCAGCCAGAAATACGGGCGAGGAAGGATATTTTGTCATTTGTAATATCTTGATGTATGGAAATACGGTTTAGTAAATAATTCTCATTATTTATCGTATTCCACCCTGGCTGGGTGGTAACGGCACCAGCGTAAGCCTGCTGAACCAATGACAAGGCTTTTGGACAATAATCACCATTTGGAAAGCAGAATGTCTTAACTTCCTGCCCCGTATGCTGTTCGATATGCTTTTTACTAGATATTATTTCCTCTTCCAGAAAATTGTCTGGTGTGCCGCTATTAAGACGAGTATGTTTTTGGGTATGGCTGCCAATATCAATAAGACCTGAGGTAATCATCTCATTGACTTGACTCCAGTTGAGAAGGACAGAAGTATTATCGTCGTTATCCATGCCCGGCATCATTTCTATGGCGTCTAATCTAGCGTAAATTTCATGATCAGTTAATAACTTGACGCACGAAATTATTTGAGAGATTTCTTCTTGTGTCGGTGCCACGGTAGAAAATCTATAATTTTTTACTGAATTTCGTAACCAATCAAATTCTGTGGCATGCCAGTATTGTGACTGCTTGGTTGTGACCGTAGTCATAATACGGGCAAGGCGCTCGGGCCAAAATTTTTTGTTGGTGCCGATCAAATCAGAGACAAGAAATATGGTAGCAGGTACCGCTGACTCTTTAAGGATTGGAAATGCATGTTCATAGTTATCAACCCAGCCATCATCGAAAGTAATTGCGCAAGCCTTGGGCGGGAGTGGTATACCTCTGTTTTTTTGGTCAATCCATTGTGAAAGGCGTACAATTTCAAAATAATCAGAAATATAGTTAATATGATTCCTGAAGCTATCGGGTGTTACTATCATTCCCGGCTCTTCGGTTTTAGCACGTTCATCATCATGTGGAAGTATACGGTGATACATCAGGATGAGTAGCTGAGGTGTCCTGTGAGAACGTGTATGTGGGCCGAATTTAGCGGCAACCTGAGCCAAGCAGCGTTTTATAGCAGGTTTAATGGGGTAGTGTTTGAGCATAATTGATGTTGTAAAAAATAGACGCGATACTTGCGTACGATTACATCCAAAGCATATGTTTAAATAGATATTTAAGATACCATAACAAGTATATTAGCATATTCTTCCATTTTTAGGCTTGGAGTGTTTGAAGGGTGCAATTTAATCTGAGAAAGGAGGTTAGTACTGAAAACCATTCTACATGTCATAGATACCACGGGTCCTGGTGGTGCTGAAACTGTATTTATTGACCTTGCAACCCGATTACCAAAGGAAGAATACAATTCAATTACGCTTATTCGCGGTAAAGGTTGGGTTTATAAAGAGCTTTGCCGGCGTGGCTCAAACCCTATATTGCTTGATGCCAAAGGATCTTTTAATTGGCGGTACTTAATCGGGCTTTGTAAGATTGTGCGCAGTCAGCGTGTGAATTTGATTCAGTCACACTTGCTGGGAGCGAACGTGTATTGTTCATTAGCGGGGCTTCTTACCCGGACGCCTGTTGCCGCGACTTTTCACGGATCTGTTGATATAGCGGAAAAGGAGCGTTTTAAAGGACTTAAATTTGGCGCGATGAATGCGGGTGCAGATTGTATTGTCGCGGTTTCAAATCATCTACGGAGGGATATGCTTGGAAGGACACCAGTTGATGCAGGGAAGGTCTGCGTGATTAACAATGGAATTGATACTTCCCTGTTCCAGCGGGCCCGGTCAAATGCCTTGCGCCAAAGGTTTGGCTGGAGCAAAGATGAAATTATAATTGGTAGTCTAGGTAATATTAGAGAGGCTAAGGGTTATGATGTACTTTTGCGAGCTGCTGCGCTACTTGAGCGAAGTTCTCAATCCTTTCGTTTCGTAATTGCCGGTGAGGGCAAAGGGAGACTGTTTGATCAGTTACTGATGCTAAGGAAAGAAATGGGTCTTGAGGATAAGGTTCAATTTTTGGGATATATAGATGATGCAGCAGATTTCCTGTCCAATCTGGACATGTTTCTTTCATCATCCATTTCAGAAGGCCTCCCATTGTCAGCAATTCAAGCCATGGTTTCATGCTTGCCGTTGATCGTTACTAGTTGTGGCGGCTATCAAGAGCTTATAAAGCATCGGGAAAATGGCTGGCTGGTAGAGGTGGGGAGCCCAGAAGCCATAGCTGATGCTATTAGTACATTGGTATTGAATGCGGAGTTGCGGAAAACATTATCTGAAAACGCAAGAAGATATGCTGTTGATACTTTCGATATTAGTATGATGCTGAAAAATTATCAGCTTATCTACGATAAGCTCATTATGAATTCCTAAGGTCGTAATCAAGATGTTATCTGATGATAGCCCTCACATAATCTTTTAATTCATGCCAAAAGGGTCCTAGATCATCTAGCCGATTAATTTCGTGCCGGGTTCTGAATGGTCCAGGTGTAATGAATTGTAGTAGTGTCATAAACTTTCCTCGAATTGAGTATTGCCGTCCACGGAGAGTCAGGTATAGGCTGTCCAGATCACCGAGCAGCCAGCGTAGACGTTTTCCAGTTTTATAGCTGGATATAGTCTCAACCTTATCACCACATGCTATTTTGTAGAGTAGATATGGGAAATCTATACCGGCATCTATGGCGAGTTGGAGTGACCCCCAGAAGCGCGTATTTACCTCCATAAGATAGGCTGTACCATCTTCAGCGATTTTAAATTCCACCATTGCGACGCCGTGCCAGCCAGCATTGTCAAGCAGCAAACGGGTGGCTGTTTGGAGTTCTTGATCAACTTTGATACTTTCTGATAAAACACTTACGCCACCGCTGGGTGGTTTTTCGCGTATTCGACGATGGGAGAAAAAACTGACTGCTCGGTTGTTATTATATAAGGCAAATACTCCCTGACCATGCCCTGAAATGAATTCCTGAATCATAAATGGATGTGATATAAATGCCGGGTCAGAGTTAAGAATCTGCCTCGCTTCTGATGGAGTATTGGCGGTTTTTACACTGAAGCGTGCCCATTGACCATTTTGATATAACCAGGATTTGCCCGGTTTGAGAACAATGGGATAGGTAATTTTCTCAAGATCGCAGGGTAGCGTGGCAGGAATATCCACGAACCAGGTGTGAGGGGTGGTTATATTCAGTGTTTCAGCCAGTCTCATAAGTGAGCACTTGTCAGCAAGGGGATCAATAGTTTCTATGTCTGGGCAAGGAATAACTGTGCCGTTGAATAAGGTCTGTTTTGCCAGCAAAAGAGTGGTCGTTAGCTCAGTCATCGGCAGCAGGATATCAATGTGCTGATCTTTTACCAATGAGGTAATGGAGGCAACAAAGTGGTCCGGATGACACCTGGGGGAAGGATAAATAAAATACTTCTCAGAGAAACGGGAGCAACCCGCTAGTGCTGTAGATGATTCATCGGCTGTAAATACAGGAATACCCTGTTTGCCCAGTGAGCGGGTAACTGCCAGAGCACTACGTTGATTTGCATCTAAAATAAGTGCTCGCTTCATTAGAAATAGACCATTATTTCAGACTTATTATATATTGGTGATTTCATAGGATTATAAAGGTTCTCTACCCAATTCTACATTAATTGTATAAATGCGACATAGTACACCTCCTGTAACTTCTGATTACCTTGAGGATAGCCATATTAATGGCTAAGATAGCAATATTAATTGCAGGTCGTTTTATGATAAGGAATGCTAATAATATGAACAAAAGCAGGATTGTTATGTTATTTCCTGGGCCGAAATATACATACGAGCAGGATTTCAAATATAGGCTGGAGCAATTATCCAAGCAATTTTGCGGCGTTGTGATTACATCAACGCCTGAAGCCGTTAATAAGAAATTTGGTGATTTCACTCTTAGAACATACAAGCATCCAGAAAAAGGGAAGCTTTTGTTTCATGTTAAATATTCTATATGGGTTTTGTTATATGCAATTAGTGAAAGGGCAAGAAAAAGCGGTGTGAGTCTTGTGATTAGTTATGATCCTCTTTTGACGGGGCTTCTTGGACTAATTGTAGCAAAAATACTTGGTGTAAAGTTTATGACTGAACTCAATGGCGACTATGCAGATAAATATAACTATTGTGATCAGGCAAACAAAAGTGTCGCGGTTATAAAAAGGTTTATATACACTCGTCTGGCAAAATTTGTATTAAGAAAATCAGATGGAATTAGACAAATATATCCGAAGCAAATGTACTATCTTGATAAGCCTGCTAGTGCAAAGATAATTACATTGTTTGATTATGTGGATCTTAGAGGGTTTGAAAATTTAGGAGAAGATAAGATTATCCTTTTTGCCGGATTTCCATTTTATAGAAAAGGGGTTGATGTATTAATTAAAGCATTTAAGATTGCTTCAAAAGATTACCCAGACTGGGAGCTTAAAATATTGGGCTGGTTTCCTGATATGAAAGAACTAAATGAATGCATATCTGGGCATCCTGGGATATTTCATCATCCTCCTGTACCGCACAAGGAAATGCCAATTCATGTTGGAAGATGCGCGTTCGTAGTCTTACCATCGCGATCCGAAGGTTTGGCTAGAATTCTTCTTGAGGCAATGGTCGCTGGAAAACCAAGAATTGGGTCAAAGGTATCAGGTACACCAGCTGCAATCAATGATAACGAAGATGGATTGTTATTTGAGTCTGAAAATCATGTAGAACTTGCAGATAAAATGAAGCTTTTAATGTCTGACGCAGGGTTGAGGGAAAAATTAGGAAATCAAGCGCACAAGAGAGCTTTGCACGAATTTTCACTAGAAAGGTACTTCAGGGAAATTATGGAATTTTATAGCTCCTTAATTCGAGAATAAAATCTGACAAGTACAGCCACTGCCTATGATGCTCGCGTGGAATATTGGTATAAGTCATGTGCAGACTAGATATGTTTGAGGTTATCGAAGGCCCAAGGTGATGGCTTATTATTTAAAGCGGATAATATTGATTAGATGGAATTGTTATTAGATGGCCAAGTGGACGCTTTAGTGCAGAGAGCGGCGGCTGAGATGGTGAATTTAAGCGTAAATATGCCATTGATAAGTTCTTCGTGCAGATAGTTGCGTTCTACAATGTGGTGGTGGATACTTTATCTGTATGGTGAGAGAGAATAACCCTCATCATCCATTATTCAGTTAATATCATCAGTTGCAATTGGTTGTGTTAGGCTGGCGCCGATTCCGTAAATTTATAATGGCACACAATGAATAGTGCTATGTTAAATAGAGCGTGGAATGTACGTGTCGACGCGAACCTCAGAATTATTGACCGTATAAAACTATCGGCAATGTTAGTGTGCTCACTGCGTGCAGTATGTTGCTTGATATTATAGCTTGCGAGGAGGTTGAGATGAACGCATATCATAATAAGGTGTTATTGGCTCCTTTAATAAAGAAAAATAGATTGGTTTATATTTCAATGTATAAGCTAGTTGCTGTAGTTATTGGAGTGTTTTTTACAATAAATCCTGGGATTGCATATTCTGAAGAGCAGCGATGCAATGAATTGGGCGCTAACTGTATATGCGCTGAATCGCTTGATACTAACGCATTTACAGTTGCAAATAGCTTTTTTTTAAATCCAGATAATAGCACAGTCAAGGAGTGTTCTTTAGAGCTACAGAATGCTGTAGTCAGTGCCGTGCCAGCCTCAAAGGTGATCGTAGGTAATGATGTTAGTGTATTAAACGCAATGCCACCTGCGCATACTGTCAGTAATTATTTGCGTGGCATTGATGGCCATACAGGAATATTTTATGTAGGCCACAATATGGACTTCACGGGAGTCTCTCAATACATAAAACGTACATCAATGCGTTTTTATGTATATCATTCACCTGACTACGAGTTCAAGGGTGAGGGTGCTTGTGAAAATAGTAAGTTTGGTGGGTTAGGGCGTCCTAATACCGGGGTTGTGATGGATAATTCCGATGGCACACTTCACCTGTATGCGGTTGATCAGTTTACCTATGCCAATGGTACCAAGACAGGCATGGATTGTTGTCTTGCCGGACCACCAACAACGCTCGGAGCTAATATAGGGAAGAATAACTGGCGTGGTAATTGGTGGCGTGTTGAAGGGGTAACTATTAATCGAAATGGCGGCTCATCACCTAATGGCGTTGTATATAAGATGTATATTAAGAATATTACGACAGGGGGAGAAGAGTTTAAAGTTATTGATACAAGTATATATGATGCAAATGCAAAGCCTGACAATGGATGGCTTGGAGCTGATGATCTTACTCCGCCCGGTATAATAAAGATATTTTCTGCAAATATTTATCGTCAAGGAGCTTGTAATGGTTACAGGGCTATTTCACACTTAATGGTGGCAGGCTGGGATACAGATGAGGGGCAACGAATCGGATCAGCATTTGAGGTTGAAGGTGTTAGTGGAGAAGCAGGTTCATTGCGGCCTAAATCATTTCAAATAAATATTAACTAATGAGTGAAGACGTATTACAAAACAGTGCGAGCTTTTATAATGTAATTTACTTCTGCGGATGGTGAGTTCGCCATGGAGAACGTGTGACGAAAAAGATGCAGCAGCGGTTATAGACCGTAGATTCATGATGGAGTTGGCGATATAAGAGTCGTAGATTCTGTAGCGTTGTTGCCGATGCAGATAGGATGGGCTGATCAGGCGCTGTTTTTGCGAGCTTATTTTTGGCAGGGATGACATAAAATCAATCGCGATGTAGCCGCACTTTATTTGTCATGGATTCAGCCTCAATATACAGCATCCGCAGTAGGCGCGTTTATGATTATAGGAATGAACACTCGTCGTATTATCGTAAACACCTTGTTGAAGCCATATGCAGGACAACGTTCGACTATCGTTTGTAACAGTATTATCACCGCCCCATCCTTGTTGGTGTCGGGCTGCTAGTGATGACTAGAGCAACCGATCTCAATGACATCGCGGCATAACACGACGGTATTATTATCACTTAGCTTGCCATATAGTACGCATGAAAGCTCTAAATGCTAGAGATACTATTCTAAGGGGCAGCGTTGTCTGGATCAGGTTAATCACCGTTAAAATGAGCGCTATCTACTGCCATCAAAACCAGTTGCCCACGTTTTTAAGGTTTGGCGTCAGATTAAGTCTGTCCCTACAGCTAAATAGACATTGAGTGAAATATATTACATCACGTTGCTTTCCATGAGATAATGTTACAGTGCAAAACAGAGGGTTCATGTTACAATTATCTAGTGGCGTAATTACCTATACTAGGTAAACCACCGTCTATGGCAGTGAGGCACCAAAGCCTCCGGCGGAAGGGAGTGTGCATAGGAGAATTACCCCCTGCTTTTAGTAGAGTGCTGGAGGCCGGCTCATCCGCAAACATTATTGCAGGTACCACATAGTGCTTCCGTGAAAGTTTTTCTGTACATTGATTTGCGGCAGATTAAAAAATAAGTATTTTTTGTCAGAGCAATGACCCCAGACTGGAATGGAGCTGATGGCAGAATGTTTTGTGAGTACAGGCGGGGTAGATGAAGGCCGATTCAAAAGTATATAAAGTATATAAAGTATATATGGAGTCAGAAAGAGGAGTATGGAAAAAGCGGGCTGGCAGGTTTCTAGTGCAGTGCGTAATAGCTCCTCTTTGTAGATCGATAATTAAGGAGCAGTAGTAATGATCAGGGTGCTTGGCATTTCTGCTTTCTATCATGACAGCGCAGCAGCCATTGTTGTTGATGGAAAAATAGCCGCTGCTGCTCAAGAAGAGCGCTTTACCCGCAAGAAACACGATGCAGGTTTTCCTGAGAATGCGATCAAATATTGCCTGAATCAGGCTGGGGCCAGTATCAGCGATATTGATTATGTAGTATTTTATGATAAGCCTTTTGTGAAGTTTGAGCGCCTACTTGAAACCTATCTCTCATTCGCACCCAAAGGTTTTCGTTCATTTATGATGGCCATTCCTGTGTGGCTTAAAGAAAAGCTTTTTATAAAAACTACCATTAAGAATGAGCTGGCAGCGCTTGATGGAGTAAAAGTAAGTGATCTTCCGCCATTATTATTTACTGAACATCATCAGTCTCATGCTGCCTCTGCATTTTTTCCCAGTCCATATGAAAAAGCGGCAGTTCTATGCCTGGATGGTGTAGGTGAATGGGCGACTAGCTCAGTGTGGCTGGGCGATGGTAGGACATTGACGCCACAATGGGAGATAGATTTCCCACATTCATTGGGCTTACTGTATTCTGCATTCACTTATTATGCGGGTTTTAAGGTCAATTCCGGAGAATATAAGCTCATGGGACTGGCGCCCTATGGAGAGCCAGCGTATGTAGATTTAATCTTGGATAATTTGCTTGATCTCAAGGAGGACGGAACATTCAGGCTTGATATGCAATATTTTGACTATGCTACAGGGCTGACGATGACCAATGACAAGTTTCACATGTTGTTTGGCTTTCCCCCGCGCAGTCCAGAATCAGATATCACTCAGCGTGAAATGGATATCGCTCGTTCAATACAGATTGTGACTGAAGAGGTCATCTTGCGCATATGCCGTACAGTACAAAAAGAATTGAATGTTGATTATTTATGTCTTGCTGGTGGCGTAGCCCTTAATTGTGTGGCCAATGGCCGCATCCTTCGCGAGGGACCTTTCAAAGATATCTGGATTCAGCCTGCTGCCGGAGATGCAGGTGGAGCACTGGGTGCTGCCTTGTCTGTGTGGCATGAATATTTGGATAATGAGAGAAAAGTGAATGGTTCTGATTTTATGCAAGGTTCATATTTAGGTCCAAGCTATTCAAATGAAGAGATTAGCAATAATCTGGATGCTCTCGGCGCAGTATATCAGCAATATGATGATGACGATTTATTCCCTAAGCTTGCAGAGATACTTGAAAATGGCCTCATTGTTGGTTGGTTTCAAGGTCGAATGGAGTTCGGACCTCGTTCCTTAGGGGGGCGTTCCATTATTGGTGATCCCCGTAATGTAAAAATGCAGTCTACGATGAATCTCAAGATTAAGTACCGTGAATCTTTCCGTCCTTTTGCGCCGGTAGTGAAACATGATAGAGTATCAGAATGGTTCGAGATTGATCGGCAAAGCCCCTACATGCTGCTAGTGGCGCCTGTTAATAAGGACAAATGGATACAGATGTCAGACGAACAAAAAGAATTGTTTGGCATAGATAAGCTTAATGTGCCTCGCTCAGAGATCCCAGCGGTTACTCATGTGGATTATTCGGCACGAATACAGACAGCTCATAAAGAGACTAACCCACGTTTTTTTAAGCTTCTAGATTGCTTTGAAGAGCGCACAGCATGCCCAGTTTTGGTAAATACTTCTTTTAATGTTCGTGGTGAACCAATTGTTAATACACCAGAAGATGCATATCGTTGTTTTATGCGTACCGAGATGGATTATTTAGTGTTGGAAAACCAGCTGATCTACAAAAAAGACCAGCCAAAATGGAAAGAGTCTGGCAATTGGCTGGACGAATTCGAGCTGGATTGATTCATGAAAAGCCAAATCCCTATGCTTGAAAGCAAAGAACTCCGTCAGTTTGGCCTGATTACGGGCGCAATTCTGATCGTTCTTTTTGTATTATTTATTCCCTGGGTTTTCGATCAATCATTCCCAGTATGGCCATGGGTCGTGGCCGGCATATTATGGAGTATGGCATTACTGTATCCCAAAGCCTTAAGGCCAGTGTATCGTGTATGGATGCTATTTGGACATGTTATTGGGGCAATTAATACACGAATTATTTTAGGCATCATGTTTTTTGTAGTTATCTTTCCTATGGCTGTTGTCATGAGTTTATTCGGCTACGATCCAATGAGGCGGAAGTTGGAGAAGCAAATAGAAACCTATCGTATTAGTAGTCAGATCAAGAATAAAAAGCATGTAGAGAAACCCTTTTGAAGAGTTTTACATGAGATTAACTGTAATAATAGCTGTGCATAAATAGTTACCATCCATATATGATGCTGACTAAACGCGCTTATACCAAGGATAATTACTGGGGGTAGCTTAAGCTATGTTGGATTTATTAAATGATCTTTTGGCTTTTATGAAGGAGCGAAAAAAATACTGGCTGGCGCCTATCATGATAATTATGCTGTTATTAGGAGTGTTGATTGTTTTGTCTCAAGGCTCGGTTGTTGCTCCGTTTATCTATACAATATTTTGAGAATCAAAATGGTCAAAGAATATGCAAAGGGCCTGACAGAGCGAACATTCGGCCCAGGTAAGTCAATACTTTATGCCGCTATCATAGTAACTTTCCTTCTAGTATGCCTGGAATTATCTATACGAACATGGGCATACTTTTATCGTGATACATATGAAAAATTTGATATTGCAAGCCAAACTTTCAAATTGATTCCAGGTGAGCATAGGGTTGGAAATAATATTATCAAGATTAATAGCGATGGATTTATTGGTAAAGAAATTCAGAAAAATAACCCTGATTTATTCCGAATATTAACGATAGGTGATTCCTGTACTTTTGGAGATGGTGACTATACTACTGCTTACCCTGCGTTACTTGAGAGCCAGCTTAAGAAGCAAGAAAATAAATCGGCATTACAGTATGAGGTTATTAACGGCGGAGTTGAAGGGCTTAATTCAGAAATGGCCTTGTATAGACTGCGATCAAAAGGGCCTGGCTTGTCACCGGACATAGTTACGATCTATATCGGCTGGAATGATTTAATGAAGCTTGGCCCGGCGGGGCAAGGTGGCTCGCAACAGTGGTCATGGTTTGCTCATACTCTAGATAAGTTATGGATTACTAAAGGTGTCAGAAAGCTTGTATATTATTATATACGCCCGAGATTAATTTCACCTGCTGTTGGTCCTGATAGTCGAACTGGGGCATTTAAGGGATTTAAGTCAACATTATATGAGGATAATCTTCAAAAAATAATTGCATCAGCACGTTCACTTGGCGCCAAACCTGTATTATTGACGCTTCCAACTGTTCTCAGAGAAGGCATGACAGCGCAAGATATAATAGATTCAAATGTAGTGTTTCCATACTTCGCTGCGGCGTATGGTGTTGGTGATTTGATTGATTTGGTTGAAGCACATAATAATAGTATTAAATCTATCGCCAGCATTGAGAATGTACCATTGGTGGATTTGTCAAAAGTATTTTCATCGCTTGAAGATCCGCAGGAATATTTTTATGACACAATGCATGCAAGCTTAAAAGGGCGCAGGATCATCGCTAATGAAATTTACTCCTCATTGTATCGGGAAAAAATAATTAAATGAGCAAATAGTTTTTATGCCCGGAACTAAAAGCCCCAGTTGCCGTGTTGCGAGTCAATTTATGACAGAGATGCTATTAAATCAATCACGAGGTTGAGGCGCTTTTGAATTATAAAAATAATATATCATCTGAAACCCCTAACAAGGGCTTTCAATGGTTGCTGATTATTTTTTTATTTCTTGAGTATGTCCGGCCAGAGGGTATTGCGCAATTGAGGCTGCAGTCGGTTATTATTGTCATAATGGCTGTTGCATTCATATTTTCTAATAACCGCCCTAAGTCTGCTATTATCACAGCGCAGCTTGTTTTTTTTCTAGTCATTGCAAAATCATTACCATTTGCCACAAATAACTATGCTGTTTATCAAATATTGATAACCATGTTTGGATACCTGTCTATTTCATGCGCATTTGCGTGGTTAATGTCAACAAAGCGATCCTTTCATCTGATAATATGGATTTGGGTGATTGTAACGACATATTGCGCGGCCTATGGTATGACCCATGGTGGCCGAGGGCCTGGTGGATATACTGGTGATGAAAATGATCTGGCTCTAGCCTGTATAGTGGCGCTTCCAGTCACCCTTTTCGGTTTTGACTACTTCCAAGGGTGGAAACGATGGGGTTCATTGAGTATTGGTGTCATATTAAGTGCTGGGATTATTGCTAGTTTTTCACGCGGGGGATTTATAGGGTTTGCCTTTGTTGTTTTGCACTACTTTTTTTTATCTGGCAAAAAACTACAAAAAGTAACCATGTTCGTAATATTCCTAGGTGCATTTTTCATGTTATCGCCACCGGAATACATAGATGAGATAAAATCTATTCAAACGGATTCCAGTATTGAGTCAGGCTCTGATTCTACAGGGTTGCAACGCTTTTATTTATGGGCAACCGCAACGAATATGTTCCTGTCGAATCCGATTATGGGGGTAGGTGCAGGTAATTTTGATTATCTGGCTGGAATCTACCAGCCAACAGAAGGGGATTGGCCGCCTAGTTTCTTTGACAGAAGCTGGAGTGGCACAACAATCCATTCCGCGTATTTCCAGCTTTTGTCTGAGTTAGCTATACCAGGTGTTATCGTGTTTATATATCTATTATGGAAGTGTTATCAAACAATCAAATTGATAAGACATGATATAATTTCAGATACTGAAATACCAGGTGATGTGAAGAACTATGCGGTGTACTATTCGGCAGCATTAACAGGAGGCATTATTGGTTATTTATCCTCAGGAGCATTTTTATCTGTCATATATTATCCGCACCTGTGGTTTTTAAGTGCCATGATAATTGCTTTAGACGCTTCTACAAAGCGTGAAATCATTATGAATTCGGAATAGTTATTTTCAATATAAAATATTCAATGACTAACAATAATGCTGCCACATTTTAATAAAATGATTTCAGAAGAATATGGTAGAAAGAAGGGGTGGCTGCTATGTGGCTACTATTCTCTGATAGATTATTTTGGTGTATTTAAAAAATATAGAAATATTGACTGGAATCGTGTAAATCGATTGATTTTTGTATGTGCAGGCAACATTTGCCGAAGCCCATACGCGGATATGAGGTGTAAATTATCAGGAATTGATGCAACATCTTTTGGGTTGAATGCAGATGATGGTTCATCTGCTGATTATGATGCCGCAAGAATATCATCAAAGTTAGGTGTTGATCTCAGTCTGCATAAATCAAAAACACAGAAAAATATACAGTTAAGAACTGGTGATTTGTTAATTGGGATGGAGCCATGTCATGCAAAGCGACTAGATACAATATCGGCGCAATATGATACGCAAGTGACATTGGTAGGGCTTTGGTGCAAAAAGGAAAGGCCATATATACAGGACCCATTTGGCTTGAGTGATGAGTACTTTAGTAATTGTTTTGGTTATATAGATAATGGTATTGATGGCATCCTTCTTAACATGAAAAAAGCAGGATACGTGCCAAAGCGTGAAAGCGATTCTCAGTAGTATCTAACAAGGTGACGTGGTTGTTATCTCCTGGCTATCTGCCTGTAAAACAATTACAGTCTGAATGGCTATATCCTGGGCCGATTTTATGAAAGTATTATGGTTGTCACATCTGGTACCTTATCCACCTAAAGGTGGGGTCCTGCAAAGAAGTTATAACCTTATAAGGGAAGTATCAAAGTATCATGATATCTACCTGCTCGCCTTTATTCAGCGTGATCTCATAGAATCACATTTTGATTCTTACGCCGAAGGTTTGAAAGAGGCCAGTGATAAACTTTCTGAGTTTTGTTCGAAGGTAAAGTTTGTGCCTATAAGTTGTGACCGGAATAAATATGGAAAACATTATCTCGCCGTTAAAAGCCTGTTCACAAAATATCCATATAATATAAACTGGTTATATTCTGAGGAGTACACTAAAACATTAAAAGAATGGAAATCTGATATTAAATTCGATTTAGTGCACTATGATACCATAAGTCTTGCACCATATATATCAGAATTGAATGGAATTGTATCTGTTCTGGATCATCATAACGTTGAATCGCATATGATGTTACGTAGAAGTAGTAAAGAAAATAATATTATTAAGAAAATATATTTTTATCAAGAAGGCGTCCGGCTAAGAACATACGAAAAGAAGATTTGCCCTGCTTTTAAGATCAATATTACCTGCTCAAGCCTGGATTCAGAGCTTCTTTCGCAAGTGACAGGGAATATTAACATAAGAGTCATACCGAACGGCGTTGATCTTAATTACTTTGATCCTGCTACAAATGGGGATGGTATGAAAAGACTTGTATTTGTTGGGATGCTAAATTGGTATCCAAATGAGCAGGCCGTCAAATTTATAGCTCATGAATTATGGCCGCTTATAAAACAAGAAATACCGGACTTATCCATTGACATAATAGGCCCATGCCCACCAACATCAATAACAGAAGTTGCGAAGGAGGATGATGGGTTTAACGTGTATGGTTATATCGATGATGTCCGACCTTATATTGAGAGAGCGGCAATATATATTTGCCCTATTAAGGATGGTGGCGGTACAAAGTTAAAGATATTAGATGCGCTGGCAATGAAAAAAGCCATTATAGCTGATCCAATTGCCTGCGAGGGCATAGAGGTAACCAATAATGTTAATGTGCTATTTGCATCAACTCCAAAAGAATATATGGCAAAAATAAAAAAAGTAATAAGTAATGAGGAAATGCGTATTACTCTGGGGGTAAATGGACGGATTCTTGCAAAAGAAAAATATTCTTTTGAATCAATAGGGAAATTGCTTGCTGGAGTTTATGATGAATGTATCAGATAAAAAATTGGCGCTGATTGATAGTCAGTATCGCGCCCCATAATCATCGATTAATTAAATATTGAGGTAGCATGGTTTAACCATGGTTAAATCACTGTGCTGTTGGGATGATGTGAGGTTGTATTAGCAAAGGCTGATTGTATAAGGTTGGTATTTCATGTGCGGGATTGCCGGATTATTTAAAGGGCGGCCAGGTAATAAAGCCGGTCTTTTAGCGATGACTGATAATATGGTTCAGAAAATCAGGTACCGCGGCCCTGATGATAGTGGCGTGTGGGCGGATTCTAATAGCGGTATTGCACTTGCTCATTGTAGGCTATCTATTCAAGATGTTTCAGAGCATGGCCATCAACCAATGTGGTCTAATAGCGGGCGCTATTGTATAACATTTAATGGTGAGATATATAATTTTCTGAAATTGTCTAATGAGCTTTCGTCTTTGGGTGTCCACTTCAAAGGCCATTCTGATACAGAGGTGCTACTTGCAGCAATAGACGCATGGGGCTTGGATAAAGCCGTACAGAATTGTGTTGGAATGTTTGCATTTGCTGCGTGGGATCATAAATATAAAAAACTTTATTTGGTACGTGATCGCCTGGGTGAGAAGCCATTATATTACGGTTGGATAGATAGCACATTCGCCTTTGCATCTGAACTAAAGGCGATCACTGCTCATCCTGACTGGAGGATGGTGGTTAATCGTGATGCGTTAACCTTATATGTACGTTACGGTTATATACCGGCACCATTTTCAATATATATAAATATTTATAAGCTTTTGCCGGGTACGATTCTAGAGATAGATATGGCAGCTGCCAATAATATAGAAGCAACAGAATTTACACCATTCTCAGATAAAACATCTCATTGCAAGGTGCGACCACGTTGCTACTGGTCCTTGCAGGAACATGTGTCATACGGCCTTGCTAACCAATTGCCATCTAATATTGAAATTATTAGCTCACTGGATGAGCGTCTGAGACAGGCTGTAAAACAGCAGATGATATCTGATGTTAATATCGGTGCTTTTTTATCAGGTGGTATTGATTCATCTACTGTTGTTTCAATTATGCAATCATTAAGTAGTACGCCAGTTAAAACCTTCACAATTGGATTTCATGAAAATGAATTTAACGAGGCGTCGTTCGCTCGTAAAATATCATCCTATTTGGGTACAGATCATACAGAGCTGTACGTAACAGCAGATGACGCATTGCAGGTTGTCCCAGATCTACCGAAACTATATGACGAGCCATTTGCTGATTCATCACAGATCCCAACCTATTTGG
>Ga0316187_10002261_pt1 | contig 16767 bp, 16 predicted proteins | sample CroRivburrow1_MG_FD_204927 | JGI IMG/M metagenome (GOLD analysis project Ga0316187, IMG submission 204927) | Coastal sediment microbial communities from Maine, United States - Cross River worm burrow 1 | ecosystem: Environmental > Aquatic > Marine > Coastal > Sediment | place: USA: Maine... | reverse complement strand
AAAAAATGCCACCTACGCAGATATCGCTAACTTGATGATTGAGATTGAACCAGTTAATGAATGGAAGGTATTTATTCAACAACAGTTTACCAAGCGCGGGGTGTTGGGTGCCCCTACCAGTATGACCGCCATTCAACCACGGGAATTAAACTGGCAAGCTTGTTGCGGAACTTTGCGGCATGAGCATCATATAAAAACAGTGGAAGCCGCGGTTAAGAAAGCGGCTAAATAGAGTTTACACTCGTTAAGGTAATGCGGTGATTATCGTGATTTATCTTTTTTGGGTAATTTAAAAATGTTTGTTGATCACCGCGTATTTCTTATTGGTGTATTGGTTATAAACATCAATTTGACCGGATGTGTGAATCTTCAGTATGTCGAATCTTTAGGAAAGGCAGGACAAGCCTGGTCCCAGAATTCAATGCAATATATCGATGTGGCCGAGCAAGCTCACAACGCCGCCTATCAGTATAATAAAGTAATAATCGATAGTCCACCCAAATGTAAGCAGGGATTTCGCCTCTGCCTAAGGGCGTGGGAAAGAAATGAAAAACAAAAACGTTTTAATTTTCTACGATCAGTGGCGTCTCTAATGTTGGTCTATACAGAGACCTTGGAATCTATGGCTTCTGATACCCCTTTGGATGAATTAAAAGACCTGAGTAAAAAAGTCGGGGAAAAACTCCAAGCAACGCAAGAGGCCTATAAGCAATATAGAGAAACAGTCAAAAATCAACAGCTAACAACTATTGCAGATTTTGACTTGATCGGTGATATTGTCTACGGCGTTAGCCGAATTCATTTTGACTATCAGCGCGATAAAGCGATTAGATTGCTAGTAAAAAAACGCTATGACAATATCAATCGAGCTTTGCTTTTATACACACAGACCATGTCCGCACTTATCGATAGCACACAAGTTGTTGCCGGTGATCTTCATGGCGATTTCGAAAAATTTGTGCAGGCTAGCTGGGAGAAAGCCTCAGCGACTGAACGACTGTATATTATGCAGCAAAGTGTTTTAATGGATGAGTTACAGAGTAATGCCAAGTTGAAAAAGGTATGCCCACCTGAAATCTCTGAGCAATGCAATAATGTTAAAAATAAGCTGCAATATACGCTCACATTGGAGCTTGAAGCCTTAATGGTCGCACACGATAAATTGTATTTTGCAGCCAAGAGCGACTTGCCCCTGGACTTTAAAGATTTTTCAGAAACGGTAAAAAGACTGAGTAAATTCTAGTGCCGTAATTAGAGTGAGAGTAAATATGCTATGACTAATGATCTAAGCGCACTACGTCATGAGATGTCGGAAGAAATACAATATCTGATTAAAGCCAAGGATCAGGCTGAAAATGAAATTCAATATAATGAGTTAAATGAAATTATAAGACTTAAGAAAGAACAGTTTCAAATCCTATTGGAAAGTGAGCTTGGAGAAAATCAAGAAGAATACAAAGAAGCATTACAGGTAATTACCGACTCAGTAAGCGATGTGAAATTGGCTTTAGAGGGATTGATGACAATGGCAGCGGCCCTGGAAAAATCAAATAAGGCATTGAGTGTCATTCGTTCTTTATTGAAGGTCATCACTTGAAAGATTTTTTTAAAATGTAATTTTTAGCGATAGAGGCGCTTTTATTATCTATTGCAGCTCTTTTTAATTAGCTCGATTATGCTTAAAGCCACATTGAATGTGGCAAGTCTATAAACTATTTGCGATTAAAAAAACCTCGTAAATAAAATCAGAACACCGAGTTTTTTTGTAGGGTGGATGCGCTTCTCGATGTACAAGGATGTACGAATGCCGCGAGAGGGCAGGACGCCTGTAGCGGCCTATCCACCCTACCCAAGACTTGCGTTTCAGAGTTACAGTTTTTTAAGCTGCTTGGTTTTGCATAAGTTGAGCAATATATTGTTGTAACTTTATGGTGTCGACGGTGAAGTTACGAATGCCTTCCGATAATTTTTCACTCGCCATGGCATCTTCGTTCATCATCCAGCGAAAACTGGCCTCGTCTATGCTGATTTTTTCGATGTCCATAGCTTTCGAATCTTCTGGATTGAGGTTTCTGGGGACGTGCTCTTCACTGGCTTGCAATTCGGCCATAAGTTTAGGGGCAATGGTAAGTAGGTCACAGCCGGCCAAAGCGAGTATTTCACCGATGTTTCTGAAGCTAGCACCCATTACTGAAGTTTTATAGTTAAATTTTTTGAAGTAATCGTATATAGCACTAACCGATAATACGCCAGGGTCCTCGCTGGCAGGATAGCTGTCAACGCCTTCTGCCTTTTTATACCAGTCAAGGATTCTTCCTACAAAGGGTGAGATCAGTGTAACGCCGGCCTCACCACATGCGATTGCCTGAGCCATTCCAAACAACAAGGTAAGGTTACAATGTATACCTTCTCTTTCTAATTGTTGCGCGGCTTGAATACCTTCCCAAGTGGAGGCTATCTTTATTAAGATTCGATCTGCATTGATGCCGTTGTTTTCATACAAGGCTATAATTTGTCTTGCACGTTTTATTGTTTCTTCGGTGTTGAACGATAACCTGGAATCAACTTCTGTCGAAATTCTTCCGGGTACAATCTTAAGGATCTCTACTCCAAAGTTTACTGCAATTTTGTCGAGTATTGCGTTTACTTGCTTGTCTTGCTCATCGGAATGCTGTTTACCATATTCGATGGCCTCTTTGACCAACTCTACATATTGTGGCATTTTGGCCGCGTTTAACAGTAATGAAGGATTGGTGGTCGCGTCTATTGGTTTATATTCTTTAATAGATTCTATATCACCGGTATCTGCCACAATAGTTGTCATGCTGTGGAGTTGTTCAAGTCTGTTCATTGCTAATACCTCCGTTGTATTATGGAGTGGGAAGTCCAATCCAAAATGTAGTTCCCTTGGTTGGGTTGTTTTTTGCACCAATTTTGCCGTGGTGTAAATCAATGAATTGCTTTGACATGGGTAGCCCGATACCCGTACTGGACTCTCCTCCAGTGGGAAGATTACTCAATTTGGCGTTTTTGGAAAATAGTATTTTAAAGTCTTCTTCCTTTAAGCCTGGTCCACCATCGCTGATCGCTGTGCAGGCCATTCCATTTTCCATGTATGTTCGAACAATGGTTTCGGTGTTGGCTGGGCTGAATTTTACAGCGTTGCCGATTAAGTTATCGACAACCTGAGTAATCTGAAACTCATTGGCTTCAATTTCAGGTAAGCCGGGTTCGAGTTTTAACACTAATTTAATGCCTTTCTTTTTAGCATAGACAGAGTTATTGCGCAACGATTTTTCAATAATATGATTCATTTGGGTGAGATTGGTATTAGCAGTAGACCTATTTGTATTGTAGTCACTGGTGCTTAAAAAACCCTCAATTACATTTTGCATGTTTTCACCAGTCTTATGAATTAAATCGATTAATTCTAAAGAGTCCTGGTTTATGGCTGTCCCTATGCTGCATTCCCTTTGCAGGGTTTCAACAATATCCATTGTTACAATTAAGGGCTTTTTCAAATCGTGACTAGCGAACCTGACAAACTCATCCTTAAGATTGGCTAGATTTCTTAATGCTAATTGTGTTTTGATTCTGGCGAACGTTACAGATAGATTAAGTGGTTTAATCAAATAATCGTTCGCGCCTTTTTGTAAGGCATCGACAATGCTGTCTTCAAGGTCATCAGCCGTTACCATAATAATGGGTAAGTTTAGCATGGAATGGTCTTTACGAATGACTTCCAAAACTTCGATGCCGTTCATACCTGGCATCATTATATCGAGTAAAATGAGGTCAAAGGATTGCTCTTTTAAAACGCTCAGCGCTTCTTGACCACAGGTGGCTTCAGTTACGGCATAGCCACTACGCTTTAACTGTAAAGCGATGAGTTCTCGATTGAGTGCGTTGTCGTCGACGATTAGTAGGGAAAAACGTTCGACATTTGATGGATCTAATGCAGTTGCGTGATTCATACCGCTTCCATGTTGTGTTAGTAAGAAATTGTTTCATAACAAGAAACTATTTTTATAGCGAGTCGCTATAGCAATAGATGCAATTCATATTCCCATTTTAAATTAGCGGCGCTTGGCTTTAATTCTTAAATTTATCTGGCTTGAAAGATATTGAATGGGATGGAGGCTAAGCAATTGAAAAATATATCTTTCTATAGGCGCTGATAATGAGCGGTTGAGGCAGAATATTGCAGTTGTCTGCTATCTTAGCTGCGTGAGTTTTTTTTAGGCGGCAGGGAATGGCTATGGGTGGTGGCAAATCGACGTTTGTTGTTTGATTTGTTAGTGTTTTTTAACCGTTTGACCGGTTGTTGTTTGGATATGAGCTGATGCTTGCCGTTACCAATCAGATCTGATCGGCCCATGCGTTTTAGCGCATCACGCAATAATGGCCAATTGTCGGGATCATGATAACGTAAAAACGCTTTGTGCAATCGCCTTACCTTTAAGCCCTTTGGCGAATGCACCTGCTCACTATTAGGGGTTACTTTGCGTAGTGTGTTGACACCCGAGTGATACATAGCGGAAGCGACCGCTAAAGGGGAAGGGATGAAATTTTGCACTTGATCAGCACGAAAACCATTTTGCTTTAACCATAGAGCAAGATTTAGCATGTCTTCGTCAGTCGTGCCTGGGTGGGCCGCAATAAAATAGGGAATGAGGTATTGTTCTTTTCCGGCTTCTTTTGAAAACCGATCAAACATTTGCTTAAACTCATAATAACTGTCCATACCGGGCTTCATCATCTTGGACAGCGGACCTGACTCGGTGTGTTCAGGTGCAATTTTTAAGTAACCACCGACATGGTGTGTGACAAGCTCTTTGACATATTCGGGGGATTTAACCGCCAGATCGTACCTAAGCCCTGAGGCTACCAATATTTTTTTAATACCTGGAATTTTTCGGGCATTTTTATACAAGCGAATTAAAGAATCATGGTTAGTATCCAGGTTTGAACATATTTTGGGATAGACGCAGGAGGGGAGACGACAAGCGGCTTCTATCGCTTGGCTCTTGCAGGCCAGGCGATACATATTTGCCGTGGGGCCACCTAAATCTGATATAACCCCGGTAAAACCCGGTACAGTGTCACGAATGACCTTGATTTCATTCAGTATGGATTGTTCGGAACGATTTTGGATAATTCGACCTTCGTGTTCCGTTATCGAGCAAAATGTGCATCCTCCAAAACAGCCTCGCATGATATTGATAGAGGATTTTATCATTTCATAAGCTGGAATTTGATGATCTGCGTACGCCTTATGGGGTGTCCGTGTGTAAGGCAGTTCAAATACCTTATCCAATTCTTTGGTTTGAAGCGGTATGGCCGGTGGATTTACCCAGACTCCTTGTTTTCCATGGCGCTGAAATATTGCCTTAGCATTGCCAGGGTTGGTTTCCATATGCATTTGCTGGGAAGCGTGGGCGTATAATAATTCCGAAGATTTAACAGCATTATAATCCGGTACACATAAAACGACTTTGTCAGTGTCATTTCTATGGGAGCGTGTTTCCAGCTGGACGGTGACTTCATCGTTTTCGAGTCCTGGCTTGCAATCTGGTGTTGTCTGATAAGGATCAGTTTTAGGTTTCTTATAGGATTTAGGGACAGTATCGATTTGGGTAGCGTCAATGGCTTGGTAAGCTTCCAGGATATCATGTGTGACAAAAGCCGTGCCTCTGACGTCGGTAATATCTTTAACGGCTTCTTTATTGGATAAGCGGTGCGCAATTTCTATAATCTGGCGCTCACCGTTCCCATAAACTAAAAGATCGGCTTTGGCATCCAGCAATATAGAGCGTCGTACTTTATCCGACCAATAGTCATAGTGCGCTATTCTACGTAAACTGGCTTCTATGCCACCAACAATTATAGGGGTGTCTTTATAGGCCTCCCGGCAGCGTTGTGAATAAACGATAGTGGAACGATCAGGTCGTTTGCCGCCAGCACCATCGGGTGTATAGGCATCGTTTGAACGAATTTTTCGATCCGCCGTATAGCGGTTTATCATGGAATCCATGTTTCCGCTGGTCACACCAAAGAACAGATTAGGTTTGCCAAGGGCGCAAAAGTCCTCGGTTGTGGTCCAGTCCGGTTGAGCGATAATACCTACTCGAAATCCCTGCGCCTCCAAGCTGCGACCAATTACCGCCATACCAAAACTGGGATGATCCACATAGGCATCACCCGTGACAATAATGATGTCACAGGTATCCCATCCTAATTGTTCCATATCATCTCTGGATATAGGCAGGTTTGGTGCTATACCGAATCGATGTGCCCAATACTTGCGATAGGAGAATATGTTTTTTGGGTTTTCTTTTAGTGACATAGATGACTACGTTTGTACAGAATATTACTCTGTGGGTAGGTTCAATACTTAATCTGGATGGTATTATATAACATAACGTCCAGAAATAAGAGGGTAGCTGTACTCACAGGGTTAAAATACAACCATAGAAACTATGGTTATATATCCTACGGTACTGTTGTTACCGTTTATACAATATGAGCAGGGGAATTTATGATTTTAACCATCAATATTGACGATAAGGCTCAACAGATTGAAGTCTCTGAAGAATTGTTGAAAGAGGGTGACGATTTTTTTCAGAAAATGGATGCTGATATGGATAAAGGCTGGCAAATGAGTCGAGAATGGATTGAAAAACCAGATCAGATCCAACGGTGTCAAATTGTAGCAGACAAAATACTCAGCGCAATTAGTTCAGAAAATGAAACAATGTTAATGTTAATGTCTGGTTATATCGTTTCACGGCTACCCAATGTAGAGTCTGTGCATATTGATACGAGTGGCGAAATGATGGAAACCGAATTAAAAATGCGCTAGTCACTCAGTGAAAGTGAGTAATATTTCTTTAAGTTTGTCTTGATCAATTGGAAAATGAATCACTGCAGTATTCGAATATCGGGAAGATACTGTTAAAAAGTGAGTGTGGTCGTTTTTATTAACCAGAGCGATCAATTTAGCCGGGGGGTCAAGTGTCTGCAAGGCAGCATACAGGGATTCAAAGTTACTTAACTGAGATCCATAGGTGGGTCCGTATATAAACTCAGCCACTATAAACTCAGGTCTTAGACGTCTCAACTGGTTTAGGGCTTTACGCATGGTGTTGGTACTTACTACATTAAAACCCGCGTCTTCATACAGTGGTGTTAAATTTGGATAGCCACCTAGTTCAACGATGGATAACAGGGTTTTCTTTTGTGGCATAAATTAATTGTTGCCACAACAACGTTTGTATTTTTTACCACTACCGCATGGACAAGGAGCATTTCGATTAATTTTGTCCTTTCTTGATCGGATAGGCTGGATGCTTGTGCCTTCTCGATAGAACCAACGGCCATCCTCTTTAACAAAACTACTTGATTCGTCGACTCCTGCCGCTTGATCTTTTACGCGGCATTTAGCCCGAAATTCAACAACACCCTCCGAATCATTTTCTAAGCCATTTTGAGTGCTTAGAATTTCCAGTCCCTTCCAGACAACACTATCATCAAAAAAATCGGCTTTTTCCGGGCGTGTGGATTGGTGCCAGGTTTCCATCAAGTATTCACCGTTGGTTTGGACGTAGGCGACATACCTCGATCGCATAAGAGCCTCGGCCGTCGGTGCCGTCTCTTTTCCCGTAATATACTTACCGCAGCAATCTTCGAGGTTTAGTGAGGAGCCGCATGGGCATTTTGTGTCTTCATTCATAGTCACTTATCACTGAATAATTAAATAGGGCGAGTATCTATGGAGTCCGCCAAAATTGCAATACTAATTTAACCTAGAATCCACAGAAAATATGGGGCACTTCGGCCTCAACAATACGATATGGAAAAATTGGCTCACAGGAGGCATAATCCAGCTCCTAAGCTATTATTATGCTGTTTTTACTCAAAACGAAGTGCTAGTGTATTATATACTATTAATTTAATCAGAGATGTCATGAGGAAACCGAATGTCGGATAGTCAAAATCAAGATGCACCAAAAACCACTTACTTAGCCGACTATCAGCCTACAGCTTATATCATTGAATCCATCGATCTTATGTTCGAGCTTGATGAGGATTCGACTTGTGTCTATAACAAGCTCGCAGTAAGGAGTAGGGAAGGGGAAGAAAATAATTCCAATTCCATCACCCTAGTCGGAGAAGAGCTTAAGCTGGAATCTATTAAACTGGATGGTCAACTATTATCGCCCCATCAATATGTAGTGAACGAGGAATCTCTGACAATTGACCAAGTGCCAGCGGTATTTACCCTTGAAATAGAAACATGCATTTCACCCAAAGCCAATACTTCCTTAAATGGTTTATATGTATCGAGTGACAATTTTTGCACGCAATGCGAAGCAGAAGGTTTTAGAAGAATAACCTATATGTATGATCGACCTGATGTGATGGCGCGTTATTCGACAACAATTATAGCCGATCAGGAAAAATATCCCGTATTATTATCTAACGGAAACCTGGTGGAAAAGGGTGAAGGTGTTCCCGATGGTTTTGAGCGACACAATGCAGAGACACCACTCAGTCATTGGGTCAGATGGGAAGATCCATTTCCTAAACCCACTTATTTGTTTGCCCTGGTTGCCGGTGATCTTGCTTGCGTAAAGGACAGTTATGTAACATCAAGTGGCAAAGAGGTTGATTTGGAAATCTATGTGCAACACCACAATGTCGATAAGTGTGACCATGCCATGCAATCGCTTAAAAATGCAATGCAGTGGGATGAAGAGGTTTATGGTCGAGAATATGATCTCAATATTTACATGGTTGTTGCGGTTGATGATTTCAACATGGGTGCCATGGAAAATAAGGGTCTAAACGTTTTTAATTCAAAATTTGTATTGGCGAAACCGGAAACGGCAACCGACAGTGACTACCATGGAATCGAGGGTGTCATTGGCCACGAGTATTTTCACAATTGGTCCGGTAACCGTGTGACTTGCCGCGATTGGTTTCAATTGAGTTTGAAAGAGGGCTTCACTGTATTTAGGGATCAAGAGTTCAGCGCGGATATGACCTCAAGAGGTGTAAAACGTATTCAGGAGGTTAATATTCTGCGCAATACTCAGTTCAAGGAAGATTCGGGCCCCATGGCACACCCTGTCAGACCCGAATCCTATGTGGAAATTAACAACTTTTACACAGTTACGGTATACAACAAAGGTGCAGAAGTCGTTCGCATGCTGCATACCTTTTTGGGTGCTGATCGCTTTCGTAAAGGAACAGACCTGTATTTTGAGCGCCACGATGGACAAGCTGTCACCACGGATGATTTCGTAAAGGCCCTTGAAGATGCAAATAATGTCGACTTTAGCCAGTTTAAAAATTGGTACAGTCAAGCGGGTACACCTGAATTGCACATAACTCGGCACTATGATCCTACCGAAAAGACCTTTACTTTAGATATTCGGCAGGAGTGCCCTGCTACACCAGGACAAGCTGAAAAGGCGCCATTTCACATACCCTTAGCTATTGGGCTATTGGATAAAAATGGTAAAAGTTTAGCATTGCGCTTTAAGGGCGAACAAGCCGAGCCGGAGTTTTCTGCGGTCTTGCCTCTGAAAAATGAAAGGGAGCAATTTGTATTTACCAATTTAAATGAAGCACCGACACCGTCGCTGTTAAGAGGGTTTTCTGCACCTGTCAAAATTAAAATTGATTTGAGTAACGAAGAGCTGGGGTTTTTAATGGCCCATGACAAGGACGATTTTAATCGTTGGGACGCCGGGCAGCAATTGGGTGTGAATCTTGGCTTACAACTTTTAAATGATTACCAAGCTGAAAAACCCCTTGAGCTTGACCCAATCTTTACCGATGCATTTAGAAAAATCCTATTGGATCTAGATATGGATGGTGCTATGAAGGCCATGGCATTTGGATTGCCCTTGGAATCCTATTTGTCCGATTTCTTAGAAGAGATTGACCCCGTCGCCGTGCACGATGTTTTGCGATTTATGAAAAAGGAAATTGCACGCAGCTTAAAAGCGGATCTACTCGACGTATACGAAATTTGTATAACAAGCGACCCCTACTCATTAGATCAAGCGGCCGTTGGTCGCCGAAGTTTGAAAAACAGATGTTTGTCTTATTTAATGGAGCTGGAAGATGATTCAGTCGAGGCCTTATGTATTAAGCAGTATGAAACCGGTAATAATATGACAGATGTTATTGCGGCATTATTTGCTTTGGTGAATTCTCGAAGTGGGGCAAAACAACAGGTATTAGATGATTTTTATACTAAATGGAAACGGGACCCGTTAGTTATTGATAAATGGTTAAGTATACAGGCGGCTTCTCGAATGCCAGATACTTTAAACAATGTTAAAAACTTAACCACACATGAATCCTTTAGTATAAGAAATCCCAACAAAGTCAGATCACTTATTGGCGTATTTTGTGGGAGTAACGCGGTGAATTTTCATAATATCAATGGCGAAGGTTATGATTTTCTCACGAAATATGTGCTTGAATTGGATGCGCTCAATCCACAAATATCAGCCAGATTAGTCAGTATGTTTAGTCTGTGGCGTAAATACGAGAAAACTCGTCAAGGTCTGATGAAGTCTCAACTCGAACAGATTTTAGATAACGAAGGTCTATCAAAAGATGTCTACGAAATCGTATCGAAGAGCTTGGCCTAGTGGATGAATTATTGGCCATTGTGGAACAGGGTGGTTACCCAAATTTTACCTCGCTCTATACAAAACTTGGCTATAAGGTAACGATGTCTCATTCCATGCGCAAGGCCATGGCCATCGTCAGAAAACAAGCACCAGATGTCATTGTTGCCGAATTTAATTACCAGTCAGATTTCAGAGATAGAACAAGCTCGCTGGAATCTCTCTTAGCCACCGTTGAGCGAATTCCCAAAAATACAAAAAATTATATCAAGGTCATCGTGTTTTACGAAAAAGAATATATCCAACAGCTAGAAAAATTGCAGGCTGCTTTCAGTAATTTTCAAACCATGGCTTATCCTATAGAGCAAGGCAAGCTCGAAAAAATGCTAAGTAAAATAAATTAGGCGTAGCGTGTGCCATGCGCACGTTATTTATCAAGGCAATTCAACTTCTAACACATCACGGTATAGAAAAAGAATAGCCGACAAGGCCTGGTTTTGCGTAGAAGCTGCCACATTGCGACCCACAGCCAGATTGGTCATGAAATGCTTGGTTGGTTAAGCGTTTGCCTCAAACACGCTATTACAGCATCACCAGATCATTCGTTAATTGCTGTCAAACAGCTCCTGAACAATATAAGAACAACAGAAATACCAGCAACAGACTACGCCGTTATTGGCGCAGATTTCATTAAGCAACCCCTCGAAAGAATTGATGACTTTTTGTGGACGGTTTTTGGTCTATATACAACTGACAAGACTACGTCTGAAACAAAACAAAATATGGCAGGCATTTCACCTTACATTTGGAATTCGGCTACAGAAGACAGAAAATATGAAATTGGCGCAAAATTTGGTGTTTTTCGTAAAAATGGTGAAGTTGCGAGAAAAGATGCTTGTCAAGAATTTCTCCAGCATGTTGATGGATTAAAGTACAAAGATGAAGATAGCCTGGCTGGAGAAATCATTGAGAAGCTAGAAAATTTAAATCGCGCTCATTTTGGTTCAAATAACTTTTATAATGAGTATCCGCATGCAAAAGCACTTGATGACTCATTGCCACCAAACGGTATAGTACCCAGAGCATCTCGTGCAATGTGGGTAAAGGTTTTATCAATATGTTTTGTTGGGAATGGTTACGGTTACCGTCAGGGAGTTGATGAATCGGCCTTGCCATATTTCGAAAAACACATTAATAATTTTAACGAAGCAGAAATAGTTGAATTTATTCGCTTATTTGGTGATCCGGAGTTTACATCGCCCCTTGCACGAAGAACACCTGATGCTAGAGTAAGAAAACAGGCTGGTATTTTAAAAAGCAAAACCACTAATGCACATGTAATTAAATCGCTAGACCTGATAATTAACGCACCAAATCTTACAGCACACAAGGTTCACAACACTACTGCATTTAAAAATAGTTTGGATTATTTACCAACCACATGAAATATCGCCTAACAAATGCGTCAACTAGGGCGCTCCTTACGTCGCGCCTGTTACGCAAACATTAGAAAGAGATAATCATCAAGGAGAGCATTATGTCGAATTTACCGTATGTGCAAACTGCGGGAACAATAGAAACCATGCTTGAGAAAATAAAAAAGGCTTCAGTTCCAGATGTTTTCTCTCAGGACTTTGTTTCTACAAAACTATCGATGAAGGGTGGTACTGCTAGGTCTACCATTCCCTTCATAAAAAAGATGGGGCTGGTAAATTCTGATGGCACGCCTACGGAGAGATATAAGGAGTTTCGTAACCCTGCAAAATCGGGCCGAGCTATTGCCGAATGTATGCGGGAGGTTTACTCAACGCTATTTGAGATGAATGAGTACGTTTACGAACTTGATAACAAAAAATTGAGAAATCTAATTGTAGAAGCTACAGGGGCTGAATCTAATTCAAACCCGGTACAGAAAACTCTAGCGACGTTCAGCACATTAAATAAAATTACAGATTTCGAAACAGAAGAAACGGACCAATCAGTGGAGAAAACAGAAGTTTCTGATGTGAAATCTCAAGTACCTATCTATTCGTCACACCCTTCGCAAAAGAGTCAAACACCTGAAGGCATCAATTTGTCATATACAATTAACCTGAATTTACCTGCTACAACTGATATTGAAGTGTTTAACGCTATTTTTAAAAGCTTAAAGCAACATTTATTGCAGGAGTAAAATATGGACAGGTCGTCTGCGGTTAAGTCATTTGCAATGACGAACATGCTACTTGAAGCAGATTTAGATAAAATTGAAGATAAGTTCGATATAGATCTTGGGAGAAACAGGTCGTCAGCTAGCAGGATTGAGGATACATATTATCCGCAATTTGCTTCTTCGCTTAGAGTAGAAGCGAAAAAAATGTCTACGCACTATGAAGTTTTCTATTGTTTGGAAAAATCGATCAGACAGCTATTGGTTGATGTTTTTGAAACTGCGGGAGATTCTGACTGGTGGGAAAATATGGTCCCTGAACAAGTTAGACAGAATGTTTCTAAGAGTATCCAGAGAGAGAAAGAAGCTGCTGTAACTCAAAGATCTACTGATCCAATTGACTACACTACTTTTGGTGAATGGGGTGAAATAATTCGAGCTAATTGGTCTTTGTTTGGTGGCGCGGTATTTAATGATAAAAAGGCCGTATCGAAAGTAATGGCTAACTTGAATTCACTTCGGAACCCTATAGCGCATTGCTCTCCTTTGGCCGAAGATGAAGTTCTTAGGCTAGACCTTAGCCTTCGTGATTGGTTTAGGATAATGGTGTAATATGACGACCAACTTTCTAACAAAAACATCCAGCGGATTGAGCTTACCCTGATATAATTGACACCTCACTGGAAGAAGTTATTAACGAGGTGAGCGATGAAGAAAGAAAAACACACGCAATATAATTATCAATTCAAACATACAGCGGTGAGTGTCGCTCATTATCACACAAAAAACCGTCACTTTTGGCAACAGCTGATGTAGGCGTTATGCGTAAAAGGACCAATATATGAAGCCAGAGTTGATAGGCATATTCATCAGCGCTATTGTTACCTCTATTGCAGGAGTGTCAATTTTTCTGGCTTGGCGCCAACTCCGAGAAACACATGAATGGAATAGAAGAAAAAGTTCTGATGATGCTTTAAGGTTTCTTGTCTCTGGCGATTATCAGCGTTTGACAGATCAGTTTCATAAAATTGTTCCATTCGAAGAGTGGAGTAAAATTGACACTTCCTACAAAGATATTTGCGAACGACTGTCGGATGGTGAGCGAACCCTCGCTATAAAATACTCTTGGGACTTATTGAATATCTTCGAATCACTGTGCATCGGTATGAAAAATCAAATAATTGATGAAGATATCTGTTATTATTTTATTAATAAACAATTGGTTAGCTTTATCGCAACTACCAATTTTCTACCAAATACCACCAAATTGGTAATAATATGTCGCTTACTCTAATACCAATTATCTACCAATTACTACCAAATTGGTAGATAAACGAATCCCGTTCTGCTACATTTATACCAATCCTAATTAAAATGGTATTTATCAATGAAGATGCCTTTAGCTCCACCTAATTTTCAAGAGCTATTCCAAAAGATTGCCAACGAATCAACAAAGAAATTAGGGGAGCTACTTTCTTACAGAATTCAGGCTGACCCCAGGGGTAATTACTATCATTGGGATAAGCTCCGTCATTTAAAACTTCCCCCCCACGACTTAACCCATGAAAGCTGGTGGCTTGCAATCAAATTTACACGTAGGGCGCTTTATAAGAACATCCCTCATTCCGATAAGCATGGTAACCCCTTTGTCTTTGCTGAACCGGATATGGTGCGTCGTCTGTTACATGAGATTGATATCCATGGAGGCGGAGAATTAAAAGCTAGTGAGCAAGTAGCTAACCCAAATACCCGAGATACTTATCTGATCAATTCCTTAATTGAGGAGGCAATAACGTCAAGTCAGCTTGAAGGAGCTGCTACAACCAGAAAAGTCGCAAAGGCGATGCTTAGGGAAAAAAGAAAGCCTCGCGATAAATCCGAAACAATGATCCTAAATAATTATAATGCCATGGAATTTATTAATGATAATTCCAATGAAGAACTAACACCAGAGTTAATATTTGAACTACATAAAATATTGACTGTAAATACGCTAAACAATCCAACTGCTGTAGGGAAATTGCGAACTTCAGATGAAATATACGTGGGTGACGAAAGAGATGCAACTATACTACATATTCCACCAACCGCAAAAGAGCTAAAAAATAGAATCAGAAACCTATGCGAATTTGCAAATGCGTCGTCAACATCGGGATTTTTACACCCAGTCATACGAGCGATTATTTTGCACTTCTTACTAGCATACGATCATCCATTTGAAGACGGAAATGGTAGAACAGCTCGTGCTCTTTTCTATTGGTCGATGCTAAAGCAAGGATACTGGACAATGGAGTTCATATCAATTTCTCGAATACTAAAAGCCGCGCCGGCAAAATATGCAAGGGCCTATTTGCATACTGAAACTGATGAAAATGATGTAACTTATTTTATAGTGCATCAACTTGGTGTCATCAATAGAGCGATAAATGACTTATTAGAATATTTACGGAGAAAATCTAACGAGCTAAAAACGGTTGAGGATTTAGTCAAAAAATCACTAGCTCTTCAGAGCTTACTAAACTACAGACAGATAGCCCTTATAAATAGAGCGCTAAAAAGACCTGAAGCTATTTTCTATGTAAATAGTCACAGAGGTGCACACAACGTCACGTATGATACCGCAAGGACAGATCTTCTTAAATTAGTAGAACTAGGTATTTTAGAGAAAACTAAAATCGGGAAGGCTTTTGTGTTTAGTGCCAGTGAAAACCTAAATCAAAAGCTAGCATCCTTGAAATAGCAAAAATTGGATATGATATGAAAAAATCTAACACAAGGGAATGTGGGGAATGTGGGACACTGATAATATAATTACTTAAGACCAATTTGCATATTTAAATATGGTAGTATAGTTGTTTTACTGTCAGGTGATACAATTTTAACCAACAATATTTTTTAAGTTATTATCTAATCATGGTCGTCGAATGGAAAACATTTTAGTGATAGTTAGATGATTGAAACTGCGAGCTTGGCCTTGGCAACTTTCTTCGCAACGATTGGTCCAATCGATGTTGCTGCGGTATTTGCTGCGCTGACGGCGACTGGAACGCTAAAGTATAAGCGATCGATGGCCATCCGCGCGACGTTGATTGCTTCCGTAATTCTGGTCACTTTCGCTCTAATTGGTGAGCTTCTCTTAGCTAGTCTTGGTATATCACTGGCTGCATTGAGGACGGCTGGCGGGATCTTACTGTTGCTAATTGGCATTGATATGGTATTCGCGCGCTCATCCGGTGGCACTTCGACGACGGACGAAGAAGAGCACGAAGCGATATCGAAACAGGATATTTCAATTTTCCCGATAGCTACACCACTCATCGCGGGTCCTGGTGCCATGGGTGCGGCTATTCTATTGATGGCAAATGCAGAAGGAGATCTAACACGGCAAGTAATTGTTGTTGCGTCGCTCCTTGCCATTTTGTTACTTACCGGAATTGCATTGCTGCTTGCAAGTAAAATTCATCAGCTTCTAGGTGTCACTGGCATGCATGTTATAAGTCGAATTATGGGCGTTTTGCTGTCTGCTTTGGCAGTTCAGTTTATTTTTGATGGAATTAAACAAAGCGGTGTGTTTGGAACTTGACTGCAAACTTAAACCCTCTAACCAGGGCATCCAACCGACTCGCTAAAGCACGCGGCTGATGGCAACAACAAACAACACGTCAAGTCGTGCCGAGCTTTTGGGCGGCTAAATGGCGAATACGTTCCCACGTAAACACATCGTTTAGCTATGTAATTCGTCATATAACATGTTGTATTACAAAGGTATTGTCTGAAGGCGGCTGCCAGAGTTTACATGCGATCCGTTCGACATACTCCAACATAACATCTGCGTCCATGGCATCCGTTTTACCATGCTGCAATGAGGCTGTGGCAAAGTTTTTTACCACTATCGGATTGGCAACCATGACCTCAATGTTGTGTGCCTGATGTAACGCTAAAGAGAAAAGACTGAATAAATGCCCGTTA
>Ga0316187_10002260_pt1 | contig 16772 bp, 18 predicted proteins | sample CroRivburrow1_MG_FD_204927 | JGI IMG/M metagenome (GOLD analysis project Ga0316187, IMG submission 204927) | Coastal sediment microbial communities from Maine, United States - Cross River worm burrow 1 | ecosystem: Environmental > Aquatic > Marine > Coastal > Sediment | place: USA: Maine... | reverse complement strand
CTGCGCGCAGTGCCGATCACGTCGTAACCCGCCCGGCTGAATTGTTCAGCCAAAGCCAGCCCTATACCGCGATTGGCGCCGGTGATCAGGACTGTTCCGCCCTGCTCGGACAGCACAAGGCCCCCGGGGGTGCAAAGCATCATCACGAGGGCGGCAAAACGAATGAAAAATGTACGCAAAGGCATTTCTGTTCCTCCCGGATTTATATTGCTTGCGCAGCACAGGCCTGGCTTGAGAAAATCAGGATTACCCCTGTGACAAGCGGAGTCAATTATGTCGAACGAAGGATATCATGAGCCCATTGCGGAGCTATCGGACGAAACCCGTGACATGCACCGCGCTATCATTTCCCTGATGGAAGAGCTGGAGGCCGTTGACTGGTACAACCAGCGGGTCGATGCCTGCAGTGACAGGGAGCTTAAAGCGATCCTCAAACACAATCGGGACGAAGAAAAAGAACATGCCGCGATGGTCCTTGAGTGGATCCGGCGCAAAGATCCCGCATTCGACAAGGAATTGAAGGACTATCTCTTTACGGAAGACGAGATAGCCCACGATTGACGGCGCCCGAAGACCCGGGCGCCGCCTGTTCATCAGTAAAGGTGATAGCTTGAGTCCAGCAGCCTGCCATTCTTGTTGAAGTGGCAGGTGTAACTCCCCCGCTGATCGTTTCTCCGGAGATATTTCACCTTGATCTCACCTTTCAGGTCTTTGCCACGGAGTTGGCTGCTTTTCATGCGCACGGTGGCTGTCCCATCATGTTCATCCCTGAGCCGGTACTGCAGCATGTCGTGACAGTCATCTTCGAGCACGGTTTTGCTGGAACTGATGTTTGAGCTTCCGTGGTCGTCATTAGATGAAGCCGCAAGGGCCGCGATGATGGCCAGGCCCGCACCCACTGCAATCGCGGCACCGACATTGCTGTCGTCATCGTCCTTGTGTTCCGGATGGCGATCATGCGGGCCATTGTAGGCATACGATTTCACATAACCGTTCTTCACTTTGCAATTGAACGGGTACTTGTGGTTGCTGACCCTGACCTTGCCCTGGATCTTGAACTTGTGATTGCCCACCTGGTCGGTGAGGAGATCACTGAATTGCTTCACACCATAAATTTCGGTGATTTTGCTTTTACACAGTTTCCTCGCCTCATGCTCTTCCGAAGCCGACACCGTCGAGGCAAAAAGAAAGGCCACAGAAAAAACCAGGGCCAATAATATTGAAATATTTTTCCGCATTCTTCTCTCCAGCCATTTCGAAGCGCAATATTATATGACCGGCCAGGTGTCAGCAACCCGGTAACCCTGCGGCCAGGGGTCCTCGGGGTCCAGCATGTGTTGGTGCGTACCCGTAATCCAGGCCCGGCCACTGATCAATGGCACGATGCCCTCTTTCTCTCCAACCCGGGATGTACTGTCGATACTGCAGTGAAAGCGCGACCCGATGATCGACTCGCCGATGAAGCGCTCACCGGCGGTCAAACGCCCCTGTGCCGCGAGTAATGCCATGCGCGCGGAACAGCCTGTGCCGGTAGGGGACCGGTCGACTTTACCCGGCTGAATGGCTACCGCATTGCGGCCCAGCCACGCGTCACCTTCGCGTACCAGTGGTGCAGTCATCTGGCAAAAGGAAAGGTGCTGCCATTCGGGGTTCAGCGGATGATGAAAGCCCAGCTGTTCGTTGGCTGCATGGGTGATTCGAATGCCGCAAAGCGCGATCTCGCGGGCTTCGTCTGCCGTAAGGGCAAACCCCAGTTGCCCGGCGTCGACCAGCACAAAACTGTCGCCACCGTATGCCGTGCTGACCTCCAGCGTTCCCAGGCCCTCTACTTCCAGGCTTGCCTGCATACGGTCGACAAAAGAGGGGACATTGCGCACGGTGACACGTATTACCTTGCCGCCTTCACAATCCGCCCTGACGTGAATCAGCCCTCCGGGTGGCTCCAGGATCAACTCCGTGACCGGCTCCTGCATCGGAATGATGCCAGTCTCCAGCAACACGGTAGCAACACACATACTGTTGGAACCGGACATCGGCGGCGTGTGTTCCGGCTCCATGATAATCCAGCCCATCTGCGCTTCGGGATGTTTTGGCGGAACCAGCAGATTGACATGCCTGAACACACCACCACGGGGTTCATTCAAAACGAAATTTCGCAGGCATTGATCCCGCGCGATCCAGCGGGATTGCTCCCAGATTGTTTCGCCGGGAGGCGGAGCTACACCACCCACGATGACGTCACCGACTTCTCCCTCGGCATGGCAGCTGACAACGTGGATGACCTGGCTGGTGCGCATAAAACTGTGTCCCTAGTTCATTCAGGCATCGGCTGCCTGTCCCAGAAGGCATTAACTTCATCGTCGAGGCCGGTCATGTCCCAGCGAACCAGGGACAGGGGCAGCGTACCTGCGGCCATGAATTCATCGTGAAAGTCTTTCAGGCTGAACGAATCACCCTGTTGCCGCTTTCGATCAGCCAGCAGGCGCTCCATTTGCAGCGCTCCGATGGTATATCCGATGCCGTATCCGGGCGGGCGGCGCAGATAAATCTCCGCATCCACCCTCGCCACGTTACGGTCCAGGTAAGGCACCCTTGGCAGCCAGTAATCAACCACCTGCTCCACGTTCATTTGCCGCGTTTGCAGCCAGACATCGGCGGGTACACGGGCTGCCCGGAAGATTCCAAAAATCTGGATCAACTCCCGGACCCTGGGCAGGTCTTCGAACAGACCTGCCTGCAACATGGCCTCCTCCAGGTACGTCGCCCAGCCCTCGGCCCTGGCGCCACTGTCGATTTTCCCTCGAATAGGGTGTTCATTGCGTGAGGCCATGATGGCGTCAAAGCGGTGCCCGGGAATGACCGCATGCAGGTGATCCGGTGAAGGGTCTCTGAACTGCACTTCTTCCCAGAAATTCCTCCCGCCGGGACGTACGATCCATGGTGCGTTTGTACCCAGGGTTCCAATATCATCTGGAACCGTGATGATTTCCTGCTCTTTCAGAAAATCCCGGATCCGCTGATCCGTTTTTTCAATCCGTTGCTGGTAGTCCTCGGCACTCACCGCGGGTTCCAGCTCGGGTAAGGCCCGGTTCCGGCTTCTCTCAAGCGCGTAATCAGCCCACAAGCGATCCAGTTCCCGCCGGCCGAGCACGACCAGCTCAGAGGATGTCCAGGGCATCAGTTTGACGTGTTTGAGATACCAGTCGAAAGCCTCTTCGCCTACACCGGCCGAGGCCGTCCAGGCCGGGCGCTGTGTTTTGAGCCATGCTTCGAGATCCAGCACCGCCACACGGGCAGCCTGGATTTCAGGTAATAACTCCGGCTGCTCACGAGCGCGTTCGAGCAGGTCATCGTACCAGCCAATCACGCCGGCGGGCGGTACCGCCCGGTAAGGGTGACCATGACCCACGCCATCGGAATGACGTAAATTGTGCATGGCCAGGTCGGCATAATCGGCCGCTACATCATCCAGGTTTCGTTTCGCTTCAGCCACCAGCACAGGGATCGCCCTGAGCTTTGTCCGAACTGTTTCCAGCGCTTGTGCCTCGACCGGTAGTTCGGTGAAGGTCACCCACAGCATTCTGTCCACGTAAAATCCAGGGTCCCGCGCCCATGGCCTGCTGCGTTTGAGGATGAAGTCATACTGATCAAGACGGGAACGCACGGCCAGGTAGTCCACCTGCCGTGAACGGTCCCACGAGGCGACACCCATATCCTCGATCCATACCTGGAACCGTTCCATCTGCTCAAGCTTTGCTGAAATGGCGCGACTGCTGAAGTCCTGCTGCGATGATTGTTCTTCGCGAAAAGCCCGGAACTCAGCAAACAGCCGAACCAGGTCCTGGTAGCTTCCGGAACCCGCAGGAATTCCATCGCTCTGCGACTGCGCAATCGCCTGGCTGACCACGCAAAAACCCAGTAATGCCAGGACCTGAACTGCTCGAATAAGTAATTTCAAAGGATGCACTGCCCAATTTTTTTGGTTCAGGGAAGAATAACTCCGGACCACCAACATTTCACCCCTCCACATTCAAAAAGACTACACTAGCAATCCTGATGCGCACTTCCTTATTTCGAATCTCGATGGCCTTTCTTTTAGTCACTCTTGCTGCGTGTGGTCCGCAGCAACACGGCTATACCGGCTACCTGTATTTTGCCCAGGGCAACTACCTGACCCGGTTCAGCCTGCGCGACGGCAGTCTCTCTGTTGCCGCCAATTTCGGCGACATGACCATACGTGAGATCAGCCCGTTCGGGGATAAGCGATTGTTCCTGACCGGCACCACGGCGATCGCCCGCAGAACCACGCCGCGAATATCCTGGATCGACCTCGAGACGGGTGAAAAGGTGTCCCAATATTCAGGCATCCTCGCCCGTTACATGATCAACGCCAATGTCATCGTGTACGACGACGGTATCAAGTTGTACGCGGTGCCGCAGGGTGGAAATGGCGCGCCCGATGAGATCATCTATTCGCACGGGCTCAACCGCATCACTACCGTACTGGAGGTCTCCAACGATACCCTGCTGTTCGAAACCGGCGAATCGGGGGAACGGGTTATCCGCGGCTGGGATGCGGTTACCGGCAACCAGCGGATCTTCGACGAACTGACGACATCCTGCGAACTGGTTGGCGCAGTGTGGCTGGAGTCTCTCCAGCAACTGGCCTGCCGTAAACGTGATAGCTCCATCACAGAAACGGAATATCTACTGGTGAACCTGGAAGGCCAGGTTGAGAGCAAACTGGTCCTGCCGGAAGCAGGTCAGTTCAAGGCGCTGACCTACATTCCAGGTCAAAACGCACTGGTCCTCAAGAAAAGCTGGAACAGCATAATTGGTGATCAGGACAGATCGGCAGTCTGGATTCACAACCTCCGGACGGGTGAGAACACCCGCTTATCCAGGACACAGAATCTCGGCGAATCGGTCGTTTATTCGAAGCTCTGATGATGCGGATGAATGAGACGCGTTGGAAGCAGAACAAGAGATTACTTACTAAAAACCATGTGCCTCGCAATCGATGGGCGCGAACTGGGTGAACTTCCAGTTTCCGTCGATCAGATCGGCCAGGTACCAGGCGCAGGAATAATCATCTTCCCGGTTACTGTAGTGATCGAGCCAGCGGGTCGTAAACGTCACGGTTGAATCGTTCAGGCGGTTAACGCGTATATCAGGCACTTCGGAGCTGATCCAGCCTTCCGCGCGCCACTCGACCATTGCTTCAGATAGCGACTCTTTTGGCTTTCTGAGCTGCGGCTCGCCTTCGGCTGGGTGACCCCAGTATTCGGAATCGTAGTGGAACAGGATTTCTTCCAGTTTATCCCAGGGCGCCTCGTGCCAGAGCGGGCCGTAGCTTTGTGAATACCAATCCCCGGGGTCGGGAATTTCCGATGCCTCAGCCCCGACTGTGACCGCTGTCGATACAGACAACAACAGGGCGGAAAAGCAGACAGTAAAGACTCGAAGTCGTAACTGGGATGGAATCAGTTGCCATTGCATATTGGGGCCTTATCCTGCAGATTTTTCGGATTTATCAGCGACACCCATGCAGGTTTTACGCATGGGCAACCAGATGTGGGGTAACGGCTTTTCCGTTGACCACATCCGCTCGTCTGACGGATTCATGCGTCATCTTACCTAAATCAGGACATCTTACGGTAGTTGCCGGGCCATTCACTGCTTTAGACGTCCCAGATTGATTCATACCAGCAATGCAAGGCGCTCCCGTGCGCGCTCGGTGATGGAACGAACAGCCGGTTGTTTGAGTACACGCTCCGGTGAAATCGCATAGTAGGTTTCCTTGACCTGGCCGGCCGGACCGATCTCGCGCGCTTGATAAGTCTGCTCGATTTGCCTCGCGATCACCAGTGGCGCAGGGAAAATGCCAGCACCCGCCTCGCCGAAGGCTTTCAACAAAGCGCTGTCGTCGAATTCAGCCACAATATCAGGCACGACATCGATGTGTTCGAACCAGCCGTCCAGACTGCGTCGCTGAGCGCTGCCGGTCATGGGCAGCAACATAGGCGCACAGTCGAGGGAATGTGGGAAGTCTTTCGCGAACCGTATGGCCAACTCATCCGTTCCGAAAAATGAAACCGGGCTCTCACCCAGCACGTGGTTGAATGCCTTGACATTGAACCCGATCGGAATGGGACGGTCGGACAACACGAGGTCGAGCTGGTGCACAGAAAGATCTGCCAGCAGGGTCTGAAGCGTATCCTCCTTGCACACCAGGCGCACCGGCAGGTCCAGCTCCAGGCCAGTACGCAACACGCTATGGGCAACCAGCTTGGGAATCGAATTCACGATGCCGACGTTCAGGCTGTCTGTGACCATCGATTGTCTGCTGTTGACCCAGTGCGCCAGCTCCTCACCCATCGAAAATATGGCTTCGGAATAGCGGTTGACTGCCTGTCCCGTCTCGGTCAGCACCAGGCCCCGTCCAACCCGGTCGAACAAGGGCGCGCCGACCGCCTCCTCCAACAGCTTGAGTTGCCCGCTCAGGGTCTGTGGCGTCAGGTGCAGTGATTCTGCCGCCCTGGCGATGGTGCCCTCCCGGGCAATGCTATGAAAGTAGAGCAAATGGTTATAATTCAGGTGCCTCATGCGTCAACTCCAGTAAATTGCTAAATATGATTTTCTCGAAAAATACGAACAAAAGCATCGGAATAATCGAATAATAGACCATGTAATCAGGAAATTTCTGTCATACGATATGGCACACCTCAAACGGGATGATCTAACGAACCATGAGCGCGGCCGAACCGGATTGGACATTTTTCAGTCATTACGCCCACGTGTTGATTTGCCTGGCGGAAAATCCACGTGCCCGTCTGCGCGAGTTGGCCGACAAGGTCGGCGTGACCGAACGAACCGCGATGCGTCTCATTGACCGTCTCGATCAGGCCGGTGTGGTCAAGCGGGTCAGGCAGGGTCGGCGAAACTACTATCAAATCAACACCCAAGGGCCATTGGAACACCCGATGGAAGCGCGCTGCTCGGTGGAAAGACTACTGCATAGTGCACTCCAGTCCGACCAGGGACAGAATACGATGGATACTTCGGAGCCAACCGCTGGCGAAGATGCCGGACCATCCAGCCGCAAGGTAAGCAAATGAGGATTGGTCAGGCAAAAGTTTCGGAACCCACGATATACTGAGATTCAGGAGATAAAGCAATGAAAAATACAATTGGAATTCTGCTGCTGTGCGGGCTTCTGTTTACGCCGTCCGCCTGGGCAGTTGAGGCGCTGTCGACCGCCGAGCTGGTTTCGCACTGCAACCAATATCATGAGGCGGATGCGGAGGAGGATCGGATATTCTGCGTCCGCTACGTTCAGGGGTTCATCGACGGTGCAATCGCTACGGACGAGCGCGTGATGCAAAACGTTGCCAGGGAACTCGAGGAAAAAGAGACCTACAGTCAGCGGGCCAAGCGCACGCGCATCGGCAGCCGGCTCGACAGGTATGGGGCATCGGTCTATGCGGAGTATTGCCTGGGCGACCCCGTACCGCTCAGGGAAGTGGTGGAGCACGTCGTTGAGGATGCTCAGGACGACGGTCTGATCGAAGCTTTCCCTTTGGCAAGAGACCTGGTGTACAAGACGCTGCGCACCCACTATTCCTGCGAGGAGACGAGCCGCGACTGACAGGCTCGCTGCGAACGTTATGCCCGAAATGACCCATAAATCAAATCACGGCGCCGGCCGCTGGAAACGGCCGTTGTTCCTGGCCCTGGTGCTGATGCTGGCCTGGCTGCTGTGGTCCGGCCTGTTCAAACCACTGCTGCTTGCGCTGGGCGTGTTCTCCTGCGTGCTGGTGGTATACCTTGCACATCGCCTTCGCTTGTTCGACACGGATGTTTTTGAACTGCGCTTTCTGTCGCGAATGGTGCGCTTCTGGGGCTGGCTGGCCGGTCAAATCGTCAAGTCCAGCCTCGAGGTGACGCGCGTGGTGCTTAGCCCCAGGCTGCCGATCAGCCCAACCGTGGCCGAATTCGACTCCCGCTGCACCGATCACATGGATCAGGCAATCCTGGGCAATTCCATTACCCTGACACCCGGTACCCTGACGCTTCAGATCTCGGACGGGCACTTCGTGGTGCACGCCCTCACCGAGGCGGGGGCGCGCGATGTTCTCAGTGGCGAGATGGACCGGCGCGTCGCGGCCCTGAGAGACCACTGACATGTACTACGTCGTGACCATTGCGCTGCTCGTTACCATGGCGCTCGCGCTCATCCGCGCGTTGCTCGGCCCCACTGTATACGACCGGGTCTTGTCCGTGAACATGTTCGGCACCAAGACCGTGTTGTTGCTGTCCGTGATCGCGTTTCTCTATGGCAGGCAGGATTTTCTGGACCTGGCGCTGGCCTATGCCATGATCAATTTCATCGGCGTTCTGGCCGTGCTGGAGTTTTTCAGGTCACGGGCAGCACGGCGTGAGCAGGAGAAAGCACTGGAGGATGCGACCTGATGGCGCTTCTGCTGGACATCGTGAGCTGGGTTCTGTTGGCCGCGGGAGGAGCCTTCGTCCTGGTGGGTGGAATCGGAGCCCTGCGCATGCCCAACCTTTACACGCGAATGCACGCGGCCAGTGTGACCGACACCATGGGAGCCGTCCTGGTGATCGCGGGAGTCATGGTGCAAGCGGGGCTGACACTGGCCACAATCAAGCTGGCGGCCATCCTGCTGTTCCTGCTGATCACCAGCCCGACCTCGTCCTACGCGCTCGCCAGCGCGGCAATGCTGGCCGGCATCAAGCCGGATGCCGGCAGTGCGGCCGACCTGGAAGATTCACCATGAAGGTTCTCTTCGGGGTGTTCCTGCTGACCTTGCTGGTGATCACGGCCGTGGCAATCGTGCGAACGAAAAACCTGTTTGTCGCGGTGATGCTGCTGGGTATCTTCAGCTTGCTGATCGCTGCCAATTTTTTCATCCTGGATGCAGCTGACGTGGCGCTGACCGAGGCCGCAGTCGGCGCCGGGATATCGACTGTTCTGTTTCTCGGCGCGCTGGCGCTGACATCGGAGCACGAGCGAACAGCAACGCCGCATCGCCTGCTTTCGTTTGCGGTGGTCACTGTTGCCTCGCTCGTGGTCCTCTACGCGACGTTCGACAAGCCGACCTTCGGCGACCCGAACGCACCGGTGCACCAGCACGTGGCGCCCTGGTACCTGGAAAAAACACCGGAGTACATCGACATTCCCAACGTGGTGACCGCGGTGCTGGGAAGCTTCCGGGGTTACGATACGCTCGGTGAAGTTTTCGTGGTATTCACGGCCGGTATTGGCGTGCTTTTCCTGCTTTCGGCCCGTCGAGGCCCGTCGGGCCGGCGCCAGACGGCTGAGCCTCCGGGCGCCGCCGTCGGCCTGCGACATGATGTGATCCCGCGCGTAGTAGGCCGTTTACTGGTGCCCTTCATCCTGCTGTTCGGTCTGTATGTGCAGTTTCACGGCGAGTACGGACCGGGAGGGGGTTTCCAGGCCGGGGCTCTGATCGCAGCGGCGTTCATTCTCTATGCGCTGATCGAAGGTGAGGAACAAACACTGAGGGCGCTGCCCCAATCCGCACTTAACGCGCTGATGGTGGGAGGCGCACTGCTGTACGGCGTGGTTGGCCTGGCCGGTGTCTTTCTGGGTTCGAATTTTCTCGACTATTCGGTACTCGCGTCCAACCCTGTCAGCGGACAGCAAATGGGCATCATCCTGATCGAGGCCGGTGTGGGCATGACGGTTACCGGTGTACTGCTCAGTATTTTTCACGCCTTCGCGGCGAGGGATCGCGCCTGATGGAGTTCCTCGGTATTTACTATTACTGGGTCTTTGTCGTGGTGCTGATGATCGGTTTCTATGCCGTTGTAGCCAAGGTCAACCTGATCAAGAAGCTGATTGGGCTGTCGATTTTCCAGTCGGCCGTATTTCTGCTGTATATCACTATGAGTAAAGTCAGCGGCGGCACGGCACCGATTTTCAACGATGAAATCACCGGTTTGTTGTACTCTAACCCGCTGCCACAGGTCCTGATCCTGACCGCCATCGTGGTTGGAATTTCCACCACCGCCCTGGGGCTGGGCATCGTGGTCCGTATCAAGGAAGAGTACGGCACCACCGAGGAGAATGAAATCCAGGAGATCGACCGCCGGTGACCGCACCCGAACTTCATTTGCCGGTGCTGCAGGTTGTGGTGCCGATGCTGATCGCGCCACTGATAGTATTGCTTCGCCCGCAGGGGCTCGCCTGGGCGGCAACCACCGCCGCCAGCCTGTTATCGTTCGCCATAGCGATCCAGCTAACCACGGGCGTGCTGGGCGGTCATACCTACCAATACGCGCTGGGCGGCTGGGAAGCGCCATTCGGAATTGCGCTGGAAGTGAACTCGCTGAGCGCGCTGCTTTTACTGGTGCTGACCGGTGCGTCGACGGCGGCTCTGCTGGCCGGAAAAGCCAGCCTGGATCGCCAGATCGAAGCGCACCGCCAACCCCTGTTCTTCTCCGCCTGGTTACTCGCGCTGGCGGGGCTTGCGGGTATTCTGGTCGCGGCCGATGCCTTCAATATTTTCGTTTTCATGGAAATTTCATCGCTGGCCAGTTACGTGCTCGTGGCCGGCGGCCCTGACCGGCGCGCATTGCCTGCGGTGTTCAAGTACCTGATCATGGGCACCATCGGCGCCACGTTCTACCTGATCGGTGTGGGCCTGATTTACATGATGACAGGCACGCTCAGCCTGGCCGACATGGAAATTCGTATTCATGAAGTCGCCGAGCAACGACCCATCCTGGTCGCGGCGGGTTTCATCACGGTGGGGCTGGCATTGAAAGCGGCCGTGTTTCCGCTCCATGTGTGGCTGCCCAACGCCTACACCTACGCACCCCATGCGGTCACCGTGTTCCTGGCGGCTTGTGCAACCAAGGTTTCGCTGTTCGTATTGTTGAAGTTCGATTTCGTTGTGTTTCAGCATAATCTGTTGGGGCATGATGTCCAGTTCGCCGCTTTCCTGATGCCGCTGGCAGTGCTGGCCATCCTGGTTGGATCTGCAGTGGCCATGTTTGAATCCAATGTGAAGCGTCTATTTGCGTACTCATCGGTAGCCCAGATCGGATACATCCTGCTTGGCGCCAGCATGGTCAGTTATCTTGGCCTGTCGGGCGGCCTGCTGCATATATTCAACCACGCGCTATCCAAGGGAACCCTGTTTCTCGCAGTCATGTGCCTGAGCATGCAGTATGCCAACCTGCAACTGGAACATCTCGCGGGCGCGGCGCGGCGCATGCCGTGGACGATGGCTGCTTTAGTCGTGGGCGGACTGAGCCTGATCGGTGTGCCGGGCACCGCTGGATTTGTCAGCAAGTGGTACCTGTTGACCGCTGCGCTTGAGCAGGGCGCGTTGGGGATGTTTCTGATTGCTGTCATCGTGCTGGGGTCGCTGATGGCGGTGGTCTATATCTGGCGTATCATCGAAGCTGCCTGGTTCACCGCACCAGCGGAGGCGCCACCGGGCGCGCAACAGATGCGGACTGAAGCGCCGACACTGATGCTCGTAGTGACCTGGCTCGCGGCACTATCGAACATCTGGTTCGGCCTGGTCACACATGTGCCCCGGGAACTCGCGACCACCGCCGCAGCCAACTTGCTGAGGCACCTGCCATGAGCCCGGAAACCGCCATCCTGGCAGCCCTGGCGGTGCCACTTGCGGGTGCCCTGCTGATTGGTCTGACGGGACGGGTCAACGCCAACCTGCGCGAAACCTGCACCCTGCTCACCGCAGCGACGCTGATCTATTGCGTCTGGCAGCTGCTGCCGCTGATTTTCGCGGGAGAACGACCCGGCGTGCAATTGCTGGATGTGTTGCCGGGCATCAGCATTGCATTTGAAGTCGAGCCACTGGGTATGCTTTTCGCCGCCATGGCTTCCGGTCTGTGGCTGATCAACTCGATTTATTCAATCGGCTACATGCGCGGCAACCGGGAGAAGAATCAGACTCGCTTCTACGTGATGTTCGCCGTCTCCCTGGCGGCTGTCATGGGCATTGCCTTTGCGGGCAACCTCTTCACGCTGTTCCTGTTTTACGAAATGCTCACGCTTTCGACCTATCCATTGGTTTCCCACAAGGGCGACGCGGCGACCGTACGATCGGCACGCACCTACCTCGGCATCCTGATATCAGCCTCGATTGGCCTTCTCTTGCCTGCAATCATCTGGACTTACTCAGTGGCCGGCACTGGTGATTTCACCGTTGGCGGCATCCTGCGGGGCCATATCGAAGGCCCACAGATCGGGCTGCTCCTGGGGTTGTTTGTGTTCGGTGCAGCCAAGGCCGCCGTGATGCCTGTGCACCGCTGGCTGCCGGCCGCAATGGTCGCACCGACGCCGGTCAGCGCCCTGCTGCATGCAGTGGCGGTGGTGAAGGCGGGTGTGTTCACCATCGTCAAGATTATTGTGTACGTCTTCGGCGTCGATTTCCTGTTCGCAGCGCCCAGCAGCGACTGGCTATTCTTTGCCGCCGCCTTCACCATCATTGCGGCGAGCCTGGTGGCGCTGAAGCAACAGAACCTGAAGCGCTTACTGGCTTACTCGACCATAGCGCAACTGTCGTATGTCGTCATGGCTTCAGCCATTCTGAAGCCACTGGCTGAGGTCGGCGCAGCCATGCATATGCTGGCGCACTCCTTTGGCAAGATCACCTTGTTCTTTGCGGCCGGTGCCATCTACACGGCTTCAAAGAAAACCGAACTGGGCCAGTTGCGCGGCATTGGCCGCCGCATGCCCATCACCATGATTGCATTCACCATTGGAGCCCTCAGCATGATCGGCGTGCCGCCGACGGCCGGCTTTGTATCCAAGTGGTACATCCTGGCCGGTGCGTTTCAGGCTGACAATTATCTTGCGCTGGCAACCATCATCATCAGCACAGCGCTGAACGCAGCGTACTTTCTACCGATCATATACCTGGCATGGTTTGAAAAGGACAACACCCCGCCGGGACAGGAGCATGGCGAAGCGCCGTTCGCGGTGCTGCTTGCGCTGGCCATTACCGCGGCGCTGACAATCGGGCTGTTTGTTTACAGTGCCCCGGTCTATGAACTCGAATCGCAACTGGTCAGGGGGCAGCCATGAACGACAAACAGGGTAACAACGGAAAATCACCGCAAGACGATGCCTGGCTGGCGCGACCGTCCACGATACGTTTGCTGTGGTGGGTTTTTGCCGCAATCCTGGTGCTCTCGGTATCCGCCCAACTGTTGTTCAAGGTTAAAGGCTATTTCGGCATTGATGGCTGGATGGGTTTTGGCGCAGTCTTCGGCTTTCTTTGCTGCGTTGCGATGGTGCTGTTCGCCAAGGTTCTGGGTTGGGTGCTGAAGCGCAACGACGACTACTACCGGGAGCAGACTGATGACTGACTGGCTGCATCCGGCCTTGATGATGCTGCTGGGCGCCCTGCTGATCGGCCCCGCCAGGGGTGTCGTGCGCAGCGCGCTGGTGCTGCTGGTGCCGTTACTCACCTTGCTGGTGATCTGGCAGGTGCCGGACGGTGTCCAGCTGAGCCTCAGCTTCCTGCAGTACCCAATCGAATTGATAGAAGGTAGCCCCGTGCGGCGGCTATTCGCCACGATTTTCGCCCTGATGGCCTTTGCAGGCGGGCTTTTTGCATACCGCCAGGCCCGCTGGTTCGAACTGGCTGCGGCTTACGCCTACGCGGCGGGCGCCATCGGCGTCTGCTTTGCCGGCGACCTGATCACCCTGTTTCTCTTTTGGGAGTTGATGGCGCTGTTCTCGACCGTTGTGGTTTGGTGCGGCGGCACGCCGGGCGCACGCGCCGCAGGCATCCGGTACGCCATCATGCATTTGCTGGGTGGTGTGATCCTTAAGGTGGGCATCGAAGGTGTGATGGTTCACACCGGCTCGATCGAAGTCAGGCCGATGCTGGCCGACAGTTTCGATCACTGGATGATCCTGATCGGCATCCTGATCAACGCGGCGGCGCCCCCGGTTTCCGCGTGGCTGTCCGATTCCTATCCGGAATCCAGCCCGACCGGATCCGTGTTCCTGTCCGCCTTTACCACCAAGACTGCTGTACTCGCGCTGATCCTGTTGTTCCCGGGTGAACCTGTACTGATTGGCATTGGCCTGTTCATGATCATGTACGGGATCATCTACGCCCTGCTGGAAAATAATATCCGCCGCATCCTCGCGTTCTCGATCGTCAACCAGGTTGGTTTCATGGTCTGCGCCATCGGCATCGGCACGCAGATGGCCATCAACGGCGCGGCCGCGCACGCCTTCGCCCACATTATTTACAAGGCCCTGCTGTTTATGAGCGCCGGCGTGGTGATCTACCGAACAGGCAAGAACAAGTGCAGCGAGGTGGGCGGCCTTTTCCGCACCATGCCACTGACGGCGGTGTGCGGTATCATCGGCGCGCTGGCCATATCCGGCTTTCCGCTGACGTCGGGCTTCACCACCAAGACCATGATCTCTCAGGCTGCCGCCAATGAAGGCCTGGTTTGGGTATACATGTTACTGGCAGCGGCCTCGGCCGGCGTCTTCCTACATGCCGGTATCAAGTTCCCGTGGTTTGTGTTTTTTCAGAAGGACTCGGGGTTACGGCCTAAAGACGCGCCCTGGAACATGGCCATCGCCATGGTGCTGTTCGCGGGATTATGCATCCTGTTGGGTGTTGCACCACAGCTGCTGTACGCCTACCTGCCCTACCCGGTGGAATACCAGCCCTATACGCCGGGCAAGGTCGTTTTCTACCTGCAGCTTTTGCTGTTCAGCGGTCTTGCGTTTTTCCTGTTGCTGCCCCTGATGAAAAGAACCGAGACCATCAGTCTCGACGCCGACTGGTTGTGGCGGGTCGGTTTACTCCGCCTGGTCCGGGGATTGGGGGTCGTCCTTGAAATGATCAGGGGTGCGGTGCTTGGTGGCCTGGAGAAGATGGGTCGGCACCTTGGCATCCGGGCCCGCCACTATTTTGGCGCTGAAGAAACCGAGGACGGCAAGACTTACGGCGTTTTTGCCCGCGCCTGGCCGATCGGCACGACCGCACTGTGGATCGCGGTGCTGTTGTCGGCTTATGCCTTTTTCTACTATCTGTAGCGACTGATTCCATGAAACCAACCGTAACCGCATCGTTTGCGATTGTCTTGAGCTTTTTGATTTCTACGACCTCTGCGGATGCTAAACCGCTAAATTTTGTGCACATCATCATCGACGATTTACGCACCGAAGGTCTCAAATCCTATGGTGATGAAACCATGGTTACCCCAAGTATCGATCGGCTTGCGAGTGAAGGTGTCGTGTTCGATCGTGCCTATGCTAACTTCCCTTCCTGTGGTGCGTCCCGGGCCAGCCTGCTCACGGGGCTGCGACCGTCACAGCAGCGCTTCACACGCTATGACGCGCGGATAGATACGGATGCCCCGGGAGTTATCACCCTTCCCGGTTATCTCAAGCAAAATGGTTACCAGACTGTTTCCCTGGGTAAAGTGATCCATGCAAGAGGAGACACCCAGGATGCCTGGAGTGTCGAGCCGTGGGATGCCAAATACGCTCCGGGTAATCAAACCAGCTATTTCGATTATTCGAAGTCTGAAAATATTGACGCATTCCTGAACTCCTGCAAGGAGCGTGGCATCTGCTCGCCGTCCGGAGATGGGAAAGGCCCTGTCTACGAGTCGGCCGATGTACCCGATGAAACTTACATCGATGGAAAAACCGCCGTTGCCGCCATCGCCGCATTAGAAGAATTGAAAGAAGCTGATGTCCCCTTTTATCTCGCCATAGGTTTTGTGAAGCCGCACCTGCCCTTCACCGCGCCACAGAAATACTGGGATCTCTATGATCGGGACAAGATCAGTATGTCGCCTGCTGCAACCCAACCTGAAAACGCCCCCAACCAGGCATGGCATCCGTCCGGGGAGTTGCGGGACTGGTATGACGGTATTCCGGACATACCTCCTAGATGGCTTGATAACGTCCCGGCAGAAACAGCGCGTATTCTCAGGCAGGGTTACTTTGCCGCCACATCCTATTCGGACGCCCAGGCGGGCAAAGTGCTGGACGCACTTGAACGTTTAAACCTGGCGGATAACACGGTAGTGATTTTGTCCGGTGACCATGGTTACAGCCTGGGTGATCACACGTTGTGGAACAAACATTCTCTTTTTACTTTGGCTACCCAGTCGCCACTGATTATTCGTAAGCCCGGTGGTTTGGCGGGGAAGAATGTCAGCGGCGTTGTTGAATATGTCGACATTTACCCAACGGTCGTTGAGTTGGCCGGCTTGCCCATGCCGCCACACCTGCAGGGTGAATCGTTAGTGCCCAGCCTGAATAACGTCAATGCCCAGACAAAGCCCGCTATTTTTACCCGCTACCAGGCCGGTGAAAATATACATACTGACCGTTACTCATACTCTGCCTGGTTTGAAGATGACGAGATCACTGGGCATATGCTCTACGATCACGAAACCGATCCCTTAGAGACCGTCAATGTGGCCGATCATCCAGAATACAAAAGCGTTGTGAATGACCTGCAGGAAACGCTGGAAGCCCATATTGCAGAACGTGAAGCGCAAGCGCAAAACGACACAGCATCCGCTGAAGACCGGCCCAACATCCTGCTCATTATGGCCGAGGACATGAGCGACCGCGTGGGCGCCTTTGGCGATCCGGTTGCCGTGACACCCAATATTGATCGCCTGGCCAGTAAAGGTGTTCTCTATCCCAATACCTTTACCACCGCAGGCGTTTGCTCGCCCAGTCGCGCGGCTCA
>Ga0316187_10002259_pt1 | contig 16773 bp, 9 predicted proteins | sample CroRivburrow1_MG_FD_204927 | JGI IMG/M metagenome (GOLD analysis project Ga0316187, IMG submission 204927) | Coastal sediment microbial communities from Maine, United States - Cross River worm burrow 1 | ecosystem: Environmental > Aquatic > Marine > Coastal > Sediment | place: USA: Maine... | reverse complement strand
GGCGGCCATGCTCGAGGCCAAGGCAGCGCTGACCAACGCCCAGATCCAACTCGACTACACCACCGTCGAGTCGCCCATCGACGGCATGGTGAGCCGGAATTACGTCGATCTCGGCAACCTGGTCGGCGCCGGTGAGGCGACACTCTTGACTACTGTCCGGCGGATTGATCCGCTCTTCGCCTACTTCGAGGTCTCCGAGCGATTTATGGCGCAGGTTCTCGAACAACGGGGCGGTCACAAGGAACCGGGCACCAGTGAGGTCCTGCCGGCGATGCTGGTCCTCAAGGAAACCGGCCTCAAGATCGAGGGCAAAGTTGATTCGGTGGACAACACCGTCGACCCGGCCACCGGTACGATCCAGATGCGGGCGGTATTCTCGAACTCCGATGCAAGAGTGTTTCCCGGCTTCTTCGTCCACGTACAGCTCCCGGGTGAACTCCTCGAGAACGCTGTTCTGGTCGAGGAGACCGCCCTCGGCACCGATCTCGGTGGCCGCTACGTGATGGTGGTTGGCGATGACAACATCGTCGAGCGTCGCTACATCGAACCCGGCCCCCTGCAGGAGGACAAGACCCGAGTGGTCCTCGAGGGCCTCGAACAGGGTGAGCGCTACATAACTGTCGGTCTGCAGCGGGCGCGGCCGGGGATGCCGGTGACGCCGAAGGAAGCCGCGGGGCGGTAGGGGATGTTCAGCCGCTTCTTCATTTATCGCCCGATCTTTGCGTCGGTGATCGCGATCGTCATCGTGCTGGTGGGGGTCCTCTCGATCCCGCTCCTGCCGATCGAGAGCATGCCCGTCATTACGCCGCCGTCGGTTCAGGTGACCACCTCCTACCCGGGCGCCGGCGCCGGCGTCGTCGCGGAAAGCGTCACCGCACCGATGGAGGAGAAGATCAACGGTGTCGAGAACATGCTCTACATGTCCTCGAAATCGGCATCCGACGGCTCCTGCAACATCACTGTCACTTTCGAAGTCGGCACTGATGTGGATATGGCCACGGTCCTCGTCCAGAACCGGGTCAACGAGGCCCTGCCGGTCCTGCCCGAGGAGGTCAAACGCCAGGGCGTCAAGGTGGAAAAACAGTCCACCAGCATCACCCTGATGATCAACATGGTGTCGCCCGACGGCACCTTCGACGAGCTCTACATCTCGAACTACACGACCACCCGAATCAAGGACGTGCTCGCCCGGATCAACGGCGTCTCCAAGGTCGAAATCATGGGGGCCAAGGATTTCGGCATGCGGGTCTGGATCAACCCCGATCGTCTCCGCGCCCGAGACCTCACCACCATGGATCTCACCAACGCGCTGCGCGAGCAGAACATTCAGGTCGCAGCGGGTCAGATCGGTGGCCAGCCGGCGCCCAAGGACCAGCCCTTCGAATACTCGATCTCAACCCTGGGCCGGCTGGAATCGGTGGAACAGTTCGAAAACATCATCGTCAAACGGGGCGAGCAAGGGCAACTGGTGCGGGTCCGAGATGTCGCGCGGGTCGAACTCGGCGCCCAAAGCTACAAGTGGTTCGCCAAGCTCGACGGCGCACCGTCCATCGCGGTCGCCGTCTACCCGGCGCCAGGCGCTAACGCCCTCAGTATTGCCGAAGGCATCAAGACCGAGATTGAAAGGCTCAGCGCAGACTTTCCCGAGGGCCTCGAGGCCCGCATCCTCTACGACACGACCGAGTACATCCTCCAGTCGCTCAAGGAGGTCGTGACCACTCTTATCATCGCCATTCTTTTGGTTGTATTCACCGTCTACATCTTCCTACAGGATTTCCGTACCACTCTGGTGCCGGCCATCACCATTCCGGTGTCGTTGCTCGGTACCTTTGCGGTCATGCTGGCCCTCGGACTGTCGATCAACGGGCTCACGATGTTCGGCCTCATCCTGGTGATCGGCATCGTCGTCGACGACGCCATCGTCGTGGTCGAGAACACCCTGCGGATCATCGACACCGAAGGTCTCGATGCGAAGGCGGCCACCGCCAAGTCCATGGTCGAGATCACCGGGCCGGTGGTGGCGACGACCCTGGTTCTGCTGGCGGTCTTTGTGCCCACCATCGTCATGCCAGGCATCACCGGCCGGCTCTACCGGCCCTTCGCCATCACCATTTCGGTGGCGACCCTCTTTTCATCGCTCAACGCCTTGACCCTCAGTCCGGCCTTGTGCGGCATGCTCCTGCGGCCCTCGGTGGTGCGCACCAAGGGTCTCTTCGGGCTTTTCAACCGGGCGCTCGACACCGGTACGACAAAGTATGGCTCGATCGTCAAGATGCTCCTTCGCCGTTCGGTCTTTACCGCGATCATCGTCGGCGGCCTCCTGGTGGCCACCTACTTCAGAATGATGGCCATGCCCGCGGGTTTTGTCCCCTCCGAGGATGAGGGCTACTTCATGGTCGCGGCCCAGCTCCCCGACGCCACCTCGCTCGGCCGCACCGAGGAGGTCCTCGACGAGATTTCGGCCATCCTCGATGAGACCGAGGGCATCCGCGGTGTGATCACGGTGGGTGGCTACTCGCTTCTCGATACGGTGGTCTCACCCAATGCCGGAGCTTTCTGGGTCGTGCTCAAACACTGGGATGAGCGGTCAACTCCCGAGACCCAGATCCAGGCTATCGTCGACGATCTCAACCGGCGTTTCTCGGCCATCCAGGGCGCCATGGTCTTCGCAACCCGGCCGCCACCCATTCAGGGCCTCGGCGCGACCGGTGGTTTTCAGATGGAGCTCCAGGATGTCGGCGGGACCGGCCTCGAGCTGCTGCAGCAGGTGGCCTACGATTTGGTCGAACAGGGTCGGGAGCACCCGGTGCTGACGAGTATGAACACGACCTTCCGAGCCGGTGTGCCGCAGCTCTTTGTGGAGGTCGACCGTGAAAAGGCCAAACGCCTCGACGTACCCCTCAGCGTGATCTTCGACACGCTCCAGGCCAACCTCGGTTCGGCCTATGTCAATGATTTCAACCTCTTTGGCCGGGTGTGGAAGGTGATGATCCAGGCCGACGAGCCCTACCGGATCAAACGCGCCGACATCACCAGACTCGAGGTCCGCTCCAACTCCGGCAAGATGGTGCCATTGGCGACCCTGGTCAACGTTCAAGACACCGTCGGGCCAACCGTCCAGGCACGCTACAACCTCTACTCCTCGGCCTCCATCACCGGTGACGCCGCAGCTGGCTACAGCTCGGGACAGTCGATCGCCGCCATGCAGGAGATCGCCCGCAACTCGATGCCACCCTCGATGAGCTTCGAGTGGACCGGCGTCACCTACCAACAGCTCGCCGCCGGTGGCGCTGCGGGGTTCATCTTCGCGTTGGCCATCGTCTTCGTCTACCTCTTCCTGGCCGCCCAGTACGAGAGCTGGACCCTGCCATTCGGCATCATCTTCTCGGTGCCCATTGCGATTCTGGGCGCGTCGGTTCTGACCCTGGCCCGCGGACTCGACAACAATGTCTACACCCAGATTGGCTTTGTTCTGCTGATCGGGCTGTCGGCCAAGAACGCGATCCTGATCGTCGAGTTTGCCAACCAACTCCGTCAAAGTGGAAAGACGCCCTTCGAGGCGGCTCGCGAAGCTGCACGGCTCCGATTCCGGCCGATTCTCATGACCGCCTTGAGCTTCATCCTGGGCGTCATGCCGCTGCTCTTCGCCTCCGGCGCCGGCGCCGCCAGCCGGGTCGCTCTGGGAACGGCGGTCTTCGGTGGGATGGCCTTTGCGACGGTCTTCGGAATCTTCGTCATCCCATGGCTCTACTTCGTGGTACAGAGCCTGAGTGAAAAATTCGGCGGCGCCAGGACGTCTGCGGAACCGGTACCGGCCGAAGCCGGGTCCGAGAGCTGAGGAGCGAGTGATGGAACATCAACGACTGCTCAGTATTGCCGCCGTCGCGTTCGCGCTCGTGTTGAACGGCTGCACGGTCGGCCCGGATTACGTCCAGCCTGAAACCGAGACGCCCGACGCCTGGCACACCGCGGCGGTTGAAGGCCTCGAGGATGGCGAGGCCACCCTCCAGACCTGGTGGATGGTCTTCGACGATGAAAAGCTCAGCGAGTTGGTATTGCGCTCGGCCGAGGGCAACCTCGATCTGCGTGCGGCGCTGTGGCGGGTCGAGGAAGCCCGTGCCCTCCGTGGTGTCTTTGCAAGCGCCAGGAAACCGCAGGTAGGCTTCAGCGCCGACGCAACCCGTTCCTTGCCGAGCGACAACGGAGCCCTTGGCGATTTCGCTCCGGAGGAAGGCTTCGAGGCGGACAATCTCTTCACCGCGGGTTTTGGCGCCTCATGGGAAATCGATGTCTTCGGTCGCATTCGCCGCCAGGTGGAGGCCGCAGACGCGGCGACCCAGGCCTCGGTCGAGGCCTACCGCGACGTGCTGGTGTCGCTCTATGCGGAAACGGCCCTTGCCTACCTCAATGTCCGGACCGCTCAGGAGCGTTTGCGGATCGCGCACGCCAATGTCGAGGCCCAGGAGAATACTCTCCAGCTCACCAAAGACCGCTTCGATTCGGGACTGGTGTCGGCGCTCGATGTGTCCCAGGCCGAAAGCAACCTCGCGAACACGTATTCGTTGATTCCAACGATCGAGCGCGACCTCAACGAGGGGCTGAACCGTCTCGCGGTCCTGCTCGGTGAGAACCCGGGTGCGTTGCACGCGGAGCTCGACCAGGAGGTCGCGATTCCGCACGAGCCGGAGACGGTGACAATGGGGCTGCCGACCGAGCTGCTGCGCCAGCGTCCCGATGTCCGCCGCGCCGAGCGACTGCTCGCCTCGCAGACCGCGCAGATCGGTGTTGCGACGGCTGACCTCTATCCGACATTTTCGCTCGCGGGTTTCCTGGGGTTGGAAGCGCTGAATTTCGGTGATCTCGCCTCCGGTGACAGCGTGACCTGGAACGCCGGTCTGCCGATCCGTTGGAACATCTTTTCGGGCGGCCGCATCCGTTCCCGGATTCGGGCCGAGGAGGCGCGCACCAACCAGCTCCTCGCCGGCTACGAGCAAACGGTCCTGAACGCACTCGAAGAGTCCGAAAACGCAATGGTCGCCTATGTCAAAGAGGTCCAGCGGCGCGAACGCCTGTCGCAGGCGGTCAACGCCACCCAACGCTCCCTAGATCTCGTCTTGACGCAATACACAGCAGGTTTGACCGACTTCCAAAACGTCCTCGACACCCAGCGAACCCTCCTCGTGCGCGAAGATGAGCTGGCAGTCGCAGAGGGCCTCGTGGTGGGGAATCTGGTGCGGCTCTACCGCGCCCTCGGTGGTGGCTGGGATCCCGATACGGCCCAACCGCCGATGGTGCCGGAATCGGAGGACCAACAGGCGTCGCGAGCGGAGTCGTAGCGTACTACCGGCTGAAAACATCACAAACCGCAGATAGCGCAGATAGACGCAGATATACAGAAGGCCCCTCGATCTGCGTTTATCTGTGTGATCTGCGGTTCCTCCGACTATCGCGTTTCAAGTCTTCGGTTACGCCTCCGACTCGGCTGTCGTGTGCGAGAAATCACAGGAGCCAGAACGAGCACACGATGAGGAGCATGAACGCGACAGGGAAGGCCCACCTCGAGACCCTGTTCACTGCAATCGCCCTCTCAGCGCGATCTCCCTCCGGTGTTGTGCTGGTCAGCGCGACCTGCATGAGGGCGACAAAGACGAGGATGGTGGCTCCGAGAAGAAAATAGTCGAGACGGGTCAGGTAGGAGACCGGCGGCAGCGATTGACCCAGCAGGAAGCGGTACGCAACCAGGGTCAACATCGAGGTCACAGAGACACTGAGCCTTGGGCCGACGTGTTGAGGCCCGAGCCAGAAGACCACCCAGGACATGAAAACGATGATCGCAACCGACACGAAAGCTTTGCCGATATAGAAGCCGAGGTGGCGCTTAGCCTCGAAGGCTCCTTCCAGACCCGCGATCTCACGCCCGCCCGGGATAACTGCGTACGGGGCGTTGCGCAACTCGAACGGACCCACTGACCAGTCCGGCACCGTCATCTCAGGCGATCGTCCCTCTCCGAAGCCCTCGGTGTTCGGCACAAACTCGATCTCTTCCGGGCCGTAACCCGGGACCACGAGCTGGAGCCCGAAGCGGTGGCGATCGAGCGGGAAGTCGCGGAGATCAAGGGCAGAGGAGAACTGGCCGTAGTAGCGCTGCCGATAGACCACCGTGCCGTCGGGAGAGACATCAACTTCTTCCGGAAAGTTTTTCCAGATGCGCCGCTGGTTGATGATCTGGACCCGTGGTTCCCAGACGCTCTTGAGAGGAAGGCGCCGCATTCCCTCGGCCGCCGACGCAAGGCGTTCGTCCCGCCACCGCAGCATCATGAAGACATCGGCGGTGAAGCTCTGGTCGGCGCCGTCGATCTTCGACACATCGAGCAGAAAAACGGTGCCGCTGATAGTCAGCGGTTGACCGTCCAGCCCCGGTCGTGTGCCTGACAGCTCTTCTGATCCTGTGAATGTCGCGGCCGTCATGATCAGCAGCGACAGGGAAAAAACAAAACGAAAAGTGCATGTCGTTTTCATTTGCGCTATTCTACAGTCTGCACCGACTGGGGAATCATCCCCGTCATCAAATTGTTCGAAAAACGAGGCGCCGGTGACCGCCGGCCCCGAGAATCCAAGGAGGAAAGAATGAAGCGCTCGTTTGTATTGTCCGCCATCGCTCTGCTCGCCCTGGTTGGGGGCGCGGCCGACGCCGTTGCCGCCGACAACGCACCGGTTCTCAGCCGCATTGTCGAAAGTGGCACCTTCAAGGTCGGCATGTCCGGCACCCAGCCGCCGTTCTCGGTGATCTCAAAGACGGGCACGCTGATCGGCTACGAGGTCGATCTCGCCAATATCCTGGCCGACGCCATGGGTGTCGAGGTGGAGTTCGTCCAGAAGCCCTTTGGTGAGTTGCTGCCGGCCCTCGAAAAGGGCGAGATCGACGCCATCATGTCGGGTATGACCATGACCCCCAAGCGCAACCTCAAGGCGGCCTTCGTCGGGCCTTACATCGTGTCGGGCAAGTCGATCCTCACCAAGTCATCGACCCTGGCTGCGCTCGAGGACGCCGAGCAGATTGATCGCTCCACCGTCACCATTGCCGCACTCAGGGGCTCAACGAGCGAAAAATTTGTCCAAAAAGTCCTCGAGAAGACGAAGTACGTGCCGGTGGATGACTACGACGCCGGTGTACAGATGGTGATCGACGGCAAGGCGGACGCCCTGGTCGCGGACTTCCCGATCTGCGCCCTGTCACAGATGCGCTTCCCCGATGCGGGTCTGGTCTCCCTGGCCGAGCCGATGACTATCGAACCGATCGGAATTGCATTGGCCCCGGGCGACTCGCTTTTGGTCAACATGGTCACCAACTATCTGAGCGCCCTCGATGGCATCGGCCTGCTCGACGCGCTCGAGAAGAAGTGGTTCGAGGATGGTAGCTGGCTGATTCAGCTCCCATAGCTATTCGCTGATCGCGAAAAACTGAATTACACAGTGGAAACGGCGGCGCCACGGCGCCGTCGTTTTTGTTGAGCTATGATTCCCGGACCACATTCTGGAGGCAAGGGATGAGTTCAGAGAGCGACAAGAGCGGATTCCGCGGCTGGTTCGAGTGGTTCGTGCACTCGGAGGTCACGGGCAGTATTCTCCTGCTGGCATGCACGGTGGTCGCCCTGGTGTGGGCCAACTCGCCGTGGGCAGATTCCTATGTCGAGCTCCTTCACACCTATGTCGGTGTCTCATGGGGCGACGCGGCCTTCAAGCTCTCGCTCCACCACTGGATCAACGACGGTCTGATGGTGGTCTTCTTCTTTGTCGTCGGTCTCGAGATCAAACGCGAGCTGGTAGTCGGCGAGCTGTCGTCGTTCAACAAGGCGGCTCTGCCGGTTGCGGCGGCGATCGGCGGCATGGTGGTGCCGGCGGTGCTCTTTTTTGTGCTGAACATGGGTGGCGAGGGCGCGCGCGGTTGGGGCATTCCGATGGCCACCGATATCGCCTTTGCCCTCGGGGTGTTGGCGATCTTCGGAACCAGGGTGCCGCTCGGTCTGAAGGTCTTTCTGACCGCTCTCGCGATTGCCGACGATCTCGGTGCGGTGGCGGTGATCGCCATTTTCTACACCGAAAAAATCGCCGTCCTGCCCCTCGTGGTCGCTGCGGTTCTGTTGGCCTTGTTGTTTGTCGCGGTCCAAACGCGCATGCGGCGGGGAATTCTCTACCTGCTGATCATCGGCGTCTGGGTGGCGGTTTTCTCGTCGGGCGTCCATGCCACCGTAGCCGGGATTCTGATCGCATTGGTGATTCCAATCCGGCCCAGGGTCGATCCGTGTCGGTTCATCGATGAGACCGAGGAGCGCCTCGACCGCATCAAAAAAATGGAGCTTTCCAAACATTCGCTGATCAGCGATCGCGAGCAGCTCGATATCGTCGAGAGCATCCACTCCAGGGCGGAGGACGCGCTGCCGGTGGGGCTTGTCCTCGAGCGCTACCTGCATCCGGTCCAGGTGTGGCTGATCCTGCCGCTGTTTGCCCTTGCCAATGCTGGTGTTGCGATCGGTGGCGACCTTATGGCGGTGCTCGCGAACCCGCTCGCCCTCGGCGTCATCGTCGGCCTCGTGGTCGGCAAACCGGTTGGCATCGGCCTCCTGAGTTGGCTCGCAGTGAAGAGCGGCCGTGGCGCTCTTCCGGAAGGGGTGACCTGGGCACAGGTCGTCGGCGCCGGTTGTTTGGCGGGAATCGGCTTCACCATGTCGCTCTTCATTTCCGATTTGGCGTTCGCCGACGAGACCCTGATTGCGACCGCCAAGATCGGCATCCTCGCCGCGTCGTTGATGTCGGGAATTCTGGGCTACATCATTCTCTCGAGATCGTTGCCGAAGGAGTAGTCCCACCCACCCACCCAATTCTGCCCGCAGATGACGCAGATAACGCAGATAAAGACCAAGACCTTTGAGATGTCATCTTCGTCAATCTGCGTGATCTGCGGGGAAATATTGAATGAACCAAAAGGTAGATCGTTCACGAGTCCGATGGACTTACCAGCATCGAGCATCCAGTATCGAGCATCAGGACAGGCGGGAGCGGCGCGTCGCATAGAATACACACGATCGCAACAGACATATACCAGGTCAGCGGTATGTAGATCGTAGGAATTGGAATGCGAAGATGAAATGGAAAATGCAGTCGGCCGTCCGGCAGGCGGTAACGATTGCCGCTCTGGCGGTGATCCTCACCATGCCGGTCGTTGTGGCTCACGCCCAGGAGGCGCAGGAACCGGCCGCGACCCCCGCGCCGACCCCGACGCCTCAGCCGACCCCGATCCCAGCGGCCGAGATCCCGGATCGGGCGGCGGCGGTCGGATCGCAGCTTCGTGCTGCTATTGCCAGTACCGACATCAGCGAGGACGTCGACAAGATTGCCCAGGATTTCGAGACTGAGCGGGGACATATCGCCGAGCTCACTGTGGAAACCCATCGCCGGTTGGAGGCCGAGGGGCCGGCCTCGATCATTGAAGAGACGCAAAACTCGTGGTTGCGCTCGGCGGGACGCCTTGACAACTGGTTGAGCACATTGAAGGGCCATTCCACCACGATCGCCGAGAAAAGGGGGAAACTCGAGCAGGAACGTCAACTGTGGGAGCTGACGAGAGCGTCGGCAGACGAGGTCGAATTCCCAGAGGCGCTTCGCCAGCAGGTCGAAGACACCCTCGCAGCGATCGAAACGACAGAAACGACGGTGCGGGCCAACCGAGATAATGTGCTCACCTTGCAGTCCGCCGTGGGGAGAGAAAAGGCCGTTGTGGACGAAATTTTGGCCGTCCAGAAGGACGAGATCGCTCTGCGGAAGCGCAGCATCGTCGGTCTCGACAGCCCACCGTTATGGAAGACCTTTGCGGCGCCCGGGCTCGACGGCGGACCCTCTGAGCAGCTGGTGGCAATGTGGACAAAGAGCTCGGAATCGATTCGGACACATGTAGCCGAACAGCTCGACCGAATTGTCGGACAGGTCGTGTTTCTCGGGCTGCTCGCCGTCGCCCTGTTCTTCGTGCGCCGGCGTGCCGCCCTGTGGGCGCAGCAGGATCGATCGCTGCAGCCAACCGTCGATCTGCTCGAACGCCCCTTGGCCGCAGCCTTCATCGTCACCATGCTGCTCACCGACCTCTTCCACCCGCGCGCGCCGACCGCGTGGCTCGACCTCATGAGTCTTATCATCCTGCTTGCCATTCTGCGGCTGCTGCCGGGGATGCTGCCGAAATCGATGCGGTCGGGAGCCTATTTCCTGACGCTCGTCTATTTTCTGGAACAGATCGTCGATTTGGCGCCAGATGGCAACCTCGTCAACCGGATGGCTCTTTTTGCGCTGTCGTTGACCGGTGCGACGGCGTGTCATTGGCTCTTCGGCAAGGTTCGGGATGGCGATGTCGCGATCTCTGAAGGCAGGAACCGCACGATTGTCTTTGGTGCCCGTATTGCGTTTTTGTCCTTCGTTGCGGGGACCATTGCCAACCTCGTTGGAGCCGTCGGATTCGCGATGCTGGTCGTCGAGGGGACGCTGACAAGCATCTACGCGGCGATTCTGTTCTGGGTCGCAACGATGCTTTTGCGGGCGGTTGTCCGGGTCCTGCTGCTCACCAGGACCGCTCGACACCTCGCGATTGTCAGACTCCACGCCGACACCGTCCGTCGCAGCCTCTTCCGGTTCATCCGGGTCGTGGCCGTGATCGGGTGGGTGGTCATGACCCTGGAGGGCTTCGGCGCCTTCGATGCAACGGTCGATTGGATCAATAAGGCCGTCGAATCGAAGGTCTCGATCGGAGAATTCTCGGTTTCTCCGGGCGATATCCTGATTTTCGTCATCGTGGTCTGGCTGACCTTCAAGATTTCTCAGCTCCTGCGCTTTGTCCTCGAAGCGGACGTCATGCCGCATCTGGATCTACCGCGCGGCGTGCCCGGCGCCATCACCAGGTTGTCCCACTACATCATCGTGGTTGTGGGTGTGATGATCGCCGCTGTAGCCGCGGGTCTCGACTTCTCGCGGATCAACCTCATCGTCGGAGCGCTCGGTGTCGGCATCGGTTTCGGCCTCCAAACCGTGGTCAACAACTTCGTGTCGGGTCTGATCCTGCTCTTCGAACGGCCGATCCGGGTTGGCGACAAGGTACAGCTGGCGCAACTCTTCGGTACGGTCAAGAACATCGGCATGCGGGCGAGCGTGGTTCGCACCTTCCAGGGCGCCGAGGTCATCGTGCCCAACGCGAACCTGATCTCGGCCGAGGTCGTGAACTGGACCCTGAGTGATGACCGGCGGCGGATGGAGCTTGCGGTCGGTGTCGCCTACGGGACCGACCCGCAGGTGGTGATCGATATTCTCGTGGCGGTGGCGAACGACCATCCGGAAGTGCTGGGAGACCCCGCGCCGGCGGCGCTCTTCCTTGGCTTCGGGGCCAGCTCCCTCGATTTCCAGCTCCGGGCGTGGACGCGTACGGATTACGTTCGGGTATCGAGCGATCTGCTGGTTGGGGTGAACGCTGCCCTCGCCGAAGCGGGTATCGAGATTCCCTTCCCCCAACGCGATCTCCACCTCCGCTCGGTGGATGCGGATGCGGCGAAAACGTTGTCAGGGCCGGTTGCCGGGGGTGGAAAGAACACTCGAGACTAGCTTTTGACTGTAATTGTGCGATAATGTCTCGACTTTTCCGCGCTCGGCGCGGGCCTACCCGCACCGCGAGCCCTGGGGGACTGATATGGAGATCACAAAACGCAAGATCGGTGACGTCGCGATTCTCGACCTCAACGGCAAACTCACGATCGGCAAGGGCGACGTGGTTCTTCGCGAGACGCTGGTTGAAGAGTTTGAAAACGGCGGCAAGCAGGTGCTGATCAACCTCGAAGGCGTTGGCACGATTGACTCTTCGGGTCTGGGTGAGCTGATCCGCAGCAAGGTCACCGCGACCTCCAGCGATGCCGAGGTCAAGCTGCTGCACGTCAACATCAAGGCGCGCAAGCTGCTGACGATGGCGCAGCTGATGGGCGTCTTCGAGATGTTCGACGACGAGGCGCTCGCGGTTTCATCGTTCTCAGAGTAGACGCGATCCCGAGTTCGTCTGAAGCGAGATCGAGAGCGGGGTGATGCCCCGCTTTTTTTCTGAATGAAAATCTCGATTCGTGGGTTGATTATCAGAGGAGACCGCACCATGATCCGTTCACCCTTCCGATATGCAATGATCCTGACCCTCCTGTTGGCTGCAGCGATGCCAGGCTTTGGACAAGAAGAACCGGAAGAGGAAAAGGCGTGGCCACGGGTGATGGAAGGCAAAACTTTCACCGTCACCATGTACGAACCGCAGCTGGACAGTTGGAAGGATGACGATTTCGAGGCCCGCGCGGCGGTGTCGGTGCAGGAGGGTGATACCGCCCCGGTCTTCGGCGCGGTATGGATCGCTGGCCGCATCGATGTCGACCGCGACGCGCGAATGGTGGATTTCTTCGACATCAAGATCCCGACGGTCGCCTTCCCGGAGGCCTCGGAGGAACACCAGCAGCAACTGGCCGCCTTTCTCGAGCGGGAGATCCCGAAGTGGGACCTCGAGGTGGAGCTCGATCGGGTGATTCCGCTGCTCGACAATGCAGAGGTCGCGCTGAGCGAAGCCGCCGAGCTCAACAACGCCCCACCGAAGATCATCATCAAGTACACGCCGGCGGTGTTGATCCTCATAGATGGCGAGCCAAAGTTGGAAGAGATCGAGAACTCGACCCTCGAACGGGTGGTCAACACTCCGTATGTGATCCTCAAGTACAAGAGCACCTACTATCTCGCGTCGGACACGATGTGGTTCGAAGCCTGGTCCATCACGGGCCCGTGGACGGAGGCGCGCAGCCTGCCGAAGGATGTTCAGCAGGTCGACGATGAGCTCAAAAAACAGCAGCGGGAGCAGGGTTCGCCGGCGCCCGAGGATCATGGCGACGACGACCGCGTACCCGAGATGGTGGTCTCGATTGAACCCGCGGAGCTGATCTTCATCGACGGCAAACCGGAGTTCACGCCGCTGGGAGAGAACGACATCATGGTGGTGTCGAACACCGACTCCGACGTCGTCTTTGAGATCGCGAGCCAGAGCTACTACGTGCTGCTCTCGGGCCGCTGGTATCGCACCAAGGACCTCAACAACGGCCCGTGGACCTGGGTCGCCAACGACGGACTGCCATCAGAGTTTGCCGAGATCCCGGCCGAGTCCGACGTGGGCTATCTGCGCGCCTCGGTCGCTGGCACGGAGGAGGCGCGAGAAGCGCTTCTCGAGCAATCGGTGCCGCAGACCGCCGCCGTCAAGACCACGGCCGGAGCATCCTTCACCATCGAGTACGATGGCGCGCCGGAGTTCAAGCCGATCGACGGCACCGGCATGACCTACGCGGTCAACACCTCGGCGGCGGTGATCTGGTCCGGCGGCCGCTACTACGCCTGCGATCAGGGCATTTGGTACGACGCCGCGTCGGCCACCGGACCATGGACGGTGAGCAAGCACGTGCCGGACGAGATCTACACCATTCCGGCGTCGAATCCCCACTACAACGTCACCTACGTCAAGGTCTACGACGCGACGCCGGAGGTGGTGTACGTGGGCTACACGCCCGGCTACACGTCGAGCTATGTTTCGCACGGCTGTGTGGTCTACGGCACCGGTTGGTGGTACCGGCCCTACTGGGGACCCCGCTACTACTACCCCTACCACTCGACCTGGGGCTTCCACGTTCGCTGGAACCCCTGGTACGGTTGGAGCTTTGGGCTCAGCTACTCAACCGGGCGATTCACCTTCTCGATCGGCTTTGGAGGATGGGGGCGATACGGGTACGGGGGTTGGTGGGGCCCGGGCCGCTACCGGCCCTACCCGAGATACGGATATGGTGCAGGCTACAGGGCGGGCTACCGCCACGGCTATCGCCACGGTGCGGCAGCCGGCAGTCGTCCGCGCCCGACGCCGCATGGCGGGGCCCGGCCGAGCAACAACATTTACTCTCGACCCGGCAATACAGATCGAGTGGCGCGGACCCAGGATCGGGCCGGGGCCGGGACCCGGCAGCAACCGACGGTAGCGCGCGACCGGGCCAACAACGTCTACACCGACAAGAGCGGTAATGTGTACCGCCGCAACGACAATGGCAGCTGGGACCGGCGTGACAGCGGTGGTTGGTCGAAGGCCGACGTGCCCAGCGCCGGGACCAGGCCCTCGACCGGCACCCAGCCCTCGACCCGACCCTCGACTGGTACGCAGCCCTCAACACGACCGTCGACGGGGACACAACCCTCAACCCGACCCTCGACCGGGTCGCGTCCGTCAACCCAGCCTTCAACCGGATCCAGACCGTCGACTGGAGGTCGCCCGTCGACCGGGCAAACCCCCTCGACGAGCTCGCTCAACCGCGACTACTCCGCGCGTCAGCGCGGCAACACTCGGTCCTACCAAAATCGGTCGATGTCGAGTCGGCCCTCCGGCGGGTCCCGCGGCGGGGGCGCGCGGAGGAGATAGAGGTCGAGAGTTTAAGAAATCAAAAGGTCCCGTCGCTGACGGGACCTTTTTTGTTTTGATTATTGATGTGTTACCGCAGGTCGAGCGATACCCCTTCGCCCTCACGAACCCTGATCTGACCCTGCCGTGGTCCCACTTCGGTGTTTACCGAGACAATGTAGTCGTCGGCCTGCAGCGGTCCGATACGGACGCCGCCGCTCATCTGCTGCGGCGGGCTGGCCATGAAGAGCAGGCCCGAGAGATCGACGCCGTCAGAGGTCATGACGCGGATCGATGGCCCCCGCGTCGATGCGGCAACCACCACGCCAGCCTTCGCCTTTGCCCTGAACCCGCTCGCATTGTTGTCGAGGTAGATGTCGACGTAGCCGCCCTGGCCGAGGTCGAGCTGGGCCTGGAGCTGTTCTCCGTTGTCTACCATCAGATTCGGACCGCAGCCGGTGGCGCCGCCATAGGCGATGCCGCACGGGCGGTAGGACCCGGCGGGGATGCCGGAGAAGGTCGCGTGCCCGCCGCCGTCGGTGAAACCGGTCGAGGTCTCGGGGCCGACCAGATAGACCGGCGCGCCACCGGCCGAACCCGCGACGGTGTTGACGGCGAGCATGATGCTGGCGCCGTCGTGCGGGAGCAGCTCGAGCACGATCGGTCCTTCCGAACTGCCGTCGCGGATATCGAGCTCCGACGGGTTTGACGGCGCAAAATCGGTATGGCTGGCCCTCAGGACCAGGTGGCCTGGCTCGAGGCCGCGAACCAGGAAACGTCCTTCCGCATCGGTGAAGGCGGTCACGTCCTGGACACCGTCACCGATGCTGGCGAGGACCGACGCCCCGGCGACCGGGTTGCGGTCGCCGTCGATGACGTAGCCCTCGACCGCCGCATCGGAGTACTGGATCGCGCACTCATAGGTTTCCACCTGTGGGATGTCGAGGACCTTGGTGATCGGCGCCGCACCGGAGCCTGGTGGAGTGTAGGAAGCGTAGTAGCGACCAACCGTCAGCCCCGCCCCGAAGAACCGGCCGTCGGGACCGACGGCGAATTTCAGTGGCTGCTGGTCGATGCCGAAGATCTGGCGATCATCGGTGACCCGCTGCATCATCACCACCACTCCGGGCGCCTGTGCCCCTTCAGTGGTCAGAACCAGGGTGCCGCCCGGGGCGCGATCGTCGCCGAGCCAGATCTCGCCCGCAATCCGGATGCCGCCGAGCATGAGGTCGGCAACCACGGTCTGCCGCGCATCGCCCTCGACCGTGTCGGAGGCCTTTTCCTGACCATGGGTCGCCGTCACCTTCCACCGGCCGACAGGAATGCGTTCGGCCCGGAAGTAGCCGTCGTGGTCGGTACGGACCTTTGTTTCGGCGAAGTATGCGTAAGTTGCCGCTTCAGTGACCTCCACGACAGCGCCGGTGATGGGGCGATCCAGGCGGTCATAGACCTGACCCACGATCGTCATGCCGGCATCCATCTCGACATCGCCGACGTCATAGCCGACCTCGTCGGGCTCGACGCCGTCGAGGCGCCAGGTCGCGAAACCGGAAGCGTTGACGATGGCCCGGCAGGTCCCGGCGTCGAGTCCCTCGAGGAGGAACATTCCATCGGTGTCAGTGAGCGTGCTCGGCACGTCGCCAAGCAGCTCTGGCGCGCGGAAGACCGCCGGCGACCCGGGCTCACACTTAACGCGTGCGCCGGGGACGGGCTGCAGGGTCTCCGCATCGAGGACCCGCCCGGAAATGGCGAGGCCGCGATCGGGGACCACCGCAGCAAGGGCCACCTCTTCACCCAGAGCCACGTCGACCCTTTCAGAAACCATCGTTGCCGAACCGGGAAGGCGTACCGACAGCGAGTAGGTGCCGGTCTCGAGGCCCGAGGCACGGGCGATGCTCAGCTCAGCATCCCATGTGCCTTTGCCGCTTTTCCCCTCTCGGCCGCTCGGCGTGTACGCCTGCCAGCGCACGATGACCTCGTCCGGGGAGAAATGGCGAGACGACAAGATCTGCTGCTCGATGATGGCGCCGCCGGGAACGGTGATGACCACCCTCTCCCGATCGGTGGAGAAGCTACCCTCCCAGACGCCAAAACCGGAGCCGAAGATCTTAACCGGAATGGTCGTGCGGCGCATCAGTCCCTGAACGCGCAGCTGGCCGTTGCCATCGGTCTGGTAGACGCGATCGTTGAAGTAGAGGATAGCCTTGGCTGCCCGCTCGCCGATCTCATTCTCGACCACCAGCAGGATGTCCCGGCCGGGGATGAGCTCGAGAGTGACCGGTTCGGCCTCAAAT
>Ga0316187_10002258_pt1 | contig 16778 bp, 25 predicted proteins | sample CroRivburrow1_MG_FD_204927 | JGI IMG/M metagenome (GOLD analysis project Ga0316187, IMG submission 204927) | Coastal sediment microbial communities from Maine, United States - Cross River worm burrow 1 | ecosystem: Environmental > Aquatic > Marine > Coastal > Sediment | place: USA: Maine... | reverse complement strand
CAGCATGACGCGGAGGTATTTTATCGAGTATTGCCAAAGCGTCTAGAAAAGTTCAATCTGATGGTTGCTCCGGAGAAGACCCGGTTGATTCGATTTAGCCGGTTCCATCCAGGCAAACGTCGCTGCTTTCACTTTTTAGGCTTCGAGTATTATTGGGGCAAAGATCGTCAAGGTGAAGCAAGATTACGCTGCCGGACATCGACCAGGAAACAGCGAGAGCTGATGAGCAGTTTATATCAGTGGATAAAATTCAACCGACACAAACGAATTGGCGTGTTGTTGAAGGAGCTGAAGCGAAAGCTGGTCGGAATCGCAAATTATTTTGGATTGCCGGACAATAGTCGGAGTCTAAATCGACTCAATGGCTATGTTGTGCGGAGTCTATATAAATGGTTAAATCGTAGAAGCCAACGCCGAAGTTATAATTGGCTGGGATTAAAGGCGCTCTTGGCGAATTTTACGATAAATCCCATGCGTGTCTGGAAGCGACCTCATGTTATTGTTGATTGGTACTAGGGCCGTGCAAGCACGGGCGAATAATATGACTGAAGAGCCGGATGCGGTAATTCCGCAAGTCCGGATCTGTGTGGGGGCCGCTGGGTGACTGGCGGTTCTACCACGACGACCATAGAAGACATAGAGAAATGAAGCATAAAGTTCAATTTATTAGTCTGGAAGAAGATGATAAAGACCTTATCGTCTCGTTTGCAATAGCTGACCCAGATTTGGGCGTGAAGAGCCTTATTCTTCATCGAACACTTTTCTTTGAAGAAGTGCTCGATGATGAAGAAAGAGGAGTAAAAGTATCACTGGAAGGTGATTCTTTTAAACAGGAAGATTTCAATATGCTTAGTAACATTCTTATAAATGATGGTAAAGTAGAGATAAAAACACCATTTCGAGAGTATCTGTTGGATATTAGTAGAATTGAAAAGTCAGAAATTAAAGATATGGTGAAATTACTAAAGAAGCAAAATTTTGATAATAGGTTTGTTTTACAAATCGCCTAACATGGCGCTTCAGCGGATTGCCAAAAGCGTTGCGATTTTTGCAAAAGCAAAAATACGCGCCACTTTCGGCTACCGCTGAGCTACATCGTTAGGCTTATTAATTAGTGTATAGGTTTATAAAGAAAGTCGCAAAAGCCTTTGAAGACAAAAAATGAGTAACAGATTCAATTCGTAATGAAATAACTTATTAGAGAGCTTGTATCAGTGATAAAATTTCAAATAGTTCTTGTTTTGTGTTTAACGATTTTAATTTATTCGTGCGCCGACGATAATGACGATCCAGTTAATAGTGAAATCAGCCCAGTTATTAGCGTTAAATTTACCCTTAAGAACTTACCTGAATTACTACCCGTTAATATGCCTAATACCGGTGATAATTCCGTAGAGTATTCATGGAATGTTTTGTTTGACATGGATGACAACAACGTCAGGAGTACAGGTGATTTAGTTTTTGGACTTCGCCATATTAAATGGCCAGATAGTCAACCGAATCAATCCAAAATAAGCGACTTTGATGTGGTGCTATCCGAACACACCAGCGACACATCGACAATGGTCCTCACAAACGGTTCTGTAGAAGTTGTAGCTAACACCATCCTTATAAAAATTGCGATTGCCTCAAGCCCTGTATTAAAAAACATTGATAGTACGATTAAGGTCCAGTTTAGTAGTATCGGACATGATAGTAATGGCCAAATCTATGGAGATGCTTACCCGGTTGATAATTCTGTAGCTACGTTTATTTCAATTCTTCCGAATGGGTTATTTGTAGACGACCCCTCTGATATAAGCGAATTAGTAGGCGTTGACGTAAGATATATTGATTTGCAGACTATGGAAATAATTATTGAACAAAACTAATCTGTAGCGAGCTTATTACCGATACACTGTCACATACAGTAGGCGCTTACATATAAACGAGTTTTGGTAATAAGAATCAAAGGAGTCAGAATAATTGATACAAAAGCCTAACCAGCAATTTCAAACCGACCTCCTTCGTCGGCGGTTGAATTGAACGTTATATTTCCCTTGATGCCCTGTAAACAGGTGCTATAATAAGTGCTATTAACAGCACCTTTTGGAGTGATAGCGCATGGCAATCAAGTTTTCTCAAGATATAGTCCCATTGTCAGATTTGAAAGTTAATCCCGGAAAAATAGTCAATCGAGCACAAGATACTCATAGACCAATATTATTAACTAGTAGAGGTCGAGGCGTAGCAGTAGTACAGGGCTTGGAGGAATATGAAAATCTTGAGGAAGAACGGGCGTTTATGAAGGCTGTAACGCGGGGTTTAGTGGAAATTAAAGAAGGCAAAGAGCAAAGCCTTGAAGATGTTAAAAAGAAATTGAGTATTAATACTTGAAGATTTTTATATCAGATTCTGCCTACAGCGATTTTGAAGCGATTAAAGAATATTACACAGAGGAAGGTGTTCCACATATAGGAAAGCAGTTTATAGTCAGTATAATTGAACATATAGAAACAATCCCCGCAAATCCTGATATTGGTAGAAAAGTACCCGAGTTTAATACAGAAAAAATTCGTGAATTGATTCATGGCCCATTTAGAGTTGTGTATCTAAGAGAGGAGCAATCTATTCACATAATTAGAGTTTGGCGAAGTGAAAGGTTGCTTAAACTTGAAAATACGCCAGCAGAAAACGAAATATAACCAGGCGTTCGAGAAGGACGCCGCTAAAAAATGCGGCGCCTCTCAACTATAACGTTAGCTGAATAAATGCTTGCAAAATCATAAAGTGATACTATACTATCACTTTATGAAAATCGAATTAGTTACTACTTTAAAACGTCAGGCAACCAAAATCTTGGCGGAACTGCATGATTCAAAAGAGCCTGTTTTAATTACTGAACATGGCCAACCGTCAGCCTATCTTGTTGATGTTAATGACTATGAGTCTATGCAGGGCCGGTTACAAATTCTTGAAGGGCTAGCTAGAGGCGAATTGGCTATATTAGAAAATCGCACTTATACGCAGAATGAAGCTAAAGCGAAAATGAGTAAATGGCTCAAATAATATGGACGGAACCAGCATTATTTGATCTTGAAGAAATTGCAGAATATATAGCGCTTGATAAAGCGAGTGCGGCCTCCACGCTAGTCAAGAATGTATTTTCTACGGTTGATCAGCTTGAGCAATTTCCAAAATCTGGACGCAAACCTCCTGAGTTAAAAAAATCCAGATACCGCGAAATAATAGTTGGTCCATGTCGTATTTTCTATCGCGAAGATCAGGAAATCGTTAACATTATTTATGTTATGCGTAGTGAAAGAAAACTTCGTAAGTATCTCCTAGAAACTCGTGAAATAGAAAACAGCTAACCAGCATTTCCACATGGATAATTTTAAGCTTAGCAATTTTATGCTACTCGCTACGCTCAAATAAAAGCACAAAATTACTAAGCTTAAAATTACCAGTGAAATGAACGTTAGGGTAGGAGGTATAGAGAATGTGCTTTAAACGAAAAGGATTTAAATCTCCTTACCTTAAAGATGGTCGCCTTGCGGATGTAATTGCAGGCCTTCAAATACTTGGCAGTTACAAATGGGCGTCCAGAGAAGCAGCCTCTTGGGCGAGTAAACTAGACGATGACTCAAAAACAGAAAAGTGGCGTGAAATATTTACTGAACATCCCGAGTTTTTCAGAATCAATGGAGAGTGGGCTTCTTTACGCTGGCGCCACGCACTCGATAAAGACTACGACCCTGAAAATGAAATCATAGTTAAACGTCAAGACACTAAAGGTTTAACTAGGCGCCCATTAGATCCTGCACAGATTGAGGCATTAATAAATACGGCAGTAGAATTACACAATCGCGCGATTGAACACGAAAAAGAAAGGCGCTGGCTTACACCTATTCTTTTCTCTCTCTTGGGTATTGTGATTGGGGTCATTTTGCAGGCAGCACTAAAGTGAAATGCCCTAACAAAAAAATCAACCTGACGAATAATTCAATGGATGAAAAAGGAACATTAATTTTCTTTTGCGGAAAAATGGGCGCAGGGAAATCAACACTGTCTCAACAAAGAGCGTATGAATCGCGTGGAATATTAGTGTCTGAAGATGAATGGTTAAAAGCTCTATATCCTGAAGAAATAGATAATTTTGATGATTATTTGAAATACTCTTCACGTATAAAGCCATTAGTGAAAAACCATGTGCAAGCAATATTAAGAACTGGCACAACAGTAGTAATGGACTTTCCGGGAAATACAGTAAAACAAAGGATGTGGTTTAAAGAAGTATGTGCAGAGCATGATATTCCGCTTAAATTGGTCTATTTAGATATCAGTGATGCCCAATGTCTAGAGCATCTAAAAAAACGAAATATATCAAACCCAGAGCGTGCTAAATTTGATACAGAAGAAATATTCAAACAAGTAACGAGCTATTTTGAACCACCGATGGGAAACGAAAATCTAAACATTGAAGTAGTAAATGCAATAGACGCATAAAAATGTATAACGAGACAACTGGTCTCGTTCATTCAACTGTATGCAAAAACTAATTTACGCTATGTAGATGGATGCCTATATTAAAAATGAAACGTAATTAATGACAATCGAAGCTACAAACCTGCCTGATACCGAGGTGACCTGTGTAAACTGCGAAGCCTGCTGCTGCCGTTTAGAAGTAATGTTAATTACCGATACCGGAGTGCCCGATAATTTAATTGAGATAGATAAGTGGGGCGGGAGGAACATGGCACGGCTAGAAGATGGCTGGTGTTCGGCCTTGGACCGAAACACCATGACTTGTATGATTTACGCGAAACGACCTTGGATTTGCCGTGAATTTGAAATGGGAGAATTCGAATGTATTTCCGAGCGAGCCGCCAATCTGTAGATTGCATAACAAGTGCTTTAACACGGATCTGGGTATCTGATCTGACTATTACTAAATCAGGCTTTATTGGCAATATAGCCAACGAAGCAACAACGGTTAGATCAGTATCATTAGGTCAGAAAGTAAACGTTGTTTTTGATAACATTACTGATTGGTCTTACAATAATGGCGGCATTAAACAAGGTGCGTTTACATTAAGAGTACTACTGAAACGATTACCAAAAGAGCAAGCCGAATTTTACAGAAAGGCCGTTGGGTGGGATTGATATCACTTAACAAGGCAATTCGAGAATAAGATCGTCATGCGACCTATTACTGTAGAATTACCATTACGTGGTGACTGGACGGCAGGTCATACGCCCGCCGAAAAAGTGCCGAGTCATGGCGTTGACTTATTGGGGCAAACGTACGCGTATGATTTCCTGAAAGTCGATTGGCGCAAAGAAGGGTTTATCTTTCATGGTAAGTCGACCTTACGCTTTTTTACAATCGGTGTTTCAGTGAACGATTGTTATGGATTTGGCGAGCCAATTTACAGTCCTGTGAATGGTGAGGTAGTTGCGGTTGAAGATGGCCTAACAGACCACCGATGGGTGCACCCCATTAAAGACTACTTGGCCATGTATATTAGGGCCATCTATATGTGGCTGAGTAGCAAGCCGGACTTACATAAAATTATCGGTAATTATTTTATCGTAAAAATCGATAATATGGAGGCTTATGCTTTCTTTGCGCACGTAAAGAAGAGCACAATAAAAGTGAATCCAGGCGATAAAGTCCATTCTGGTCAGCACTTGGCGGATGTCGGGCACACAGGAAACTCAACTGCTCCACACCTTCACTTTCACCTGATGGACAGTGCCAATTTGTTGACCGCTCATGGGTTGCCGTGCAATTTTAAAAAATATGAAGCCTACAATAATGGCGTTTGGAAAATTAAAGAGCACGGAATACCAGAAAAACGAGAACAAATCCGTGTTAAAGATGCATAACATAACGCTTAACCTGACTCACTACGTCGGCGCCGCGCGCCTCGTAGCCCGCATGTTAGCTCAGCATTATGCCCAATAAATAATGAGAGTTTTAAAAATATTATATGTCTTATCGTTGAGCTTTATTGTTTCATGTTCATTTGGTAATTCTGCTACTGTTACTATTTCAAATGAAAGTGGGCAGTTACTGAAGCAATTACAAGTTGGCGTATTTGGCAAGAAGAAAAGTATTATCAACTTAAAAAATGGAGAAAGTGCTGTCTTGGTGTTTCGTAACCTTAGTGATTCACATTACACGGTAAATGGTGAGTTAGAAAATAGCGCCCTTTTTAACGGTGACTTTGGATATGTAATACACGGAATGGACTTTACAGCATCATTTAGGTTAAAAGAAGGTGGAAAAATTGAATTCACTAGCAATGCAACCTAAATATTCAAGGCGTAACAAGTACTTGCACGCGGATAAAATAGGATGGGTAACTTTTGGAAGAACTTACTAATCTGGAATAACTAGTATATTTGTATCATCATCACACAACACAAAAGAGAGGGCATAATGACACATTCAGTTGCACTTATTACTGGGGCAACCTCTGGTATCGGCGAGGCTACCGCCCGCACACTGGCCCGAAGAGGAGTTAAAGTTGTAGTATCGGGACGCCGACTCGACTACGGTGTCAATAATGCAGGTATCGCCATAGACTCCGCTGAACTTGCAGAGTGTGATAGTGACAAGTTTCAACAGATGCTTCAAACAAACGTAATGGGCGTCTTTTGGTGTATGAAATATCAACTTAAGCAGATGCTTAAGCAGGGTAATGGTTCAATTGTTAATCTAGCCTCAATAGCGGGATTAAATGGTATTCCCTGGGTCAGCACTTACTCGGCGACAAAACATGCTGTGGTAGGTCTAACCAAATCCGCCGCACTGGAGTACGCCACGCAGAACATACGCATCAATGCCGTCGCACCTGGAGCGATCAAGACCGACATCATTGAGGAAGCAATTTCTCAAGGTACGTACAATGAAGAGATGATCGTCGCCATGGAACCTATGGGCCGAATGGGTAAGGCGCAGGAAATAGCTAACGGAATAGCATGGCTTTGTTCAGACGAATCATCTTTCGTAACCGGAGAGATTCTGAGTATAGACGGTGGATTCAATGCAAAGTGAGTTGCTACTCTTTTCTAGTTCAGAACTAGACAAAGGTAAGGTCTCGCGTAAAGGTCATGAATACAGAAGACTCAAGTAAAAGCCTAACAAAAAAATTTAGCGGACGGCGAAAAGCGCTGCTGCTTATTTAGGCGTTATAATTTAAATGAACGAGTACATACTATCAGCTTTTATCTTCGGCCTGACAGCTGGTTTCAAACCAGGACCGCTAGGAATAGTTGTGATTCAACAAACACTAGAACATGGATTGAAACATGGGCTAAAAGCAAGCCTTGCTCCAATCATTACCGATGGACCAATAATTGTTGCTGCACTTGTAGTGCTCACACAATTTGATGATAAAAGCCCTTTTATAGGTATTTTAAGTTTGGCAGGTGGTCTGTACTTATTATGGCTTTCCTTAAAAATCGTCAGAATTAAAGAAATAAATATTTCAAAATCACTATTAAAGCCAAAGTCTTTAGAAACAGCCATAAAGGTTAATTTACTCAATCCAAATCCGTATTTATTTTGGTTTACGGTTGGTGGCACATACCTTGTTCTCGGAACTCAAAGCCAGTCAGCCGTGTTTATTGTTGTATCAATTGGTACTTTGGTAGCATCCAAAATGCTTACTGCTTGGGTCGCTGTATATTTTCGGGAACTTCTGGATAGCAATGCGTATGTTTTGGTTATGCGTTTTCTAGGTTCATTGATTGCAGTCTTTGGTGTGCTATTTATAGTCAGAAGCCAAAATGTACTGTTTGGGTAAAAGTTATAAAAATATATCTCCACTTTATCGGGGGAAGATCATAGTCAAAAGCGCCGTTTTTTGTGTCCATTACGCTACACTACATTCTACACAAAAAATCGTCACTTTCGGAAACAGCTGATGTAGTCGTTGGCTCTGTATGAATTATTTATAATGGAAAAAAACTTTATCTCATGCATCAAAGATTGCGTCTTATTACATTACATCACCAAGGTCTTACCACAATGCGTCCTTTTGGTAAGGGTATCCAAGCAACTAAACGTGTATTAGAGCATCTAGGATACATTCAAATAGATACACTTTCTGTTATTGAGCGCGCCCATCATCATACTCTCTGGACCCGTATCCCTGATTATAAACCCGATTACCTACATCAGTTAGTACGAGAACGAAGTGCATTCGAATATTGGTTTCACGCGGCTTCCTACTTGCCAATAAGCAACTATCGTTTTGTTTTACCTCAGATGTCAGCGATAAAACATGGAGAGTCACCTTATTATGCCAATGTTGACGCTAAATACATGCGTCATGTTCTTGATCGAATTCGTATTGATGGGCCACTTAAGGCGAGAAATTTTGAGTCAACAACAAAAAGTAACGCAAAATGGTGGAATTGGAAGCCAGCTAAGCGCGCGTTGGAAAAACTCTTCATGCAAGGTGATCTAATGATAACGGGTCGTGATGGTATGGAGAAAGTCTATGACCTGACGGAAAGAGTCTTACCTGATAAAACAAATACCAGTGAACCATCTTTGCAAGAGTTTTCCGAATACCTAATTAACTTATCGATGAGAGCAAATGGATTTGTCACCCTCAAACAAATGACATATTTGAAACCAGGCGAACCATTACGAACAATGCTCAAATCGATTTTGCAGGAAAAAATCGAACAAGGGTCTCTGATAGAATACCCCATAGATGGCATGCCACCGGTATATACTACTCAGAATATTCTTGATACAAAGATAAATCGACCGGCTACAAATGTTCGACTTTTATCCCCATTTGATAACGCAATCATTCATCGAGATAGAGTTCAACAGTTATTTGCATTCGATTACAGGCTTGAATGTTACACACCAAAAGAAAAACGTCAATTTGGCTATTTCTGCTTACCTATTCTCTATAAAGATAGATTGGTCGGTAGAGTGGACTGTAAGGCACACCGTAAAATCGGCGAATTTGAATTAGTTAATTTACACCTTGAGTCTAAAAAAATAAGTCTAGATTATTTTATACCTCATTTTGCTAAGATCGTTTATCGCTTTTCTATATTCAATGATTGCCGATCCATACGTGTATCAAACGTCAGTCCCAAAAAGCTGACAAGTATATTTAGAAAAGCATTAAGTTCCATTGAACAGGAGTCATAGAAGATCCACTAAAAGTTCGCCAGTTTAAAACCTGCCGTTTTTTGTTTGAGGCAACCCCTACATATTGAAGGGTTGAAATTGCGTACATTCGAAACTATTTATTAGCAATGAAATCAATTGAAGAACTTGAGTTCAACAACACTTACACCCACTTGCCTGGCGACTTCTATTCAAGGCTGTCTACACAACCCTTAAAAGACACACAGTTAGTCAGCTTTAATGCTTCTGCGGCAGGGCTTATAGACTTGGATCCTGAACAAGCCCATAAAAAGGATTTCACGCACTATTTTACGGGGCGTAAACAACTAGCAGGTATGGACCCATTAGCCATGGTTTATGCGGGCCACCAATTTGGCAGCTACGTACCGCAACTAGGCGACGGCCGAGCCATTCTCTTGGGTGAGGTGTTAGACAGTGAAGGCGACAGTTGGGATTTACATCTTAAAGGGGCCGGACAAACGCCCTATTCTAGAGCTGGTGATGGCCGCGCCGTCTTACGCTCTACCATAAGGGAATATTTATGCAGTGAAGCCATGCATGGTCTTGGCATCCCCACTAGCCGCGCCTTGTGTATGTTTGGCAGTAATGAAGAAGTCTATAGAGAGCAAATCGAAACCGGTGCCATGTTAATCCGTATGGCTAAGAGTCATATTCGTTTTGGCAGCTTTGAATACTTTTATTATAACAATCGTCACGATCTAGTTGGCACTCTCGCCGACCACTTAATAAGTTTACATTTTCCGCATTTGCTTAATGAAGAAAACAAATACTTAAAACTACTCACTGAAATAATCGATCTCACCGCAAAATTAATCGCTCAGTGGCAGAGCGTCGGCTTTTCCCACGGGGTGTTAAATACTGACAACATGTCCGTATTGGGTCTGACTTTGGATTATGGGCCTTTTGGATTTATTGATCGCTATGACCCAAATTATATTTGCAATCATTCCGACCACCACGGCCGCTATGCCTTTAACAAACAACCAGAAATTGGATTATTCAATTTAAGTTGCCTGGCTCAGGCCCTGTTGCCGTTATTTTCTGAAGAACCGCAACATGCTGCTGAGTTGGCGCAAGCCCAATTGGAAACTTATGAAAATACGTTTTTTGACCATTACGAGACATTATATGGCCAGAAATTAGGGCTAAAGATAAAACACGAGTCCGATAAGGAATTGATCGCCTCATTACTGGAAATCATGAAAACCAATAAGGTTGATTTTACTATTTTCTTTCGTAGCCTAAGTGAAGCTGACGTGGATACTAATACAGCTCGCAAAGCAGCACGGGATTTATTTTTAGACCGGCCGATGTTTGATACCTGGATGGAAAAGTACAAACAGCGCTTAGCATTGGAAAACAGTAATGATAAGCAACGTCAACAACTAATGTTGAAACATAACCCTAAATATATCCTGCGCAATTATTTGCTAGAGATTGCAATTCAAAAAGCAACTAAAGAGAAGGACTATAGCGAGATCGATACTCTATTAAAATTATTGAGTCGACCGTATGACGATCAACCCAGCATGGAAAAATACGCACAACATCCGCCAGACTGGGCTGATCAAATTCAAGTAAGTTGCTCTTCTTGATATGAGACCTTAATTTACGGCAATCAATTAACAGCATCCAAACAATTATTATTAAATAAATCAACATCGGCAGGCGTTTGCGCCCAAACAAAAACATAGATCTGCGCAGAAGCAAGTTGAAGACTGCTTGAAAGACACAGTTGATTGTTGGCAGTCACTGCAACCAATACTTCTGACACACCTTGCCCACCGGTTGTCACGTCTTCCACTTGCAGGCGATAACCCGTTAGTCCCGATTGAAGCATTTCTGGTCCTGTTCCAATTTCGCTAAAGGTAAAATCGGTAAAACTTTCTTGATCATAGACTGGAGTGCCATTGCAGGACGAATTGGTATAGGTTTTAACATGGTCGTATATTTTTCCGTCTGATGCGAAATTGTAACGGATGGTGCTCCAAACGAGTACATTATTTACTGGATTCTCAACAGATTGACAGCCTTGGGTGACCCAACAACCTAAATAAGGCGAATTCCCTGTGCCGCATGCGGCGAAGCTACTAACTTCCCCGCCTCCACTATCATCACCACCACAGCCAGTGACAAAAACCATTACCAACCCAATTAAAATCAAATACTTGGACATTATTTTATACCTATTTAAAATTATCAGAACCGCTTAAACTACGGATTCACCATGTTTGCCTGCAAACTATACACATGCAATATGTATGACATTTATATATATTAACATGGTAATATGTGAAAAGTAATACGAATTAAGTTAGTAGCGTACCCACTTACCAAGTGAGTTGCCTATAATATTGACCATGTTCATTTTCAAGCCAAACACACACGCAATATATGACAAATAAGTTAATATGATCAGACTGCTGAGGTATCAGGAAAAATTTCCACCCGTAGGAGCGGGCTTGACCGCGATTGATTCCAGCACCATCTTCCGCGATGTTCGCGACCAAGTTCGCTCCTACAGATACCTCAGAGTAGTCTGGCCCTATTGATAATTGATTCAACACCACCGGGTGTTAATCCCACAACCAGGCAGCACCGCGTACACCACTGGAGTCGCCATGTTTGGGTGGCACTAAGCGTGTTGTTACCTGATCAGAGAATATATACGGTAACCATAACTGCGGCACGTTAGTGTAAAGTCTTTTTAATTGTGAAAGGCCACCGCCTAAAACAATAACATCGGGGTCAATAATATTTATTACACTGGCCAGGGCCCGGGCCATGCGATCATCATATTTGTTTAAACAGGATTCTGCCAAAGGTTCGCCAGCCGCTGATCGTCTGACTATTTCTTCCACGTCAACGGCCTCTCCCGACAGTATTTCATAATAGGCAGACAATCCCGGACCGGATAAAAATGTTTCTATACACCCCCTGTTTCCGCAATAACATTCAGGCCCTGGCAGCTCATCTGATTGAGGCCAGGGTAAGGGATTATGCCCCCATTCCCCCGCGATTGCGTTAGAGCCTGAAATCAATTGACCATTTATGACAAACCCACCACCCGTCCCTGTACCCACGATCACCCCAAAAGCAGAGTCAGCACCCTGCGCCGCACCATCGACCCACTCCGATAAAATAAAACAGTTGGCATCATTCGACAACCGTATCGGTCGCGATAATCTATTTTCTACATCTTGCTTCAGTCGCCGATTATTAAGCCAAACGGAATTTGAATTTTTGATTAATCCCGTTGCCGGAGATATGGCACCCGGAGTTGCAATACCAACTGAACACTGGGCATTCAGATCCGACTCGGCCTGCTCAACAAGCTGCGCAATGGCTTCAATAGTGTTTGTATAGTCATTTTTGGGTGAATCAATACGATGTCGTAATAGAGTTTGTTTATTGCGAGCAAGGGCCACAATCTCTATTTTGGTTCCACCCAAATCAATACCTAAACGAATCTCAGACAATTTTGTCTACCTGTCCTATGGATGTTGGTGACGACATGTTTCTGCTTTTGTAAATATTTGGCTCACAATAACAACCTTCGATTGATGTCTTTTTTTAGTTTGGCTATGTCTTGCTTTGGCACATCATAATTGTTGAACATATTTTCCCAGCCACTTAATACCTCAACTATTTGTTGAACCATTTCTGCTGACTTTTGTTTTGACATTGAGAACATATCCACACCTATTTTTATTAAAGCATTTTGTGACGGTGGATAGGCGGAACTTTGAAACGTTAGGGCATGCTCAGGATTTTCGCCAACATTGGGCAATAAATCGTAGGCAGGAGATAAAAACCAACCATTATTCCCGTGTAACATTGAATAATTTTTTACATGATCATCGGTATTCCCAATTAACGCATTGAAACAAAGATGGCGATAAAACGCGGGGACGTCAATTTGTGGTTGACTTGAATAACGCCGGATTACATTCAATAGATCCTGATACTTCAAGTAAAATTGGTCGCCTACCAGAGTTTTCAAACTGATCATGTGCAAGCGTCCACCTTCTTCAGTAACATCAAATCGTTTAACCAGTAAAACAGACTGCGAACCCAATTTTTTCACTTGCCAATCGGGCGTAGAAAGTCCCACCTGCCGCGCTAGATCCAGTGTTGCTGCTTCCAGGGGCACCATAGCGTAGCGGTCATTAATACTTTGAAACTTAGCAAGATAACAGGTCTCGTCATCACTAACCAAGGCTTTAGGCCGCGCGCCTCCGGGCGAACTTCCAGCACCAAATAACAGCCCATATTCTTGCTCAATATCTTCACCTTTTTCAAACAACTCAGCGGCTTTCATTAATTGTTTAAGTTCGGTAATTCTGGCCTGGTTGGCAGTCGATGAAAACCCTCCATAAGATAAAGCGCCCATACCGTTGGCGCCTACGTAAATTAATAATTCAGCCAAATTTGTTTGTCGAATTCGGATAGCGTATTTTTTTGCGAGTAATCGGCGTCCCCAGGCGTCAGGTAGAGAATCTTCAAATACGCTGTGAATATCCTCTGGCGCTCTCTCACAAATATGCTCCTGGTTTTTTAAGGGCAAGTTGCGAGGGTCAATAGCAAATGCGCGGGGATGTGACAAAAACTCATCGGTATATCGAAAAGCACTAGCGGGTTCTTTATTGTTATCGCGTTGGGTAAAAGCAATCTCTCCAATTTTTACAACGTCCTTATCGGGAAACGTCAAATAGACATCGAGAAACTTCAACGCTTTCTCCTAACCCTACGTCGCTTATCGACTGTAGGTTCTTGAGATTCACGTGTGTTGAAGAAGGATGGCTTTGTACGCAAAATTGTATCCAACGCGTGTAATGATCCAAGTAAATTAACGGCCTGAATCCAGTAACCGATTTTGACTGTGGGGTCGCCCTGAACCATTTTTCGATAGGTGGGTATGGAAACCCCCAATCTGGCGGCCAAAACTTGTTGGGTCTCGTTTCTAGCCAGCCGCTGGGTTTCCAGACGGCTACCTAGGGCTTTCAAGGCATGCTGCTCATCATCATTAAGTGAAAACATACTTTCTATTATAGCTAATAAAGTGTATTAATAGTAAATATATTTTGCTTTAAATTGAATGTACTCAGACCCTAAATACCTTCTACATTGCGCAATAATGCGCAATATTTCTCCTTTATTATTTGCGCATTATTGCGTAATCTCACCTCTTTGTTTTAATTGGATAAATACACCAATAATCATGGGAATTATATTGGAATACGCTTGTTTTTTGACCCATTAATCCACCTGCCGAATATCGATAAGTTTATTATTTTCGTCCACTTTCATTTCAAATTTACCGTGCACGCCATCTCTGCTGACAAATTGTCGTAGATTATGTGCGGGAAACTGAATGGATCGACCATTGATACCCGTTATATGGACGTATTTACGTGCGCCGCTGTAATGCAATTCCATCTCATTAGCTGATATATTTAGAGAAAATTTGTAAATTTTCATGGATTTAAGTCGACAACCCGTCCCAAAATAGATTAATAAGTGCTAAACTCTAGCTAAACTTATTTCAATATAAAGAGTTTTAATTGAAAAAAGAGCCTCTAATCAATAATTTACACGCAATGAAAATAGATGCTGAAACTGGCCTACTCGATTCGGCGCGCCAGGTTGAATCACCTAATTATGATTCACGTCCCGACGATGCTGTTCCTGACTTAATTATAATACACGGCATTAGCTTGCCACCTGAAAAATACGGTGGACCATGGATCGATCAGCTATTTACCAATGCTTTGGACCCCAATGAACACCCTTATTTTCAAGAGATTTACCAGTTTGAGGTGTCTTCCCATGTATTGATACGTCGCACGGGTGAAATCGTGCAATATGTACCGTTTCATATGCGCGCCTGGCATGCCGGCAAATCAAACTATCAAGGGCGTGAACGCTGTAATGATTTTTCAATCGGCATTGAACTAGAGGGTTGTGACGATAAACCCTATGACGACAGTCAATATCCACCACTCGTTGCACTTATTAATACTCTAATTGAAGTCTATCCCAGTCTTTCTATTAAGCAAATTGTCGGCCATTGCGATGTCGCTCCTGGTCGTAAAACCGATCCAGGCCCCTGCTTTGATTGGCAAAAACTACATCATTTGTTAGGCAATGGGATATACACTTAACTAAGGTTGACAATCACTATGGCGTTATTGGCTATTATATTCAGTCTGATACTAGAAAAGTTTATCTACTCCATCCATAAACTGCGGCGCATTGACTGGTTCATTAACTTTACCAAGTTTATTTATACCAAGTTTTCTGACCTTAAGTACTGGAATGACACATTTAACGTATTAGTCATTATAATGGTGCCGGTGTTTACCACGGCATATATTCAGTATGAACTCGATAAACTTTTGGCATTTTTTAGTTTTTTGTTTAGTATTTTTATTTTGATCGTATGTATTGGACCAAAAGATTATCAACATATCGCCCACCAGTTTCTCGATGCTCGTGAGCGTGGTGACGAGGATGGAGCGCAGGACTTAGCTAAGGAACTTCTGCAGGGATCAGTACCCGAAAATGATTCGGATCTCATTCGAGAAATCAATAAAGTGGTTTTAATAGAGGCTAATGAGAGGTTATTTGCCGTACTATTTTGGTTTGTACTTTCGGGAGGCCCTATTGGTGCAGTATTATATCGACTCACCAGTGCATTACGCGAGTATACACATGAAGAGGTGGAAAACATCAGACCAGAATTTGTGTTAGTCTCGCGATTATTATATTTTATTCTTAACTGGGTTCCGGCACGGCTCACCGCGTTTAGTTATGCCATTATCGGTAGTTTTGTCGATGCAATAAATCAGTGGAAGACCCACAAATCCCATGAATCCATGGACCCTGAAGGCTGTGATGCTTTATTGACATACATGGGTTTTGGCGCCCTAAATATTGATGCTGACAAAGATGTTTTTACAGTAGATTCCATACACGCCGTCTTGCAGTTAGCCAAACGCAGTTTTTTTGTGTGGTTGACCGTACTTGCTATAGCCACCCTAGCGGGATGGGCGAGCTAGTATCTATCCGTAAACGTATAAATAATTGTGTTGTAGCCCGGATGAAGCTCAGCGGAATCCGGGGCGCCGGGCCTTCGATTTAACTCTGAACCCGGATTCCGCAGAGCTTCATCCGGGCTACGGAAATACAACCGTTGATGGGTGGATACTTGCTAGACCGCTCTACCATTCCCCAATGAGAAAATTAAAGGTATCACCAGTCTGCAAGTCCTTGTTCATATCTGCTTTATTGATGGTGTCGTGTTCGGGGGAAACGCCCTCTTTATGTGCATCCTCTATTGCGTTTGCAGCATCACGCCAACTATCAAAATTTTGGTCTAGTACGCGGTATTTTGGTTTTTTAGATTTCGCCATGCTTTTTCTATTTGGTTCTTCATCTGTAAAGACTTGATAACCATATTGTTGTTGCGCAGGATCAGCTGCACCCGGAGTCACATTACTGCCCCCAATATATTCATGCACTCCATCGGCATTAATCACTTTAACCCAGGAAAATCCTAAAATCTCATTATAAGATCCATCCCCAAGCATACCGGAAATCGATTTAT
>Ga0316187_10002256_pt1 | contig 16782 bp, 12 predicted proteins | sample CroRivburrow1_MG_FD_204927 | JGI IMG/M metagenome (GOLD analysis project Ga0316187, IMG submission 204927) | Coastal sediment microbial communities from Maine, United States - Cross River worm burrow 1 | ecosystem: Environmental > Aquatic > Marine > Coastal > Sediment | place: USA: Maine... | reverse complement strand
ATATCAAGAGTCTTGACACAATTAGTGAAGTGTCACCATAATGCAGATTGCTGCATTGCAATACGTGTATCCAATTAGCGACACTGGCAGTTTGCCAGTTGAACTGAAAAAATGAGCGTTTTTGAACTTTTTTGTGTTCAAGAACTCTATATTGCAGTGCAAGATAGTTTGCACCTTAGCGTTTCGATGGTCACATTGCCTGGACGTTGAGGATTGAAATAAATTGTTCGAATAACCCGAAATCTCCGGGTGAGGCGGCTGGCATAAAGGCTGCTTATGAACTGGGGCGGAAACGCCACAAACGAATTTAAGGCCGCCTGTTTAAACCGTGGCCAGCCCGGGCGCCGGGGAGGCGCCACCAAACGGGTTCGAGCAGCAAGGGCTGCTCTGAAGCAGAACGTAAGTCTCCTCCCCCTTTACGTAAAGGCTACGCCTTTTGTAAAGGTTCAACCCCGATGGGTTTTCCCATCGGGGTTTTTTTTTGCCTGTACCCAAAATGGCTATTTGTCGCGAAATATCTTTCGGCGTCATTGCTCGCGGGGGGTCCGGCAAAATCGCCAGGGTAATCCTTTGTCGTCGTACAGAGGTGTGATGCGCCTGGCATACCGCTCAGTACATGTGCTGGCCGCCGTTGATAGAGATATTGGCGCCAGTTACGAATGCCGCCTCGTTGGAGGCCAGATAGATAATCAGACCAGCTACCTCTTCAGGTTGCCCCAGGCGCCCGAGCGGAATTTGCGGCAGGATCTTTTCGTCGAGAATATCCTGCCGGATGGCGGTCACCATCTTGGTGCCGATATAACCGGGCGATATCGTGTTCACGGTCACCCCTTTTTTCGCCACCTCCAGCGCCAACGCTTTCGTGAAACCATGCAACCCGGCCTTTGCTGACGAGTAATTGGTCTGACCGAAAGCCCCTTTTTGGCCATTAACTGAGGATACGTTGATGATGCGCCCCCAATTTCTTTCGACCATCCCGTCCATGACCTGTTTGCTCATGTTGAATGCACTGTCAAGATTGGTGTGGATAACTGCATCCCAGTCGGCCTTGGTCATCTTCTTGAACGTCATGTCACGCGTGATGCCAGCGTTGTTGACCAGTACGTCGATCGGTCCGAGTTTGCTTTCAACTGCTTGTACGCACGCCGCACAAGAGTCGAAATCGGTTACATCGACTGGTTCTGCAAGGAACTCATAACCGCGTTCCTTCATCTCCGCGAGCCACTGGCTGCTAGTCTTGTTTCTGGGCGAATAAGTGGCCACCACCGCGTAGCCCTGATCGGCCATCTTGGTACAAATAGATTCACCCAGGCCACCCATGCCACCAGTCACCAGAACGACGCGCTTTGCCATATATAAATCTCCTGTAAGTCAATGGTTGGAATCAGTCCTGATCATACTTCTAAGTCAATTCGTTCGCGAACATATCGCCCGGGTGCGGGCTCGATGGGCTGATATCGTTTGTTGCCGGTTGTGGCATGAGCAGGCACTGCATCGCCGGACAGGGGTTTCAGCCAGGCTATCCAGTGTGGCCACCAGCTTCCTTCCGTTTCACGAGCAGAGGAAAGCCAGCTCCCGGGTTGCACCGGCAGCTTGCCTTCACCATTAGCCCAGTACCGGCGAAGGCTGCTGCCGGCAGGACTGACGATGCCGGCAACATGACCGCTTGCTGCCAGCACGAACCTGTTATCGCCTCCCAGAAGACGCATGCTTTGATACGCTGTGTGCCAGGGAACAATGTGGTCATCGCGTGCTGCCACCATCAGCGTCGGGGTGGCGATCGTTCCAAGGTCGATTTGCTCGCCGTGCATGCGTAACGAACCCGGGCACCGCAGCCGGTTCTCAAGGTACATATTCCGCAGGTAGTAGGCGTATAGCGGACCTGGCAGGTTGGCGCTGTCCGCGTTCCAGTAGAGCAGGTCAAAGGCGCGCAGCGGCTTGCCGAGTAGATAATTGCTCACCACATAGTGCCAAACAAGCTCGTTTGCACGCAGACTGGCAAAAGTGTTCGTCAGCTGTGAACCGGAAACGACACCATGCTGGGCGTACTGCCGTTCGCAATAACCAACGTAGTGCTCATCAACGAAGGCGCTGATCTCGCCTGTGTCAGAAAAATCGAGCATCGATGCGAGCAATGTCAACGAGTGGACCGGGTGTTCATTCTTTGCCTCCTTGACCGCAAGTGCGCTGGCGAGGAGAGTGCCACCGACGCAGTAGCCCAGCGCATTGACTGATTGCACACGACAAATGTCCTGTGCCGCCTTGATGGCATCGAATACGCCACGGGCGATGTAATCGTCCCAGGTGAGATGCCCAAGCGACTCGGAAACATTGCGCCAGGAGATGATGAATGTCGTGATGCCCTGTTCAACGCAGTAGCGCACAAATGAATTATGGGGTTGCAGGTCCAGTATGTAGTACTTGTTGATGAACGGCGGCACGATGAGAAGAGGGCGTGCGTTGGTCTTTTTTGTCGTCGCGCGGTACTGAATCAGCTGTATCAGCTCGTTCTCGAATATGACCTCGCCAGGTGTGACGGCAAGGTTTCGTCCGACCTCGAAGTGCGTTTCATCCGACATGGAGATGCGGCCGCGTTTCAGATCGGCGGTAAACGATCGCGCACCCTGGGCCAGACTGTCACCCTGGCTGCGGTAGGCCTGTGATATTGACTCCGGGTTCGTCAACGGATTATTGGTGGGCGACATTGCATCGACAAGTTGCTGGCTGAAGAATTTCAGCCGGTGTTTGGTGTGAGGCGCCAGATCCGGCAGCGCGGCAAGTTCACTGATGTACTGGGAGTTCAACGTGTAGAGTCCGCGCACAACGCGAAACCACGCAAGCTCATCCCATTCTGGTGAGGAAAAGCGCCGGTCAACATCGCCCGGTTCTTGCCGTCGGTCGCTATCACGCAGTGCTGCAACCCACTGGTGCAGATAATCGTCTTGCAATCGGGCCAGTTTCTGGCGGGTTTCGGGCGAAGCTAGCAACGCCTGGTTCATTTCCGCAAGGTCGGAATCGCGCAAGGGTAGCGACTGAATAAAGGACGCCGCGTGGGCTTGCGCCGCGCTGATCAATTTCGCAAGGGCGGCTTCGTTACTCGGTGGCTGCGCTGGCATGCTGGCTGTAGGATTTCGCAGGGCGCTTGATCGGGGTTTCCAATCTGAGGGCAAGTAGGGTGCAAGTCAATGCAAGTTGTCGTTTTTTGCAGCAGCGGCGGTGCCGCACGCCGCAGCTGCATCCTTACGTTCCAGCCCTGCGTTCAGTCCAGGGAAAGTGCAGAGCCGCGACCCACGCCACTGTGGCGTGAGCGATTGTGTCAATGTGTGAAAAAGCCGCTGACAAGGAACCTAACGGCAACAATGGAACTTATGCCCAATCCGATCAGTACCACTTGTTCAATCGTCGCGGCGAGCTCCGGGCGTTTGTGCAATCCCGGGATCAGGTCCGCCACGGCAACGTAGATCATGCTTGCAGCCGCCAATCCAAGCAGGGGCGGAACCAGATTCTCGAGAGTCTGCAAGGCAAAATAAGCCAGCAGACCCCCAAGCAAAGTGGCTACGCTCGACAACAGGTTGAAGGCGAGGGCGCGGAGTTTCGAGAATCCCGAATGCAGAAGGATGACAAAATCACCTACTTCCTGCGGAATTTCGTGAGCGATGATGGCAATGGTGGTGACGATCCCCAGTTGGACATCGCTCATGAAAGCAGCTGCGATCAGGATGCCGTCTACAAAATTGTGAAAGGTGTCACCAACCAGGATCATCATGCCAGTACGCCCGTGATCCGAAGAGTCGTCATGATGGTCATGCACCTCACATGACTCTACGTGGCAATGGCGCCACAGGACGAACTTTTCCAGCACAAAGAACAGCAGAATGCCACCCAGTACCGTCGCGGAGAGATGATGAATACTCGGAGATGCTTCAATGGCGTGCGGCAGGACTTCCAGAAACGCGGCGCCAAGAAGTGCGCCGACCGCATAGCTGATCAGGCGCGAAACTTTTACCGGCGCGGCACGGTATGTCAGCGCTGCGGCAGCACCGACGCTCAGAAGGGCGCCAATCAGCGTGCTGAGCAGAATCCAGTTGAGGACAGTCATCGAGCGGGAACGGTTGCGAAGGCGCGAGTATAACGGCTGAGCATGGATCAGGCAGGCGAGACAGAGCCGTCCAGCCAGATCAGCGCTGCCATACGCCCGCTGACACCGTCGCGACGGTGAGAGAAAAAACGTTCAGGATCAGTGTAGGTGCAATGGGTGCCACCATAGACGGCACTGACGCCGGTCGCATGCAAGCGCTGGCGCGCCAGAGAGAACAAGTCGGCAAACCACTTTCCTTTCCGATGCTGCCGGAACGCACTCCCGGCACGCATGTCATGGCTGAGAAAAGCGGCGCGCACATCTTCGCCAACTTCGAATGCCGTCGGGCCGATGGCCGGTCCTAGATAGGCCATCAATTCATTCCCTGCACGCCCCATCGCGTTGACGGTGTTTTCTATGACGCCGCTCGATAGTCCCCGCCACCCCGCATGTGCCGCTGCGACGACACTGCCGGTGCGATCACAAAGCAGAACCGGAAGGCAATCTGCAGCCATGATGGCGCATACCGTGTCCGGGCGGGTTGTAGTTGATGCATCTGCCTCAACCGGCTGGTCAATCGTTTTCGCGCAAACCACCGTATTGCCATGAATCTGACGCAGCCATTTTGGCGGTGAAGGCAGGCTGGCTTCGAGCCGGCGGCGATTTTCGGCAACCCGTTCAGCATCATCGCCAACGGCATCGCCCAGATTCATCGACGCATACGTTCCGGTGCTGACCCCACCCCTGCGGGTCGTGATGATTGCTTTGACTGGCCGGGCAGCCGGCCAGTCAGGAACAATCCAGTCATTGTGCAGGCTAACCATTACGCAGGCAATAAAGTAGTTCGACCAGATCTTGCGGTAGCTGTGAGTGCCAGTGCATGGGTTCTCCCGACGCCGGATGTTTGATGCACAGGTACTGGGCATGCAACGCCTGCCGACTGAAATCGCGCGCCACGAGAGGTAGTCCGGCAAACACCGGCACCGACTTATAGACTGGATCACCAATAAGTGCATGACCAATCGATGACAGGTGTACGCGAATCTGGTGGGTGCGCCCGGTTTCGAGGCGGCAGGTCAGGAATGTCCACCCCGCGCCGTGTTCGACAATTGAATAGTGTGTCGTGGCCGCTTTGCCGCGGGCAACCACGGCCATGCGCTTCCGGTCTCGCGGGTGGCGCCCAAGCGGTGCGTTAACCGTCCCGTCCGCCCCAATGACGCCATGGACCACAGCAGCATATTCCCGGGTAATGCTCCGCGCTTGCATCTGCCGCACCAGTTCTGTGTGTGCCGGCAGCGTCTTTGCAACAACCAGCAATCCGCTGGTGTCCTTGTCCAGGCGGTGCACGATGCCGGCTCTCGGCAGTGTCGCATTCGAAGGTGAGTGCTGCAGCAATGCATTGAGCAGTGTCCCGCTCCAGTTCCCGCTGCCGGGATGCACAACAAGGCCTGCAGGTTTGTTGACCACCAGAATGGACGGATCTTCGTGGACGACATCCAGCGGAATGTCCTCTGGCCGGAATGCCAGTTCATCCGCGCCTGCCTGTAACCGGACCAATACGATTTCGCCCCCGCTGACCTTGCTCTTTGCACTGCACCGCGAGCCATCGATCTCGACGTGGCCATCGCGGATCCATTGCTGAAGCCGGCTGCGTGAAAATTCGGGAAACAAAATGGCCAACGCCTGGTCCACGCGCTTTCCGGCCATCGCGTCAGGAATCGTCTCATGGCGTTCGCCGGACGTCGCTGGTTCTACCTTATAATCGGATGCGTTGTTGACGGAACTCACCTTGCCGCTAAGTAATCAAACCGGATATTGCGTGCCTAAATCCAATCCAGCTCAACTGAATTGAACACCGTGTATTTCGAAACTTTATCCAGCAGTTTATCCGCAATGCGCTCGTACGTGCCGTGTTTGGCTTTTCCCGGACTGTGGCTACTGCTGTTGCTTGCCGGCGGTTGTTCTACGGGCGATGTGGATATCACCCGGGACTGGCCGGCTGAGCGAATCTACTATGCGGCACACGATGAGTTGGTTGACAAACGTTATGAAAAGGCCATCGATTATTACCAGAAGCTCGATGCGCGTTACCCATACGGGCGGTTGGCTCAGCAAGGCAAGATCGAAATTGCTTACGCGTACTGGAAGAATGACGATATTGCTTCAGCGCTCGCTGCCTGCGACCGTTTCTTGCGCGAGCACCCGAATCACCTCAATGTCGATTATGTCTATTACCTGAAAGGGCGAATCAACTTTAACGAAGACCTCGGCATTGCCGGGTACGTTTACAAACGGGACCTGACCGAGCGCGATCCGGTGGCCGCGAGAGAAGCCTTCGATGCCTTCAAGAGTGTAGTCACGCGTTTCCCGAACAGCAAGTACGCCAACGACTCGAGTGCGCGCCTGACGTATCTGATCAACACGCTGGCTTACCACGAAACAAACGTCGCAGAGTACTACTATCGCCGTGGCGCCTATGTCGCTTCGGTTAACCGGGCCCAGGAAATATTGACCTCTTATCCGCAAACGCCCGCAATAGAGCGGGCTTTGGCGATCATGGTGGCGAGCTACGGGAAGATGGGGCTGGAGCAATTGCGTGACGATACCGAACGCACCCTGAAGATGAATTTTCCGGACAGTACCGTTACGCTGGAGCTGGAAGACCGGGCATGGTGGAAGTTCTGGTAGCGGGCTGGAACCGGCTCACACTACGGTAACCCGGCACAAGGCAACCAGGTCTAGCGGGCGAATTTCTCGACAACCAGCAACAACTCATCGATCGCGTCATCGCCCTGGCCGCTGCCTATCGCGTTGCGAACGCAGCCGTGCGTATGGTCACGCAACAGCTGCAGGGCAACGGCATCGAGGGCGGAGCGGATGGCGGAAATCTGGGTGAGCACATCGATGCAGTAGCGATCTTCGTCAACCATTCGGGCGATGCCGCGAACCTGGCCTTCGACGCGCTTCAGACGCTTAAGCACCGCCGGTTTGTCAGTGCGGCGAATTGGTGAGCGAGAATCGCTTCGTTTATTGACCTGCATCTTCAATTGCCTTTCACAAGTGGGTGGTGTCGATTGGGCTCCAACTGCAGGGAGCCTCAAGATCGCACCGTACAAGCAAGAGCCTGACTGCGCGGCCGACAGGCTGGTCCCGATGTGCGCTGACAATACCCGGGTGCGAGCTGTCGCCGGCTCGCCCGCGCTCTGACCACCTGTCCTACGACTTGTGTTTCGGGTGACTGTGGCACAACAGGTCGATTACTCCTTCGGTTTCCATTTTTTGAGCAGAATCGAATTGGTGACAACTGATACAGAACTCATTGCCATTGCCGCACCAGCGATGACCGGATTGAGCAAGCCCGCCGCCGCCAAAGGAATCCCGAGGCAGTTGTAGAAGAAGGCGAAGAACAGGTTTTGTCTGATCTTGCGTAAGGTCGCCCGCGACAGGTCAATAGCATCGGCGATACCCGACAGATCGTTACGCATCAAGGTAATGTCAGCGGCCTCGATGGCGATATCGGAACCCGAGGCCAGTGAAAAGCTGACATCGGCAGCGGCAAGGGCAGGGGCGTCGTTAATACCATCTCCCGCCATTGCGATCAGACCGTGACCAGCATCGCGGAGCCTGGCTACCTCCCTGGCCTTGTCCTGCGGCAAGACCTGGGCATGCCACTGTAAAATCCCAAGTGCCTGCGCAATTGCCTCCGCTGTCACCCGGTTATCACCGGTCAGCATCACGGTCTCGACCCCCATTGCGCGCAACCGTTTAACGGTTGCCGCCGCGTTCGCACGTGGTTTGTCAGCGACGGCGAGCAAGCCCAATAAGACCCCATTCCTTGCGACCGCCACTACGCTGCGACCACCTTTCGCCAGCGCGTCGACCTCTCCGGCCTCGATCTCAATACCTTGTTCCACCAGAAAACGCGGTGATCCCAGTAGTGCAGGCACGCCATCCACCAGGCCACTGACTCCCGATCCGGTTATCGATGCGAAGTCAGCAAGACTGCCACTGCTGATATTGCGTGCCTTTCCACAGGCAACTATTGCCTGCGCCAGTGGATGGCGAGAACCCTGTTCGAGAGTCATGGCGACGTGCAATAAATCTGCTTCATCGTGCAACGCGGCCACCGCGACAACCGTCGGCTTGCCTTCGGTAAGCGTACCGGTCTTGTCCACCACCAGGGTGCGGATCTTCTCCGCGTGTTCGAGTGCGGCGGCGTCGCGAACGAGAATGCCTGATTGCGCGCCACGGCCTGTCCCCACCATGATTGCAGTCGGCGTTGCAAGGCCGAGTGCGCACGGACATGCGATGACAAGGACCGCGACGGCATTGATCAGTGCCTGAGCCAGTTCACCTGATACCAACCACCATGAGACAAAAGTCAACACGCTGATTGCGACTACGGTTGGCACGAACACGGACGCAACACGGTCAGCGGTACGTTGTATCGGCGCCTTGCTACCTTGCGCCTGCCGGGTGAGCCGCACAATCTCGGCCAGTTGCGTTCCGGTCCCCGCTGCTGCGGTACGTACCTTGAGCATGCCTTCGATATTGTGTGTACCGGCGTAAACGCGGTCGCCCGCTTGCTTGTGAACAGGCATGCTTTCGCCGGTGAGCATACTCTCGTCGACGCTTGTGGAACCGCCAACAACAGTGCCATCGGTCGGCAAACGTTCGCCAGCAGTAATTATCACGACATCGCCAATTTTTATTTGTGCAATGGCAATCCGTTCAATGCGGCCGTCACGCTCAACGTCAGCCTCAGTGGGTTGCAGTTGAATCAGTTGCTCAATCGCGGAAGAAGTGCGGCGCTTGGCGCGTGCTTCCAGCAGCTTTCCCAGCAAGACGAGAGTGATGATCGCCGCTGAGGCTTCGAAATACACGTGCTGTCCGTCGAAACCACCGAGCGTCACAACGGCGCTGAAAACGAACGCCATACTGGTTCCCAACGCAATCAGGACATCCATCGTTGCCGCTCCGCCGCGCAGTGCATGCCAGGCGGCGGTATAGAAACGCCAGCCGACCCAAACCTGTACCGGTGTTGCGAGCAGCAGTTGCAGCCAGCGCGGCAACAGTTCCTGATGGGAACCCTGCAACATTGGAATCATCTGGGCGACCAGAGGGATGGTGAGGGCGGCAGCGATCCAGAACATGCGCGATTCACGACGATATTGCTGCTCGTGTCGCGTCAGTTCGGCCTCGTGCGATGCGGCTGTCAACTCAACCGCGTTGTAACCCGCCTTGCGTACTGCCTCTATCAGGGTGTCAATGCTGGCCTGACCAGGATCGAACCGGACAGTAGCCTGCTCGCTGGCAAAATTGACGCTCGCTTCAACACCAGGTTGCTGGTTGAGGACGGTTTCAATGCGGTTTGCACAGGCTGCACAGGACATTCCATCCAGCGCAAGTTCGGTTTCAGAAACGGGCACGCGATAGCCTGCCTGTTCCACGGCCCCGACAAGGGCTGCAGGTGAAATACGGTTGGGGTCAAAGTCCACCGAAGCCGACTCATTGGCGAAGTTCACCGTGGCCATTACGCCGGGTAATGCGTTCAGGCTTTTCTCCGCGCGCAGCGCGCAGCCGGCGCAGGTCATCCCTTCGATCGCGAAATTGCGATGACGGGAGAGCTTCACGGTCTCTTTTTGCATGGCGGATGAATTATACCCCTTGGGGGTATGTTGCAACGATAGCCGCCAGAGGAGGGCATGGCTGGCATTCGCAGGTGGCTGATCTGTTGGCCGGCCGCGAAGACTTGCGGGGGCTATGCCGCAAGTCTAGCCGCGTAGTTCTGCGCGATGGCGGAAATACTCGAGTGCCTCAGGATTTGCAAGCGCCTCGCTGTTCTTTACCGCAACGCCGTGGACCACATTGCGCACGGCAAGTTCGACAATCTTGCCGCTCTTGGTCCGGGGTATATCCGGCACCTGCAATACCTTTGCGGGCACGTGACGAGAGGTGGTATTTCGGCGAATCGCGGTGCGGATCCTGGAAACCAGCACTTCGTCAAGTACGAGGCCGTCGCGTAGTCGAACGAACAACACGACGCGCACGTCGTTGTCCCATTCCTGTCCGATAACAAGGCCTTCAACCACCTCGTCGAGTTGCTCGACTTGCCGGTAGATTTCCGCAGTACCGATGCGAACCCCGCCGGGATTGAGCGTGGCATCCGAACGTCCGTAGATGACTGCCGTACCCCGCTCGGTCAGTTCCATGTAGTCGCCGTGGCACCAGATGTTCGGAAATCGCGAGAAATAGGCGGCGCGGTACCTTGCACCGTCATCATCATTCCAGAAGTGAACCGGCATGGATGGAAACGGCGCCGTACAAACGAGTTCGCCTTTTTCGCCGACAACTGCCTCTCCATCATCGTTGAACACCTGGACGTTCAGACCGAAGCCGCGACGCTGAATCTCGCCCCGGTAAACCGGCAGTGTCGGATCGCCGAGAACAAAGCAGGAAACAATGTCGGTACCCCCCGAGATGGAAGACAGCAGAATGTCCTTCTTGATGTGCTGGTATACGTAGTCGAATCCTTCGGGCACCAGGGGTGAACCGGTCGAAGTCATCGTTTTTAACGACTTCAGACGATGCGTTTTCATTGGCCTCAGCCCTGCCTTGTTGAGGGCGTCTATGTACTTGGCCGAAGTGCCGAACACGGTCATGTCCTCGGCATCAGCAAAGTCAAACAACACCGATTGTGTCGGGTAGGCGGGAGAGCCGTCGTAGAGCAGCAGGGTCGCTCCGCTGGCGAGACCGGAAACCAGCCAGTTCCACATCATCCATCCGCACGTCGTAAAGTAGAACAACCGCTCGCCGGGTTTCAGGTCGGTGTGCAGCTGGTGCTCCTTGAGATGCTGTAACAAGGTGCCGCCAGCACCGTGAACGATGCACTTTGGCACGCCGGTGGTGCCCGACGAATACAGGATAAAAAGAGGATGGTTGAACGGGAGCTGCTCGAACGCAATGTCTGCCTGCTTGCCGGTAAGGCCGCTAAACGGTGCAACGAAATGTTCCAGGTGTTGCGCCGACCGGATGTTTGATATGTCCGGTTTGTCGCGGGTATAGGAAACAATCACCACTTTTCTGACAGAGGGCAGTCCATCAGCGATTCCGGCGAGCCGTTCCAGCGTGTCGTGCGCCTTGCCATTGTAGTAATAGCCTTCAACAGCGAACAGGATCGACGGTTCGATCTGACCGAAACGGTCGAGCACGCCCTGCGTGCCGAAATCGGGTGAGCACGATGACCATATTGCGCCGATACTTGCCGTCGCCAACATGAAAATGATGGTGTCGGGCAGGTTAGGCATAAAGGCTGCAACGCGATCGCCACGTCCGACTCCGGCGGCTTTGAGGGCTTGGACGGTCCTGGCCACGGCGTCATACAACTCAGCGTGGCTCAGCCGCCAGCGCACCCGGTCTTCCCCCCAGAATACGATCGCGGTTTCATCGTCACGCCGGCGCAGCAGATTCTCCGCGTAATTCAGGCGCGCATCGGGAAACCACTGCGCCCCGGGCATTCTGTCGCCATCGATCAGCGTGCGTGCGCCACGTGTTTTTGCAACGACTCCGGCGAAATCCCACATTGCGGACCAGAAATTTTCGGGTTCGCGAACCGACCAGTCATACAGCTGCGAGGAATTGCCAAGCCCGACCTTGCCGTCTGATGCGTTGAAACGGGTGTTTACCAATTCGATGAAGCGGTTGACATTTGAGTCCTTGACCCGCTTTCGTGATGGTTTCCAGAGGATTTTCGGCTCTGCAGTCATGATTCGGAACGTAGCTGGGGAAACAGGATGACGTCGCGTATGGATGCGCTGTCGGTAAGCAGCATGACGAGGCGATCCACACCTATGCCTTCACCGGCGGTCGGCGGCAGCCCGTACTCGAGAGCACGCACGTAGTCCGCGTCGTAATACATTGCCTCGGCGTCGCCGGCGGCCTTGGCTTCAGCTTGCTTGTGAAATCGCCGTGCCTGATCTTCAGGGTCGTTTAGTTCGGAGAAGCCATTGGCGATCTCGCGGCCGGCGATGAACAGTTCGAACCGCTCGGTAAGTGCCGGGTTGTCATCGCTGCTGCGCGCCAGTGGCGACACGTCGGTCGGGTGCGCAACGACGAAGGTAGGCTGGATCAATTTGTCCTCGGTGGTCTGCTCGAACAATTTGAGCTGCAGCATGCCGAGTCCGTCATTGGGGAAAACCTCGATATCAAAGGGTGCGAGCGCAACTTTCAGATACTCGGGCTTCTGAAGCTCGTGCAGCGGATACCGATCGTTGTATTTGGCGATGGCTTCGGCCATGGTCAACCTTTCGAACGGTTTGCCAAAGTCGATCGATTCACCCTGGTAGGTAAGAACTGCCGTACCAAGCACTTCTTCGGCAACCTCGCGCAACATGCTCTCCGTCAGCGCCATCAGATACTGATAGTCCTGATACGCCTCATAGAACTCAAGCATGGTGAACTCGGGATTATGCTTGGTGGATATGCCCTCATTGCGAAAGTTGCGGTTGATCTCGAAGACTTTCTCGAACCCCCCAACAACCAGTCGCTTCAGATACAGTTCCGGTGCAATACGCAGGAATAGCTGCATGTCGAGTGCATTGTGGTGCGTCACAAAGGGACGGGCGGTTGCGCCGCCCGGCAGCCCCTGCATCATCGGCGTTTCGACCTCGAGGTAACCACGTTTTACGAGAAACTGCCGCAGTGCCTGGATGGTGTTCGAGCGAAGCTGGAAGTTGCGGCGTGATTCCGGCGTGACGATAAGGTCGACGTAACGCTGCCGATACCGCTGTTCCTGATCGGCGAGTCCGTGAAATTTCTCCGGCAGGGGGCGCAACGACTTGCACAGCAGGCGAATCGCCGTCACTTTTACTGTCAACTCGCCGGTACGCGTCTTGAACAGCGTGCCTTCGGCGCCAAGGATGTCACCGAGATCCCAGTGTTTGAAAGCGGCATGTATTGCTTCGCCGGTTGCGTCATTGGTGACGTAGAGCTGGATGCGCCCTGACATGTCCTGCAGTGTTGCGAAACTGGCTTTTCCCATTACACGCTTCAGCAGCATGCGACCGGCAACCACAACCTGAACCGGCTTCGACTCCAGTTCTTCATTGGTCTTGCCGGCGTGCGCTTGCTGCAAGTCCGCGCCAAGGTGCTGACGGCGAAAATCGTTCGGAAATGCATTGCCCTGTTCCCGCAATGCGGTCAGTTTCGCACGACGTTCTTCAATAATCTGGTTGGTGTCGGCTGCCGATGTTTCCTGGCTGTTGGTATCTTCCGGTTTGCTGGTTTTCATTTTCTGGTTCTGCCTTGTCGCGACGTCTATACGGCCTGCTTGAGACTGGCTTCGATGAATTGGTCCAGGTCGCCATCCAGGACGGCCTGGGTATTGCCGCTTTCGACGTTGGTCCGCAGGTCTTTTATCCGTGACTGGTCAAGCACGTAGGATCGAATCTGATGTCCCCAGCCAATATCCGACTTGGAATCTTCCAGTTTCTGCTGCTCGGCCTGGCGCTTGCGCAGCTCAAGTTCATACAGACGGGACTTCAGCATTGCCATCGCTTCCGCCCGGTTCTTGTGCTGGGAGCGGTCATTCTGGCATTGGACGACGACGCCGGTCGGAAGGTGTGTGATTCGCACTGCCGAATCGGTTCTGTTGACGTGCTGTCCGCCGGCGCCGCTGGCGCGATAGGTATCGATGCGCAGGTCTGCCGGATTGATATCAACATCAATTGAATCGTCGATCTCGGGATAGACGAAGACGCTGGCAAAGGAAGTGTGGCGGCGCGCGTTGGAGTCGAACGGTGACTTGCGAACGAGCCGATGGATGCCGGTTTCGGTACGCAGTGTTCCATAGGCATATTCTCCCGATACCTTCAGTACGGCGCTCTTGATACCAGCCACCTCACCAGGGGATTCTTCAAGCACTTCTATCGAAAAATCCTTGCGCTCGCAGTAACGAAGGTACATTCGCTCCAGCATCGCCGCCCAGTCCTGGGATTCGGTTCCACCTGCTCCCGATTGCACGTCCACGAAGCAATTGTTCGGGTCCAGCGGATTGGAAAACATACGGCGAAATTCGAGTTGCTCGATCGCCGGCTCGAGGCCGTCAAGGTCCGACTCCAGTGCGAGCAGGGTGCTCTCGTCCTTCTCGTCACTGGCCATCGCGAACAGCTCGTGCGCATCGCGCAGGGCAGTGCTGACGCTCTTCAATGTATCGACTACCGCTTCCAGCGATTTCTTTTCCTTGCCCAGGTCCTGGGCCCGTTGCGGGTCGTCCCAGATATTCGGGTCTTCGATGAGGCGATCGACTTCGGTCAAACGGTCTTGCTTGCTTTCGAAGTCAAAGATACCTCCGAAGTTCATTACTACGCTGGTTCAGGTCCTCAATGCGCGCTTCGATCTCATTGATGCGTTCTGCTTCCATGGCTGATGCTCTGACTAAAGCGTCGGATTCTACCCGATGAGCACGATAATTCGTGAATCAAATGAGCACCAGGGCGACGATCAGGCCGGTAGCGACCGCGCCCATCGCGAGAACACAGCGGCGAAACAGCACGGCGCCGCCGACTACAAACACCATTCCGAGCTTGAAGGCGATGTTTGAGAACACGGCAATGATGATCGCGGTCGCCGCCTGTTTTGCCTGGAGTTGCTCGAGATTGAACAGCCTCATTGCCGACAGGGCGATTGCGTCGACATCGGTTAAACCGGAAATGAACGCCAGCGCGTACAGGCCTCTCTGACCGGCGATGTCAGAGAGCCAGGCCGAGAGCAGCACCACAACCGTAAAGGCTGCGGCGAACCCGAACGCAACCCGCAACTCGGTCGGATTCTTGATATCCGGCATCGGCACCTGATCGGCTGTAGTGTCGCGGCGCCACAAGTACAACAATGCGAGCAGACCGGCCAGAAAACCCGATGCGAGAATCGGCAACAAGGTCCTCAGGAGCCCGGGCGACATGATCGTGGAAACCACTCCGAGGCGTACCAGCACGACGATGTTAGCGATAACAATGACCAGTACCGCGAGCTTCTGCGTCTCGGGAGCACTGCGAGATTGGCGCGCATAGACCAGCGTCGTTGCCGTGCTCGACACCAGTCCGCCCAGAAATCCCAGTAACGGCGCGCCGTAGCGCTGACCAACGAAATGGAAAGCAATATAGCCGGTCAGACTGATGCCCGAGATCAGCACGACCACGAGCCATATCTGGTACGGGTTGAGTACGCCGTAGTGTCCAAAGTCCTGGTTGGGGAGAATAGGCAATATCACCAGAGTGAGAACTGCAAACTGCAGCATCGAAATCAGATCGCGCCGCGTCAGGCTGCGTGAGATGCCGCGCAGCTCGGTCTTGAAATAGAGCAATGTAACCGTGACGACTGCCAGCATTACTGCGGTACGGATTTGGTCGTACCACACCATCACAGACAGGCTAAAACAGATCAGCAGCGCCGTAACGGTTGTCGTGCCAGGCTCGGAATAGGCTTCCGCGCGGGCGTATGCAGCGACGATCATGGCGCCGACGATGAGCAGTCCGGCGATCAGAATCCACGGTGTCGATAGCGTGTCGGCGAGGAACGCCAGTATCGATGCAAACAGCGAGACCAGCGCGAAGGTCCGTAAGCCCGCTCTCGCCCCGGTATGTCGTTCTCGCTCCAATCCGATCAGCAATCCGATTGCAAGACTGGTCGCGAACGCCGGCAGGCGCTCCAGGTCGGTTCCTTCAAGCCAGCTCAGTTCCACGCGAGTTCCTCAATCAAAGCGGGTGCCAGTGCTCTACAACGAGCTGCGCGGTTCGTGCGCCATTGAACTCATTGACCTGCAAACGATAAACGCATTCGACCTGTTGGGGAAATCTTGTGTTGTCCCCAAATCGTATCGCATTGACAGGCCGCTCAGCCCCCGCGCATCGCAAGCGTAGTTTGAGATGGCGCTCACCAACGATGCGCTGGTCAACCACTTCGAATTCGTCGCAAAAAGAAGGTGCGGCAAAACCCTGTCCCCACACCTGTTCTTCGAGCAAGGTCGCCAGTTCGAGCGAGCAGTCGGTTGCGCCAAGCGATCCGTCAACTTCTACGCTTTGTTGCAGTTGGGCCAGGCTCAAGAGCGAACGCACCGTGTTGTCGAACTCAGTTGCAAACCGTTCGACATCGGCTTGTTTGATCGTCAGCCCAGCCGCCATGGCGTGTCCGCCAAACTTCAGCAGCAGTCCCGGATTGCGCTTGGCGAGCAAGTCAAGTGCGTCCCGCAAATGAAGCCCTGGAATCGAGCGTCCGGAACCCTTTGCTTCGCCGTTATTGGCGGGCGCCATGGCAATCACCGGTCGATGAAAGCGTTCTCGCAAACGCGAAGCCAGTATGCCGACCACGCCGTGATGCCAGTCCGGATCGTACAAGGCGAGGCCAAAGCGATCACCAACCGTCATGTTGTCGACGATCTCAAGGGCGCTGGCCTGCATCTGCGCTTCCACTTCACGCCGTTCCCGGTTCAACCCATCGAGTTGCGACGCAAGCTCAACGGCGCGATCGATGCTGGTAGACAGCAGACACTCGATCCCGAGGGTCATGTCGGTCATGCGACCGGCTGCATTCAGACGAGGGCCGAGGATGAAACCCAGATCGTTAGCAGTGGCCTTACGCGGGTCGCGACCGGCCACTTCGTACAGTGCCTGAATACCCGGCCGCGCTCGACCAGACCGTATTCTCCGGAG
>Ga0316187_10002255_pt1 | contig 16785 bp, 12 predicted proteins | sample CroRivburrow1_MG_FD_204927 | JGI IMG/M metagenome (GOLD analysis project Ga0316187, IMG submission 204927) | Coastal sediment microbial communities from Maine, United States - Cross River worm burrow 1 | ecosystem: Environmental > Aquatic > Marine > Coastal > Sediment | place: USA: Maine... | reverse complement strand
ACAATGACTACGGGCTCGCAACCGCCAACGTCATGTTTGCGGTGAAAGCGGGGATCAGATCCATCCACTGCACGGTCAACTGCCTTGGTGAGCGGGCCGGAAACGTCTCACTGCCGGAAGTGGTCGTTGTACTGAAGGACAAGATGGGCATCGACCTGTCCATAGATGAATCCAAGATCTACGCGCTCAGCCAGATGGTTGAGAACTTCTCCGGCAAGCAGGTCGCGGACAATGCGCCGGTGATCGGTGCCGACGTCTTCACCCAGACCAGCGGCATCCACGCCGACGGTGATCACAAGGGCGGCCTGTACCAGACCGAACTAAGTCCGGACCGGTTCGACCGCGAGCAGAGCTACGCGCTGGGCAAGATGAGCGGCAAGGCATCGCTGCAGAAAAACCTGGACGAGCTTGGCATCAGCCTGTCGGACGAGGACAAGGCCAAGGTGCTGGAGCGGATCGTCCAGCTTGGCGACACCAAGTCTTCGATTACGATAGAGGACCTGCCGTTCGTCATTGCCGATACGCTGGAGAGCAAGAACTACAAGCATATCGAACTGCTGAACTGTTCCATCACCAGCGGCCTGGACCTCGAATCGACCGTGAGTATCCGGGTAAAGATCAAGGACGAGATCTACAAATCATCGGGGTCGGGGAACGGCGGTTTCGACGCGTTTATCGTGGCGATCAGGAACGTGTTCAAGGCGAGCGGAGTCAAGTTCGACTTTCCGGAACTCGTCGACTACCAGATCCGCATCCCCAAGACGGGGCACTCGAGCGCGCTTACCGAGTGTTTCATCACCTGGCGGGACGGCAACAAGACGTTCAAGACCCGCGGCGTCAGCGCCAACCAGGTGTTCGCCGGTATCGGCGCTACCCTGCGCATGCTGAACATGAAGCTGCACCGGAAGCGGTCGTTCGCGTCACAGATCGAAAAGCAAGCCGTTTAAAACCGGGGACAGTATACTAATTTCCGGCACCGGGTCCGGTGGTTTGAGTTAAATAGGTATACTGTCCCCGGTATTTTCAGTCAAGGAAGTCGACCAGCAGATCCAGTAACTGATTGGGTTTCTCCGCCATGATCAGGTGACCACAGTTGTTCAGCACCTCGCTGCGCACGTCGGGGATGACCTGTTCCAGCTTGCGGGCGACCCGCGCCGGGGTCATGACGTCCAGACTGCCCAGAACCAACAGTGTCGGGCACTGCACTTTTGCCGCGCTCTCCATCCCGTGCTTGTACTCGTTGCAGGCATTCAGACCGGCGAACAGGACGCCGGGTCCCGATCGCTCCAGCAATCGGATGGCCGAGCCGCTCATCCACATGCCCGGGGCCTGGTTGCCGCCCATCTGGCCGTACTGGCTGTGCCCCCACAGGTTGATCATGTCGAACGCATCGTGCTTGTTTTCCCTTGCTGCGTTGAGCAGCGGGTCGCTTACCGGCATCGGGGAGGCAGTGGCGATCAGCGCGAGTTTTGAAACGCGGTCCGGGTGACGGGCGGCAGTTTCCATTGCGACCAGGGAGCCCATGCTGTGTCCGACCACCATCGCCTTGTCCACACCTGCCGCGTCGAGCATATCCACGATCCAGTCAGCCATGTCCGTGATGCTCTCGAGCGGCGCACCGCCGGAGCGCCCGTGCCCGGGCATGTCGACGGCGAGGACGTTTCTCCCGTGGTGTGAAAAATACCGGCTCTGCAGCAGCCAGACGGAGTGATCGAGGCCGTTGCCGTGGATGAAAACCACGCTGGGTTGTTCCGGAATGAATTCGCGGGCACCGGTGTAAACGTATGCTGGGTGGCCGTTGACGGAAATCTTCATTGTGTCGTCACCCCTTCTGTGAAGCGTGCAGGGCGCGGCCCAGATCGCCGATCAGGTCGTCCGCATCCTCGATACCCACCGACAGGCGGATGGTGCCTTCCTTGATACCTGCGGCCTCGAGCGCGGCAGCGTCCATGCGATGGTGGGTCGTGCTGGCCGGGTGGATGACGAGCGACTTCGCGTCCCCGACATTGGCCAGGTGCGAGAACAGGCTGAGCCGTTCGATAAATTTTCTCCCGGCTGCGCGGCCGCCCTTCACCACGAAACTGAAAACGGCGCCGCAGCCCTTCGGCAGCAGCTGTTTCGCCAGTTCGTGGTCCGGGTGGCCCGGAAGCTCCGGATAGGTCACTTCCTCCACCGCATCGTGCTGGTCCAGGTACTGAACGAGCGTGCGCGTATTGTCGATATGCTTCTCGATGCGCAGCGGCAGCGTCTCCATCCCCTGCAGCAGGTGAAACGCAGTGGTGGGACTCATGCACGCTCCGAAGTCCCGCGCGCCCTCCTTGCGGGCCCGCATGATGAACGCGGACGGCCCGTACTCCTCGGTGAAGACCAGGTTGTGGAACCCCTCGTAGGGCTCGGTCAGGGTCGGGAACTTGCCGGACGCGTCCCAGTCGAATCTGCCGCCGTCCACCAGCAGGCCGCCGATGGCGACGCCGTGTCCGCCGATGAACTTGGTGGCCGAGTGAAAGATCAGGTCGGCGCCGAAATCGAAGGGCTTGAACAGCCAGGGCGTGGTGAAGGTCGAATCGATGAGCAGGGGGATCCCCGCGTCGTGGGCGACCTCCGAGATCACCGGCACGTTGAGTATGTCGAGCCCGGGGTTGCCCAGGATCTCGCCGAACAGCAGCCGCGTATTGGGCCGGATGGCATCGGCGAACGCATCGGGGTCCCTGGGATCGACGAACGTCGTTTCGATACCAAACCGCGGCAGCGTGTAACTCAAGAGATTGTGCGAGCCGCCGTAGAGGGAACGCGACGACACGATGTGCGACCCGGCGCCGAGGATGGTGGCGATGGCCAGATGCATGGCGGCCTGGCCGCTGGCGGTGGCAATGGCACCGACGCCGCCCTCCAGCGCGCAGATGCGCTCCTCGAGCACGGCGTTGGTCGGGTTCGTGATCCTCGAATACACGTGCCCGGGGCGTTCGCCGTTGAATATGGACGCCGCCTGTTCGGTGCTCTTGAACACGTAGGAGGTGGTCTGATAGATCGGAACCGCCCGCGCGCCGAAGCTGTCATCCGGTTGCTGGCCTGCGTGCAGGGCGAGGGTGTTGAAACCCGGGTACTTGGGTCCGGCCATATATGTTCTCTACATGTTGGGATAGTTCGGCCCGTCGCCGCCCTGGGGTGTCACCCAGGTGATGTTCTGCGTCGGGTCCTTGATGTCGCACGTCTTGCAGTGCACGCAGTTCTGGGCGTTGATCTGCAGCGCCGGATTGTTGTTCTCGTCCTCAATGATCTCGTAGACACCGGCGGGGCAGTAGCGCTGCTCGGGTGCCTCGTAGAGCTTAAGGTTGGTGTCGATGGGAATACGCACATCCCTGAGTGTCAGGTGACAAGGCTGGTTTTCCTCGTGGTTGGTGCTGGACAGATAGACGGAGGAATTCCTGTCGAAGGTGATCTTGCCGTCCGGTGCCGGGTACTCGATCCGTTTGCTTTCCGCCGCCGGTTTCAGGGTCTCGTAGTCCGCGTGGGCGTGCTTCAGTGTCCACGGTGCCTTGCCGCGAAATAGTGTCTGATCGATTCCGGTATAGAGGGTGCCGCCCCACAGCCCCCAGCGGAACGACGGCCGGACGTTGCGCGCCGCCTTGAGTTCCTCGAACACCCAGCTTTCGCCGAAGGCTTTTGAATACGCCGTGAGTTCGTCGCCGCCATCCGAACCGTTTTTCAACGCATCGAACGCCGCCTCGGCGGCTAGCATGCCGGATTTCATCGCGGTATGGGTGCCCTTGATCTTGGGCATGTTCAGCGTTCCCGCCTCGCAGCCGACCAGGGCACCGCCGGGAAACACCAGTTTGGGCAGGCACTGCAGACCGCCCTCGTTCAGCGCCCGCGCACCGTAGGCGATGCGACGTCCGCCCTCGAATGTTGGCCGGATCTTCGGATGTGTCTTGAAGCGCTGAAATTCACTGAAAGGGCTGATCCACGGGTTACTGTAGTCGAGTCCCACCACGAATCCCACGGCAACCTGATTGTCTTCGAGGTGATACAGGAAAGACCCGCCGTAGGTGCGGCGGTCAAGCGGCCAGCCTGCGGTGTGCACAATCAAACCCTGCTGGTGTTTTTCGGGTTCGACTTCCCAGAGCTCCTTGATCCCGATGCCGTAGGTCTGTTCCTGGGCGTTACCACGCAGGTTGTACCGCGCAATGATCTGCTTGCCGAGGGAGCCCCGGCAGCCTTCCGCCATGAAGGTGTACTTCGCGTGTAGTTCCATGCCGGGCTCGAATGCGTCCGTCTCGTTGCCGTCCTTGTCCCGGCCCATGTCACCGGTGGCGACGCCCTTGACGGCGCCGCTGTCGTCGAACAAAACCTCCGCCGCGGTGAAGCCGGGGAAGATCTCGACCTCCATGGCTTCGGCCTGTTCCGCCATCCAGCGGCACAGGTTCCCCAGGCTGATGATGTAGTTACCGTCGTTGTGCATGGCGGGGGGCATGAGAAAAATCGGCAGGCTGACGCCGCCGCTTTCACTCAGGATCATGAGCTTCTCACCGGTGACGGGGACGTTGAGCGGTGCGCCCTTGTCTTTCCAGTCGGGCATCAGCTCGTTCAGCGCCCGCGGCTCCAACACCGCGCCGGACAGGATGTGGGCCCCGACCTCGGATCCTTTTTCGATGACGCACACGCTGATTTCGTGGTCTTGCGCCTGCGCCAGCTGCTTCAGTCGTATCGCGGCGGACAGACCGGACGGCCCGGCGCCGACAATAACGACATCATATTCCATGGATTCGCGTTCCATCTACCGCCTCGTCGTATTTGCCTGGAAGCGCATAATTATATCCACTTCCTGCGGGATCACAGGCTTTTCCATGCGACACGGATGGTTCAAACTGCCCGCAGCATTGCCGTTCCTCTTGATGAACTGCATCCAGTTCTTCCGGGATTCGCCACCGTACAGCGAGGTGAGTTGCTCGCAAAGGCTGCATTTTGAATTGAACGGACGTCCCCTGGTTCCAGTTCGGGTAAAATATTCGGGTTCCCGGTATCCCCCGTCACTGCGAATATCAGGATTACAAAATGTTTGAAGCCAGCGAAAAATCCAAAGACCTGCAAGTCCGGTTGTCCCGGTTCATGGACCGGCACATTTATCCCAATGAACAGGCGTACGCAGCGCAGCGGGAAGCGGCCAGCGAGCGTTTTGCGCCACTGCCTCTGGTGGAGGAACTCAAGGAACTGGCGCGGGCCGAGGGACTGTGGAACCTGTTTATCCCGCCGGCGCATGCAGAATTCAGTTCGTGTGGCGGGCTCAGCAACTTCGACTATGCACCGCTCGCGGAAATGATGGGTCGGGTGCTGTGGTCGGCCGAGGTGTTCAACTGCAATGCCCCGGATACCGGCAACATGGAGGTCCTGATGAAATACGCCACTCGGGCGCAGCAGGCTACCTGGCTGACGCCGTTGCTGAACGGCGAGATCCGCTCCAGCTACGCCATGACCGAACCGCAGGTTGCCTCCAGTGATGCCACCAATATCGAGCTGCGCATCGAACGCGATGGCGAGCAATGGGTATTGAATGGCCGTAAGTGGTTCATCACCGGCGCGATGAATACCCGCACCCGGATCTTTATCGTCATGGGTAAATCGGATCCCGACAACCCGGATCGGCACAGGCAGCAGACGCAGGTGCTGGTTCCCCGGGATACGCCCGGTGTTACCCTGGTCCGGCCGTTGACCACGCTTGGCTACGACGACGCACCGCTGGGCCATGCGGAGATCAGTTTCGAGAATGTGCGGGTGCCGCTGGATCACGTACTGCTCGGCGAAGGCCGGGGATTCGAAATCGCGCAGGGCCGGCTCGGTCCGGGGCGTATGCACCATTGCATGCGCCTGGTGGGCGCTGCGCAACGCTCGCTGGAGCTGGCCTGCCGGCGTGCGGAAAGCCGTTCCACATTCGGGCGGAAGCTGAGTCAGCACCAGTCGGTGCGCGAGGATATTGCGCGCACGTTCTCGGAAATCCAGATGCTGCGCCTGCTGATCCTGAGTACCTGCCGCAAAATGGACGAGGTCGGCGCGCAGGACGCGCGCGACATGATCGCCGCCTGCAAGACCAGTGTGCCGATCATGGTGCAGACGATCATCGACCGCTGCATGCAGATTCACGGCGCGGGCGGGCTGACGGACGACTTTTTTATGGCCGAGGCCTTCAGCTATGCGCGCTGGTGCCGGCAGGCTGACGGACCGGACCAGGTGCACCTGATGGCGCTGGGCAAACAGATCATTGCACGCGTCGCGGATGGCCAGGGGGTGTGACCTGCGCAAATCCAGGGATATTATCTGGTCTTCCTTCACGACCTTTCACGTAAGCTGCCGTTCAACATGACGCCTGAAGAGATCAAACACAGGGCAGCGGGCAGCCTGATCGAGCGTATGGGGATCGAATGGGAATACGCGAATCACGGAGAGGCAGCCGGCTACCTCTCCGTAACACCGGAGCACCTTGCACCCAACGGTTATCTGCACGCGGCCACGGTCGTCGCGCTTGCGGACTCAGCGTGTGGTTTCGGGTGCCTTGTCAGTCTGCCCGAAGGCGCCAGGAGTTTTACTACCATCGAGCTGAAATCCAACTTTCTGGGCACGGTGACTTCAGGAAACATATCCTGCGTGGCAAAGTTGGTGCACGGCGGGCGGACCACGCAGATCTGGGACGCCGTGGTCAGCAACGACCGGCACAAGGAAATTGCACTGTTCCGCTGTACCCAGATTCTGCTTTATTCAGAATAAACACCGTCTCAAAATAACAATCTGTAAACATGGAGTCACAAAAATGAATTTATCTGGACATGCCGCCATCGTCACCGGCGGTGCCTCGGGTATGGGTGCGGAAACGGCCCGTGCGCTAATCGAGGCGGGTGCCAGGGTGTCCGTCATGGACGTCCAGGCGGAACAGTTGCGCGAAGTGGCCACGGATACCGGCGCGCTGGCAATTGAATGCGATGTAACCAGTTCGGACAGCGCGGTGTCTGCCGTAGCCAGGGCAAAAGAGGCGCACGGCGCGGCGCGCGTGCTGGTGAACTGTGCCGGCGTGGCGCCGGCCAAGCGGATCGTCGGTCGCGACGGGCCAATGCCGTTGGAGGATTTCAAACGCGTGATCGACATCAACCTGGTAGGCACGTTCAACATGATGCGTCTGGTCGCCGCGGACCTCTACGCAGAGGACGCCCTCGACGAGATCGGGGAACGCGGGGTGATCGTCAATACCGCGTCGGTGGCGGCCTACGAGGGCCAGATAGGCCAGGCGGCGTACAGCGCGTCCAAGGGTGGCATTGTCGCGCTTACACTTCAGGCGGCGAGAGACCTGTCCGGCAAGGGCATCCGGGTGGTAACCGTCGCGCCGGGATTCATCGCGACACCCATGCTGCTGGGTATGCCGGATGAAGTCCAGGAAAGCCTCGCGAAGCAGGCGCCGTTTCCACAACGGTTCGGGCGACCCGATGAGTTCAGTAAACTGGTGATGCACATTATCGACAACCAGATGATAAACGGGGAGGTCATCCGCCTCGACGGTGCGGCCCGCATGCAGGCCCGGTAGGTTTCTTCGGCAGGCAGGAGGCCCCTGATGAGCGCTCCCCCGTCTCCTGTCAGGCTTCCTTCGTCTCGGGCCACAGACGGCGAACGACCTCGCTGCCGGGTGCGTAGGCGTGGCAGGTCCCGAGCAGGTGCGTGTGTTTGGTGGTGCTGCCCTCGATCTCCCTGGCCTTGATCGGATAGATGGTCTGGAACGCGGTGGTCGCCATGCGCCCGAGCAGTTCTCTCATGTGCGTGCAGCCCAGCGACGCCCCGACCAGCCCCGCCACTTCCCTTCGGAACCCGGGCCCGATCTTTACGCCCCTGATCTTGGAGAAGTTGACCGCACCGCCCGGGCAGATGTCGAACGGGGAGTACTCGGTAAATGCCTCGGTCTCATGGATCACAAGTTCGTCGTCGACCGTCAGGCGCAGCCACATACTGTGAACGGGCTCACCGGCCGCCACCGTTCCCCGGTCCATGTTCGTGAAGCCGTAGGTCTTGGTGTCGGACAGGTGGCCCTCGATGTCCCACAGGCCGTCCTCACGGCGGTATCCATGGCAGGTTATCTTCCGTTCGTGGATGAGTTCGCGGTTGACGGTGGGCTTGGACAATGACATTGAAGCACCTGTTCGGGTGGTGAAAACGGCGGCGTAGTATACCGCACACCGTGGACCCGACCGATGCCGACGGACCTGTGGGTCAGTTCAGGCTGCCGAGTTCCCTGGCCTCGTCCCGCAGCTTGAACTTCTGGATCTTGCCGGTCGAGGTCTTGGGAAGCTCGGAGAAGATCACGGTCCGGGGACATTTGTAGTGCGCGAGATTGTCCCGGCAGAACTGGATTATCTTCTCTTCCGTGGCCTCGGCGCCGGGCTGCAATGTCACGAAGGCGCACGGGGTTTCTCCCCACTTGTCATCGGGCCGGGCCACGACGGCGGCGGCTTCCACACCCGGAAATTTGTACAGCGTATCCTCCACTTCGATCGAGGATATGTTTTCGCCGCCGGAGATGATGATGTCCTTGGAACGGTCCTTGATCTGGATGTAGTTGTCGGGGTGCATTACGCCCAGGTCCCCCGAGTGGAACCAGCCACCGGACAGCGAATCCCGGGTGGACTCCGGGTTCTTGAGATAGCCCTTCATGACGATGTTTCCCTGGAACATGATCTCGCCGATTGTCTCCCCGTCCCGCGGCACGGGCTGCATGGTGTCCGGGTCGATGACGTCGAGGCCTTGCAGGACGTGGTAGGTGACACCCTGCCGCGACTTCTGCTGTGCCCGCTCGTCGACAGGAAGTTCATTCCAGCGGTCTTTCCAGGCGCACATCACCGCCGGCCCGTAGGTCTCGGTCAGGCCGTAGACATGAGTGACGTCGAAGCCTTCCGTCTCCATGGAGGCCAGCACTGACGCAGGCGGCGGCGCCGCCGCTGTCATCGCCCGCACCGTGTGGTCGAATGATCTGCGCTCGTCCGGGGCGGTGTTGATCACCATGCTCAATACGATCGGTGCGCCGCAGAAGTGGGTCACTTTCTGGTCCGCTATGGCCTTGTAGATGTTCCCGCCGGTGACCTTGCGCAGGCAGACGTTCGTCCCCGCAACTGCGGCGATGGTCCACGGAAAGCACCATCCGTTGCAGTGGAACATCGGCAGCGTCCACAGGTATTTTGGGTGGTGGCCCATGTTCCAGCCGACGATGTTGCTGATGGCGTTCAGGTAGGCGCCGCGATGATGGTACACGACACCCTTGGGATTGCCCGTTGTGCCCGATGTGTAGTTCAGGGAAATGGCCTGCCACTCGTCCCGCGGCAGTGACCACTGGAAATCCGGATCTCCATCGCCGATGAACGACTCGTACTCGATCTCTCCGATCAACTCGCCCTCCGCCTCCGCATCGTCAACGTCGATGACGATCGGCTTTGCTCTGCATCGTCCCAGGGCCTCGCGCGCGGTGGCGTGGAATTCCCTGTCGATGAGCAGCACCTTCGCCTCGCCGTGGTCGAGGATGAATGCGACGGTTGCCGCATCGAGCCGGGTGTTGATCGTATTCAGGATAGCGCCGGCCATGGACACCCCGAAGTGCGCCTCGTACATGGCGGGCGTGTTGGAGACCAGTGCCGCTACCGTGTCGCCGGCACCGATCCCCCGCCGCGCCAGCGCGGACGCGAGCCGCCGGCAGCGGCTATAGGTCTCGGACCAGGTGTAACTCCGTTCGCCGTGGACCACGGACGTGTATTCCGGGTACACCGCAGCGGACCGCTGGATGAAACTGAGCGGGGACAATGGCGTATAGTTCGCCGGGCATTTGTCGAGTCCGCTGGCGAACGCGCCGGTGTCGACGGATTGATTCACGAAGTCCTCCTTCTTTTCCAGATCGTTTTCCCGGATGATACCGGAGGATTCCGGGCTTTACCCGGCTTGCGGAGGTGCAGATTGAAAAAACAGGACCTGGATGACGTGCACGGGTTGTATTTCGAGGACATCGACATCGGAATGAGTGCGCGCTTTGAGAAAGTGGTGAGCTACGAGGACGTCGAGGCCTTTGCCCGCCTGTCGGGTGACTGGAATCCGCTCCACCTGGACGATGAATTTGCCCGCGGGACACGGGCAGGTGAGCGCGTGGTCCACGGCATGGTGACCGCCAGCCTCATCTCGACGCTGGTCGGCTGCAGGCTCCCCGGTCCAGGATGCCTGTGGATGGGTCAGACCCTCAGGTTTCTGAAGCCGGTGAGGGAGGGAGATCTTGTCTGCGCGCAGGCCGAGGTAGTCGAAACCATGGAAGACAAGCAGCGGGTGCGGATGCGGACGACCTGCCACGTGGGGGAAGTTACGGTAATCGACGGCGAGGCCCTGGTGTGGGCACCGTCACGGCGGTCTGCTGCGGAATAGGCTGGCTTCCGCGTCGGATACCCCCGGCGCGGAGGGCGACTTTCAGCGCTTCCAGGCCGGGTTGCGTTTCTCGATGAATGCGTCGATGCCTTCGGCTGTGTCTCCAGCCATCATGTTGTGTGCCATGACTTCAGCCGCATACCGGTAGGCAGCCTCGAGTTCCTTGTCGATCTGTTCGTAAAACATCTGTTTGCCCGTGCGCACCGCCACGGCGGGGCGGTCGGCGATATGGGCCGCCAGTCCATATACTTCTGCATCCAGCCGATCCGGTTGGACGACCCGGTTGACGAGGCCAAGTTGGGCCGCCTCTCCGGCGGGTATGAAATCTCCGGTCAGGAGCATCTCCATGGCGTGCTTGCGCAGTACATTCCGGCTCAGCGCAACGCCCGGCGTCGAGCAGAACAGGCCGAGGGTCACGCCTGATGTGGCAAACGTGGCGCTGCTGGAGGCGATCGCAAGGTCCGCGGTCGCGACCAGTTGACAGCCCGCGGCCGTCGCAATGCCGTGCACACGGGCGATCACCGGCTGAGGAATCTTAGTCATGCTCAGCATCATGTCGCTGCACTTGTTGAACAGGTACTTGTAGTAGTCGACGTCGGGATTCGATCGCATCTCCTTCAGATCGTGCCCGCCACAGAAGGCCTTGCCCGCGGCAGCAAGCACGACCACGTTGACGGTTTCGTCCTCCGCGAGCGAATCCAGCGCCTCCTGAAGCGCGGTCAGCATATCCTCCGAGAGTGCGTTGAATTTTTCGGGTCGATTGAGCGTCAGGGTGGCGATGCTGTCAACATCCTCCCGCAATAAGAGGGGTTCCTGCCCAATGTCTTCGGCGTTGGTGCTCATGGTCTGATCTCCTTGATAGCGCTCATTTTGCGTCGGAACCGGCCCGGGTTCAAGCTTTGATCCTGGCGGGAAATTCAACCCGGCGGCGTTTTGGGATAAGCTTTGCGGGACGCCGAGGGAAGATCACCATGCAGATCATCAATCCGCAATCCACAGACTTCGAACAGGTGCGCAGGGAGTTCGAATGGGATATACCCCATAGGTTCAACATGGCATGGGGCGTATGCGACAAACACCGCGGTCTGGATTCCAGCCCCGCGCTGCTCTACGAGCGACTCGACGGCACACTGCAGACCTACACCTTCGGGGAACTGCGATCGTTGTCCAACCGCCTGGCGAACGGATTGAAAGCTGTTGGGATCACCCGCGGAGATCGCGTGGGCATCATTCTTCCGCAGCGTGTCGAGACCGGTGTCGCCCACATCGCTATCCATAAAACCGGGGCGATTTCCCTGCCGCTGTCCATCCTGTTCGGGCCCGAGGCCATCGAGTATCGCCTGCAGGACAGCGGGGCGAAGGCGGTCATCACTCTCGACCGGCACGTGCAAATGATCCAGGACATGAAGCACCAGTTGCCGTTGCTGGAAACCGTGATTTCATGCGATGGGGAAGGGGGCGACAAAGAATTCTGGTCTCTGATCGGTCAGGGTGCGGACAGTTTCGCATGCACGGATACCCTGTGCGACGACCCGGCGCTGCTGATCTACACCTCCGGCACGACGGGTCCACCCAAGGGTGCGCTGGTGGCTCACCGTTCCCTGATCGGCAATCTGACGGGATTCGAGATGTCGCAGAATTTTTTTCCCGGCGGCGAGGACGTTTTCTGGACACCCGCGGACTGGGCCTGGACCGGAGGGCTGCTGGATGGCCTGTTGCCGACGTGGTTCTACGGCCGGCCGATCGTGGCCTTCGAGAGCGGAAGGTTCGACCCTGAGAGAGCATGTGAGGTGATGGCGCGGTACGGGGTGACGAACGCCTTTATCCCTCCCACGGCGTTGAAGATGATCCGGCAGGTCCCGGACATCGGGCGTTACGATTTCCGACTTCGGGGCGTCATGTCCGCCGGCGAAGCGATGGGCGCGGAGCTCTACGAATGGGGGCGGGAAGTGCTCGGTGTCGAGATCAACGAGATGTGGGGCCAGACGGAGTTCAACTACCTCGTGGGCAACTGCAGTGCCATCATGCCGGTCAGGCCCGGGTCCATGGGCAAGCCCTACCCGGGACACGAGGTGGCGGCCATCGACGAAACGGGCAATCCGGTGCCGCGCGGCCAGCAGGGAGAGCTGGCGGCCCGCACCGGCGATCCGGTCATGTTCCTCGGGTACTGGAACAACGCGGCCGCGACCGAAGAGAAAATCATCAACGGCTGGTTCCGAACCGGCGACGTCGGTTACCGCGATGAGGACGGATACATCTGGTTCCTGGGCCGCAAGGACGACGTCATCAGCACCGCCGGGCACAGGGTGGGGCCGGGAGAAATCGAGGACAGCCTGCTCAGGCATCCCGCGGTGGCGCAGGCGGCGGTGATCGGCAGCCCCGACGAGCTGCGGGGCAGCATAATCAAGGCTTTCATCGTGCTGGCCGAAGGGCATACGGGGAGCGAGGACCTGAAAAAGGAAATCCAGGTTTCAGTCAAGAACCGGCTGGCGGCGCACGAGTACCCCCGCGCCATCGAGTTTATCGACGAGATGCCGATGACCACGACCGGCAAGGTCAGGCGGATGGATCTCAGAAAAATGGAACCGGGATCAGATCAGGATTGAACGCGACCCGGCCTGATCCGGGAAGTTATCCCGTCCGCAACAGGTTCTGGAATACGCCCCCGGATTCGCTCAATTCGTCGACACGCCCCTGTTCGACCGCCTTGCCGTTCTCGAAAACGATGGTGTGCTCGAATTTGCGGGCAAGCTCCATTCCGCTCAACACGGCAATCAACCCCTTGCCGGCCATATGGCCCAACAGGTTGTCGATGACCTGGTCCTCCGTGGTCGGGTCCAGGGGGCTGGTAGCGTCGTTCAGTATGAGGACGTCCGGATTCTTTATCAGGCCCCGCGCGATCGCCAGCTTCTGCCGCTGCGCCAGCGCCAGGCGGGCGCCGCCTATGCCGACCTCGAAGTCGAGCCCGGCCCTCATGATGCCGCTACGCAGACCCATCGATTCAACCGTTTCCCTGATCAGTTCCCCGACTCTGGACTGCGCCCGCGCCTGACCGTAGGCAAGGCGGCCAAACAGGATGTTGTCCTGTATGGTGATCGCGTAGTTGAATTTGCCGCGGTCGAAGAAGCTGACGAACTTGTTGTCCTCACCCAACTCGGAGTAGAGAACGCCGCGCGCGTTCACCAGGCGCTCCCGTATCGATGCGTCGAGAAGTCCCAGGCGGTGGCGGGCAGGGATGAGCTTGAACGGCAGGGACAGCAGCATGACGCGGTCCTCGTCCGGCAGGTTGTCCAGCTTGCCTTCCTCCGTGCGGTTCAGCAGGCCGTGGAAAACCGGCAGGTCGTCGGCGCTGATGAAGCTGAATTGTTCGAACAGTTCGCTGTCCGCCGGGACGTCCGCAAACAGTTCCAGCATGACGTCGGCGATCTTGCGTCCAATCCCCAAAAGCTCCGGGATCAGGCCGCACTGGTCGAGGACTTTGATGACCTGTGGATTGTTCGAAAGATTCTCTACGTCGAAAGTCGGGTCGATCGCGTTTCCGAACAGGAGGTTCTCCGCCACTGACATATTGGTGTTGTAGTGATCACGGTCGAACGACTCCACCAGGTCTTTCATTTTCGGGTCCGAAAGCCTCTCGTGCAGTGCCTCTCTGGCTTCGAGAACGCGTCTGACCAGATCCTCGTTGCGTTCGTCCGGTTTCACGGTGCCGTTCAGCCCGAGTTTGTAGATGTCTTCCTCCAGACCGGTGATCTTGAATATTTCGAAAACGCGATCGACGAGTTGATCCTCGTTGTCGACCCCGGCGGCGGCGTAGTCGATCCAGTCGGCGTCCATATTGTCGGCGCTGGTTCCCGATGCCTGCGCCTCCTTCAGTTCCCGCGCATGAAGCCGCGACTGTTCATCGCCGTACTCGGGCTGCTTCAGCGGTAGGTGCTTGAGCCCATAAACGGCGTTGTCCAGGACCGTCCCGGAGAAGATGTGCGCGTTAGCGCCGACATATGAGGTCCTCCTGCCCAGCACCGCCTCCGGTACCTCGCCGAGGTTCTGTTCCTCCATGGCCAGTCTGCCGCCGGAAGGGTAGATCAGTCGGGCAACCAGGCGTAAAGCCTCGTCCTTGCCGCCGCCGGTGGCGCCGACCACGCTGGTGTGGGCCCCGAGATCGACGCGGAAATTTGCGCCGTCAATCAGCTTCACCACCTGGTCCTCGGTGTAGGTGAGATTAGTCGACAGCAGCGTACCCTTGACGGGGGGGATCTCCTCGGGAGGTTGGTGCTGAAGCTCCGGCCGTAGCATGTTGTCCGGCTGGAACTGTTCGATGATCTGGCCGTACTTCACGCGGATGTCTTCCGTGATCTGGTAGAACTTGAGCAATTCGCTCCACGGCGGACCGATATCCTTGTAGGCCGAGAGAACGGCGACCAGCGCACCCAGGGACAAGTCGCCGGCGATGACGAAATAGCCGCCGACCGCGTAGAAGAAGAACGGTGTCAGCTGGCCCAGGAAGTTGTTCAGGAACTTGACGAAAAACTTGCGCTTGTAGATCTCGAACCGGATGTTATAGATGGTCCCAAGCTTCTGGGAGATCTTGGCCCGTTCGAAGAACGAGGTGTCGTTGGCATGGATCTCGGTGATGCCGGATACCGATTCGCCGACGCCGTCGGCAAGCTTGCGCACCGTCTGTACCCGCTGCTTGGCGAGGGCATTGATCTTTTTCTGGAGTTTGGGGATGACGTAGATCTGGATCGGGTACAGGGATATGGCCGCCAGCCCCAACCAGGGGTCCTGCACGAAGATGAATGACAGGTACGTCAGCAGGAGCCCGCCCTGGAACGCCGGTAGTGCAAACGCATCGCCGATAAACCCGCCCAACGGTTCGGTCTCCGCGGTGACCATCGGTATGATCTCCGCCTGTGACATGCGTTTGAAATGCGGTAGAGGGAACCTGAGGATCCTGCTGTACAGATCGTAGCGGAAGCGGCGCAGCATGCGCTCGCCGAGTACGCCACGGTAGACGTTGATGACATACTTGAGCCCGCCGCCCACCAGGACCAGCCCGAGATAGGAGAAGGACAGGGCTAGCAGGTATGAAACCTGGTCAACCGGGAAACCCAGGATGGCTTCGGGGATGTCCACCCCACCGATCGCCTCGTTGATGATGATTTTGGGGATCTCGAGGGTGATGTAGACGAGGGGCATGGACACCGCCGTCAGCACGATCAAGAATATCTGGTCTTTGGTGGTGTGTTTCAGTATGTACCGGTAGATAGACGGATCCAGTACATCTTGTCCGATAGTATTCTTGGACATCGATATTGGCGGCGCGTTGAAACACTATGGAGGAAGGTGCATAGGATAGCTTATATTGTCGCCAGATGCTTCTCCCGGCCCTCAATTGAAACCACCGCCACAGAGCATAACCGTGGTCGTCAAGGGCTACCCGCGCCTGTCCGAGACCTTCATCGCGCAGGAACTCCATGCGCTCGAGGAGCGGGGGTTGCGCCTTCGGATCGCTTCGCTGCGCAGGCCCACGGATCACGCCATCCATCCGGTGCACGCAAGCATCAAGGCGCCGGTTGTATACCTCCCCGAGTACCTTCATCAGGAACCGCGCCGGGTTCTGGATGCCTGGAAGGTTTGCCGGCGGAAGAACGGTTATCGGTCCGCGAGGTTCGCGTGGCTGTCAGATCTGGCAAAGGATCCAACTCGGAATCGTATCCGACGGTTCGGCCAGGCTCTGGTGCTGTCCGCTGAGCTTCCCGGCGACACCGGTTTCCTCTATGCGCACTTTCTCCACACACCGGGCTCCGTGGCCCGCTATACCAGCCTGATCACCGGCGTCCCCTGGGCGTGCTCGGCGCACGCGAAGGACATCTGGACCACGCCCGACTGGGAGGTGCGGCAGAAAATCAGGGACTGCAGCTGGATGGTGACCTGCACCGCCGCAAACAAGGAACACCTGAGATCCCTTGCGGACGTCCCGGAAAAAGTCAGCCTGATTTATCACGGGCTCGACTTCGGGCGCTTCGACGAACCGGGCCGGCCCCGGCACGCGGGCGCCGATGCAAGGGCGGCATCCGGTCCTGTGGTCATACTTTCAGTCGGTCGGGCTGTGAAAAAGAAGGGGTATGGTGATCTGCTCGAGGCGTTGGCTGCACTGCCCGGGGATCTCGACTGGCGCTTCATCCACATCGGAGGCGGCGATTTGATGCCGCGGCTGAAGAGTGCCGCGGAATCCCTGGGCATCACGGACAGGGTCGACTGGCGGGGCCCGCAACCGCACGACGAAGTCCTGCGTGCATACCGGGACGCCGACCTGTTCGTGCTGTCGTGCAGGATAGCCGCCGACGGCGACAGGGACGG
>Ga0316187_10002254_pt1 | contig 16787 bp, 17 predicted proteins | sample CroRivburrow1_MG_FD_204927 | JGI IMG/M metagenome (GOLD analysis project Ga0316187, IMG submission 204927) | Coastal sediment microbial communities from Maine, United States - Cross River worm burrow 1 | ecosystem: Environmental > Aquatic > Marine > Coastal > Sediment | place: USA: Maine... | reverse complement strand
CCGCAAAAGAGCCTGCGAAACCGCTGGTTAGCGCCGAAGAGATTGAGACGTTTGGCCCTGACCTACATGACTTTATTCAGCGCACGGCGACCGAAATTGCTAAGGAAATGGTGTCGAAGGGCACGCAGCCCTTAGCAGACAAGGTTACGAAAGTCGAGCAGAATACTTCACAAGTGTCACAGACCATGGCACAATCGAAGCAACAGGAATTACTACGGGTGTTGGGAGAACAAGTTCCTAACTGGACTAAGCAGAACGAAGACCCTGAGTTTTTGAACTGGCTTGACCAAACAGACCCGTACGCAGGAAGTAAGAGAGGAGATTTACTGCGACAAGCTTTTCAAGGTAACGACACAAATCGAGTCGTCGCCTTTTTTAAGGGCTATCTGAATGAAAACGCCGCTGTAACAACGGAGCAGTCTTCTGATACTCCTACCGAGGAAAAGACCACCTCGAAGGAACCACAGACGAAGATTGAGAATTTAGTCGCACCCGGTGCGGCAAATGCCCCGACAGCCAGCGCTCCTAACGAAGCCGGAAAGCGGACATGGACGCAAAAAGACGTGGCCCAACTTTATGCACAGAAGAACGAGTACGTTAAGAAGGGAAAGAAAGTCCCTGAAGAGTTGGATAAACTCGAACGTGACTTATTCAAAGCGCAAAAAGAAGGCCGCATCAAGTCGCCCTAGTCTGCATCTGTAACACGTAACTAGGAGAAACTATCGTGTCATTTACAGTAGGTACACCGTGGGCAGGCTCTACGCCGTCCCCGGCTTATTCGGGAATTTTCATCCCTGAAGTATGGAGCGGAAAGCTCGTAGAAAAGTTCTACGCTGCAACCGTTCTTGGCGCAATTGCGAATACCGATTACGAAGGCGAGATTGCCAACAAAGGCGATAAAGTCAAGATTCGTACTCGGCCAACGATCAGCATCACGGACTACGAGACTGACATCGACTTGTCGATTCAGCGTCCGTCGAGCAACCTCGTTGAGTTGCTTATCGACAAAGGTAAGTACTTCAACCTAGCGTTGGACGACGTGATGGAAATCCAGTCGGATATTGATCAGTTGAGCATCTGGTCGGAAGACGCCGCAGAGCAAATGAAGATCGCCGTTGATACGGACGTTCTTGGTGCGCTCTCGACGACGACTGACATCAACTCTGCAAACCGTGGCTTGACTGCCGGTGCCATTTCTGGCGACTTGGATCTTGGTCAGAACGGTGTCCCGCAATTCGTAGCAGCCGCTACTGAAGGCACGGGCGCAGGTAACGACGCATCGAACTCCGAAGCAATCATCGACTACATTGTGAAGTGTGGTCAGGTTCTTGACGAGTCCAATATCCCTGAGACGGGCCGTTGGATTGTCATCCCTGCATGGATGGCTGCTCGGATTAAATCGTCTGAGTTGAAAGATGCTTCGCTGGCCGGTGACGGTACTTCGATGCTTCGCAACGGTCGTCTGGGCATGATCGATCGCTTCACCATCTACATGTCGAACCTGCTTCTCGAAGTAGACGGCTATGCAGATGAGTGGCCGATCCTGTTTGGCACCGACGCTGCTTTGACCTTCGCTGCACAGTTCACGAAGCTGGAAACCTTGCGCTCTGAGCGTTCGTTCTCCAACTTGCTCCGTGGCTTGCAAGTTTACGGCTACAAAGTCGTGAACGGCGTTGCGATGGGCCGTGGCGTAGTCCAGAAGGGCTAATTTCCCAACCTACCCTCGGGGGGTACTTTTGTACCCCCTCTGGGTTTCAGGGACTACGATGGCAAAAACATATCAGGATATAGTTACGGAAGCCCGCGACTTACTTCAGGACACTGAGGATGAGCGCTTTACGGATGCTTACCTAGTCGCCACGCTGAATCGAGGATTGCAAGAGCTTTCCCGAATTCGGCCTGATGCGTTCTATGACCTGTATGACGCCAACGCTTTGAACGTTCCCCTACTTACCGACTCCGCAACTCCGGCCACAGGCGAGACAGCTTGGACCGTAGATTTCGGGATCGAGATGCAATTTTTTAATCCCCTGATGATGTATGTTGTTGGGTCGATTGAGGTGACGGACGATGAGTTCACGGTTGACGGACGTGCGATGATGATGTTGCAGCAGTTCCGCAACTCTGTTATAGGAATTTAAGCCATGGTTGACGCTGTATTTCTGGAGGGCGCAGGTTGCGAGTGCGACGTTACCCTCGACACATGGCTAAAGGATTCCCTCCCCCTTTTCCCCGGCGCAGTCCGCTCGCTACTTTCCCGCGAGCTAGTCCTCACTGCCCGTGAGTTCTTTGAGCGTACCTTTGCATGGCAGGGGCTCATTGAGAACGTAAACGCTAAAGCAGGCGATAAACAATACTGGCAGTCGCCGTATGACCAATACTCGAACGTGATCGGAATTCTAGGCGTAGCATTCAACGGCAACGCACTAACCCCGCTCCCCCAACGACCGGCGCGGAACACCGAGACTAGCGACGTACCAACACATTACTATGCAGAGCCGGGGCATCCTGACGTGTTCCATTTGTACCCGCTGCTTGCAACAGACAATGACGATGCGCTTGATATTTTCGTCGCATTGACTCCGAAACAATCAGTCGAACACTTACCGAGAATCGCAGCCCTGAAATTCTATGATGCGATCTTGGAAGGGTTTATGGCACGGATGCTCATGCACCCGAACAAGCCTTATTCTGCGCCACAGCTTGCAATGATCCATAGACGCAACTTTATAGCCCAATGTGGGCGATACATGGGTCAGGCGAAGCAAGGCTACGTACAGGCGCAGAACTGGTCGTTTCCCCCTTCATGGGGCGTACGCCGGAGCCAAACACTGTGAGCGCACGGCTATACCCCAACGCATTTGGGCAATTAGCCGCAGGTACTTTGGATTGGACAGCCCTCAACATCAAAGGGCTTTTGCTCTCTGAGGGGTTCACCTACGACGGCACCCTACAGTTCCGCGATCAGCTTGATGAGTCGTTTGTCATTGCTACGTCAGAAGCGATCCCCACGCCGACGTTTGATGATTCGGTGGCTGGCGGGACTCCAGTGGAGTGGCTACAGCTTCTCGACAACCGTGACGCATACCACATCGTCCTGTTTGATGACACGGGCGACGACGCGTACTCAGAGCTGATCATGTACTTGCAAGCAGAGGACGTGGATGGCCTGCAGTCTTCATTGCTAGGCGCTAACTACTATCTCTATCCAGTGACTCCACCGGGCGGGTTTTTCTCCCTCGGGCTTGGCGCGGCGGTACTGGGGCCGGTAAATACCTATCATCTGGCGTATACTCTAGCGTTGGGCGAGTCGATCGGCGGACAGTACTACACAATACCGACTCTGGTTTTTGGACTAGATGTGGTCGCTAATGAGAGGGTTTGCTATAGAGCGCCTGCACTAGATGAAGAAGAGTGCGGCCCGCCGACCATACGGAGTTCGTTATGCGAATAGGATCATACTCATTAATTGGGCGCTACACACAGTCCGCCGCCGCAGACCGCCGCAGGCTGGTGCTGGCTGCGCAATGGCTGGAAGAAGGCGAGGTAATTTCTACAGTTACCGCTTCGGTTGACAACGTTACTTCACCTGCCCTTCTGGTTGATCGGATCGTAATCGGACCAGACGGCGATAAGTTTGCCTACTACGCCAGTGGCGGAGTCGAGGGCGAGGAATACGTGATTACATTTACCGTGACTACCAGCGTTGGACAGGTCCGCGAGGACGAAGTGCAGATCGCTGTTGTGGAGGTTCGACGTGGCTGACAATATCCTATTTACGAATGATGCGAGTGCCTTACTCTCGGCAAGCATCAATGACACGGACACAACGATCGCGTTGGAAACCGGCTTTGGTGCGTTGTTCCCTAATCCGACTGGCTCACAGTACTTCATGGCAGCGCTACAGAACGCAGCCGGTGATCTTGAGCTTGTCCAAGTAACCGCACGTGCTACTGACAGCCTAACGGTTGTTCGTGGGCAGGAGGGCACTACAGCACAGGCGTGGACGCTTGGCGTTACTAGATGCGAGCTACGTCTTACTAAAGAGACGGCGGAAGAGTTCGTCCAGAAGAACGGCGGGACGATGGCTGGCGCTCTCGACATGAACACGCAGAGCCTGACAGACGCAACGATCGATGGCACGAACACGAAGATGACTGAAGGGCAGATCGTAGGCGTCCCCCTTCGAGGCACAGTTGACGATAGCTCTAACGAAATCTCAGTCCCTGATGACGGTACTCGGGCGTTAGCGTCCGGTTCTGCGATACGAACCGCCGCCGATAATGGACTTACATACCTGCCCATTAACTCGATCATAATGTGGTACGGCACGCTCGGTTCACTACCTTCGGGGTGGCAGAACTGTGACGGCACCAACGGTACTCCAGACCTGAGAGGAAGTTTCCCACGCGGAGCGGGCGGCGCAGTCGCAGTCGGCGCTACAGGCGGATCGGCTACGGCATCTGGAAGCACCGGAGCAGGCGGCGGACATACACCAACCGGACTCGCTGCAAGCCACGTTCTTACTGAAGCCGAGATGCCAGCCCATAGCCATAAATTATGGGGCGATACAAGCACGGCGACGACAGATACCAGCGGCCTCGGAGCGAGCGATGCTGAGTCAGTTGCAGGACGTACAGCGAACGTATCCAACTCGTTCATTGCATTGGCCGGTGACGATAGTGCCCCACTAGTCGAGACAGTCGGCGGAGACGGCGGACACACCCATACGGTAGCGATGGATGCAGTTGCTGACCATACTCACACGCTGGCATCAGTATCGACTGTTCCACCGTTCGTCGGCGTGTACTTCATTATGAGGGTTACATAATGGTTGATAGTCCGCTATTCAAGAACAACGCAATATCAAGCCTAGCGGCGGACATAACCGCAGGCTCTTTAACGATCAGCCTCTCTGCCGGTGACGGGGCATTATTCCCAGCGCCTGACGTTTACGAGTACGCTGTACTGACGCTACGAAACATCGCTACCAACACCCGTGAGATAGTGCATTGCACGGGGAGAACCAGCGACACGCTGACCATTGAGCGTGGACAAGAGTCCACTACTCCCGCTGCGTTTAGTGCGGGGGACGAAGTTTCTATGCAGATTACTGCAGGGTTGCTTGAGTACTTACGAGACAACTAATGGCAATTGACCTGCGTCCATTCCAGTTCTCTAACTTTGCGCGGTCTACGCTGGCTGCGGACCTTAGTGCGGACGCTACGACACTCACCATCCAAGAAGATGATGTCGAGTTGTTTCCTACGTTGGATGCAACCTATGACGAGATATTTGCTATCGTCCTCGCAGCAGCTAATGGCGAACGTACTGAGATCGCATACGTTACTGAAGTAAACGGGGCGGTATTTACAATAGAGAGGGCAAAAGAAGACACGACTGCAGTGGCACTCGATGCCGGTTCGGTCGTTGTACATACTCTCACCGCAGGCTTCCCGCAACAGCAGTTAGGAGCTGCTCCGGGGGCGGTCGTTTTGACTGGAGCTGCTGTCGGAAGCACGCAGATTGACCTGTCATGGACTGAAGCACTTGCCGGTGATGGCGGTTCTCCTGTTGAGTCATACCGCATCTACCGCAGCGTAGATTCTGGAACCTATGCGTTACTTACGACTGTGTTAGTCGCGAACCCTCGAACGTATTCCGATACAACTATCGCACTGCCTAGTACTTATGATTACTACGTAGTTGCCGTAAGCGAACTCGGCACTGAGGCAGCGGCCTCTAATATTGTTGGTGTTTCAGGTGGCACCATAGTGCTGGCGGTTGATTCCGGCACTACCTCTGGCGACACACAGAAGGTGATGTACTCGTCTGATGGCATTAACTGGACATTAGCGACTACGCCTAGTCTCGGCTCTATCGGTCAAGGCGGTGGGGCTTATTCACCTACACTTAATTTAGCGATCATTGCTTTCCAGAATGGCATGTGGGCGAGTGATGATTCTGGACAAACATGGACTGACGAGACGCCGCCTTCTGCCTCTATAACTTGGTCAGACGTTGCGTGGTCCCCGACTCTCGGCCTGTTCCTTATGGTTGGGCACGGCACGACTAATGCCGCCGCATGGAGCGAGGACGGAGTTAACTGGACCCTCCACAACATGCCGAATAACTGTGACTGGAACACGGTCATTTGGGACACTGACAGAGAGATATTTATCTGCGGTGGCCGTGCGGGAAGCACACCTCGTTCGTGTTACTCGATTACAGGTAAGCTGATGATCGCTGGCGGACTTAATACTGCGACTGACCAGTTAGCTGTTAGCTCCACTCAAGCTGGCGGCGCACCTCCGGGTGATTTCTTCCCTCGTTACACATCAGACCCGACAAGTACGTGGTCGGTCAGTAGCAACAACGCAGGTATTGGAGGCATAAGCGCTTGTGCCTATAGCCCAGAAAACGACATTTGGGTATGGGGCGGCGTGATCAAAATAGCATCATCTCCAACCGCTGACGGAGCCTGCACAACTAGGTATTCAGATGGGTCTATCAGACTGAAGAAGATTGAGTGGGTTTCTGCCTTCGGCTTGTTCATTGCGGGTAGTAACGCACCATCATCTACAGGCGCGACGTATCGGATTGTCACTAGCCCCGATGGCGAGACTTGGACAGAACGAGAAACCCCAACGAAGGCTAATAACCAAAGCTGGGAACGTTTCTTTGAGGCGTCTTCAGTGACAGTTACAGGGAACCCGGCATAATGGCAGGCATCAAACTAGAAGGGTTTCAGGGGCTCATTCCCCGTACGTCGGATCGACTGCTCCCGCCGATGGCCGCTACCGTTGCCCGTAATACAAAACTACTGCAGGGCGAGTTGCGCGGCTTTCGTGCGTTACGTGAGGAAGCTGACTTCTTCGATTACATCGACGTACGCCGAGCGTTCCGGGTCGTTGACAATGACGGCCTGTACGAAGACACATGGCTCACGTTTGACAGCCGTGACGTAGACGTAGTTCGTTCACCGATCATTAACGACGGGTACGATCGATATTATTGGGCTGGCGAAGGCCGACCGAAATACAACACGTCGTATCGAATTCAGGCGGGTTCAGCGGAGTACTACTTAGGTATACCAACGCCGACCAATGCGCCAACTGTGACACCTGCGTCGAACGTCTATGATGACCAGACTCGTGCGTATGTCTACACGTTCGTTAGTGAGTTCGGTGAGGAAGGCCCGCCCTCTCCCCCTACGCTAGTTTCTGGCGATGAGGGTACGTGGGCACTCTCGGGCATGGATACGAGCGTCCCCGACTCAGCTAACCGCAGCATCACGACGAAGAAGATATACCGTACAGTGCCCGGTGAAGTTTCATCGGTATTCTTTTTCGTAGCCGAGGTTGACCTAGCCGACGCGTCATACAACGATACTGACATTGATACGACAGTAGCGTCGAACAATGTACTAGAGTCCGAGACATGGATCGAGCCACCGACTGACCTTGAAGGGTTTGTCGTTATGCCGAACGGATACCTAGTCGGGTGGGTTGGTCGGCGGCTTGTGTTCTCTGAACCATACCGCCCTCACGCATGGCCTGCGCAGTACGAACTCTCTACTGAGTTTCCGATCGTTGGCTTAGTTGTGTGGGGATCGACTCTGATCATCGGAACCAAGTCTCAGCCATACTTCGGCCAAGGCACCTCACCCGCTGCATTTACTACAACGAAGATGGATGCTGTCGAGCCATGCCTATCACGACGAGGTATGGTAGCCACGGTCGCTGGAGCCTACTACCCCTCGTTAAACGGATTGGTGCTGGCGAACTCGAATGGTGTTCAGGTGATAACGCAGGACATCCTCACAAAAGAGGAGTGGGCTACGTACAACCCGTCAGAGATTTTTGCTGCACAGCTTGGATTGCAATACATCGCATTCAACAGCCAGACGTTTGGCTTTGTATTCAACCCTACGGAACCACAGACTAAGCTGGTAGAACTCGATCGCTTCATCGACGTAGTGGGTATCGAGACAGACCGATACTCAGGTAACGTTCTGATCCTCGACGGCACACGTGCATGGAACTGGGATGTTGAGAACTCCGAGCGATTGTACTGGCATTGGAAGTCTAAGAAATACCAGCTACCTAAACCAGTGAACTTTGGTGCGTTCCGGGTAAATGCGGACTTTGCAGACGTTGATGTGTCAGCCGACGTCACTGGATACTACGGGCCATACAACACCCTTCGGTTTGCCGCGACGATACCAACACTCAACACACTTGCAGGTCACACGCTCGGTGGCGGGTCGCAGCATCCGGACCAAGTTGCTGACTGGACTGAGCCCGAGAATAGAGCGCCGTTAGGCGGTGGTCCGCTGTACCCGTTGAATGCACTCTCAACAAGTGTCAGCGGCATCCGCACGGTAATATGGGCACGGGACCAAGTTGTATTTGACAAGGTACTCGTAACCGACCGTATCTATAGACTGCCGACAGGGTTCAAAGCTGACATCTGGCAGTTTGAGTTCTTCGGCAACACCTCGATGTACTCGATGCAAATAGCGGAGACGGCGAAAGGGCTCGCCACGATCTAATGCCTAAAGGGACGACAAAAGCAACCCGACGTTACCCTTCACTACCGTCGCCGGGAGATACAGTCGAGTCTCATACCGTCGCACTGCGGCAGATGAAAGAAGCACTGGAGATTCACGAGCGTCGAACTAAAGACCTGCTCGCCAGCTTCGTACGACTCGAAGAACTCGTTGACCTCGACATAGTAAACGTTCGCGGCACGCAGATTGTGCGCCCCCCGTTTATCGAAGTTCCGCTTGATGGCACAGACGGTTATGTCTTGACGTATGCGGACGGCGCGGCTACATGGGCGGCTGCGGCGGCTGGCGGCGGTGGCGGGGGTGTTACGGACCACGGGGCATTAACCGGCCTCCCCGACGATGACCATACACAGTATTTACTGCGCTCTGTGTTTACGACTAACGGTGATATGCTCTATCAGGCCGGTGGCGTGATGACTAGGCTAGGCATTGGTACAGATGGGCAGGTGCTTACACTTGCCAGCGGACTTCCTACGTGGGCTACCCCTTCAGGCGGGGCGGCTAACTCACTAGAGACAGAGATCCTTGCTGACTCTCCGAGCCTATACTACATATGTGATGAGACGGCTGGGACTACGATCGCCGACAGCAGCGGCGGTGGTTACGATATGACGGTCGTCAGCGGAGTAACGTTAGACTACTCCACGCTTGATGACACAGCGGTAACTCATCCTTTATGGGGATCAGGTACTGCGGACGGGGCATCAATATCTGGAGTGGCAGGCATAACAGTCCCGATGAATGGTGACTGGACAATTGAGGCGCTAGTCGTACCACAGTCCACGGCTTTCATGATATTCGGTAACGTCGTCAGCGGCGAGACAGAAGCAACTAACGTACAGCTCATCTTCCAAGTTATATCTGGCAACTTATCGGTGCAATGGGAGTCTGGCGCAGGCGTGAACACGATCGTAACCGGCCCAAGCATTGAGCAGTACAACATGCAGCACTTAGCGGCTCGTAAGGACGGTACAGCGAATACGATCGACTTCTTCATTAACGGAGTGATGGTTCGTCGGGTGTCATATACGACTGAACCTACGGGCGGCAGTAGCATCAATACCTATTTAGGTAACGCCACTCCGGTTACGTCGAACGGCCTAAAGATCATGGGGCACGTTGCACTATATGACGCCGCACAGTTGACAGACGCCCGCATCCGCGCTCACGCTGTTGCAGCAGGAGTACAGTCAGTATGAACGAGATCATTACAGAAATTCTCAAGCGTGAGGGATGGGACAAGTACACCGATCGCCCGAACGACCGGGGCGGGCCGACGAAGTGGGGCATTACACAGAAAGCGTGGTCAGACTACCTCGGACACCCGGCATCGAAGGCGGACATCCAATCCCTCTCTGAGACGGCTGCTAGGGTGTTCTACCTGAAGATGTATATTCACGGGCCGAAGTTTGACCTTATTGACGACGAGGAACTACGTGCGCTTGTCATTGACTGCGGGGTTAATCATGGCCCCCGCCGCGCAACCAAGTGGCTCCAACTCGCTGCCCGTGTCAAGGCTGACGGGGTTATCGGGCAAAAAACACTGTTTGCGGTCAATACGATCGACCCGATGCGGTTGTTCCTAAAGGTAATCGCATACAGGATTAAGCTATATGGTAAGCTGGTTACGAAAGACCCAACCCAAGCAGAGTTTGCATGGGGGTGGAATAATCGGGCAGCGGGGTTTTTAATTCATGCCGCTGAGGAATTAGTATGAGCCTTTTCCATAAAAGCCCTCACGGTAACGGGGTCATTGTATCCGATGAGATACATGCTCGAATTCATATAGGGCAGTACTTCTCCGCCAGCTTCATAGACACTAGCGTTACGAACGGCGAAATAAACAACATAGTTCTAGTTGTCGGTGGGGTTACACATATCCGTTTCCGTGCAGATGCGAATGTGAATACGCTGTTGCAAGCATACTCAGCACCGGCTTACTCTGGTGGCACTCCCGTCACTCCAGTTAACCATAACCAGCTATCCTCGCTCGTCTCGGCTAATTCCCTGCTGACAGCCCCTACGGTGTCGGACCCCGGAACTCTCATTGAAGACTGGCTGGCTCTTGGTGGGTCTGGTGGTGGTCGTGCCGCAGGTCTTACAGATACAGTAGAAGAATTTATCATAGCTCCCGGCGATTACTTGTTCCGAACTACAAATTTAACCTCTAGTGCTGGCCTCCTACACGTGCATTTTAGCTGGTATGAGCCGGGACTCTGATGTAATATGAATCCGATTGTATTTAAAGCGCTCAAGTTCGGTGCGAAATGGTGGATCGCAAACAGACCCTTCTCGGAAGAGAAGCGACACGCCAGAAAGATTCGTCGCAAGAACAAGAAGCGTAAGAAACTAGGTTTACCACTGTTGGTAGAAGAGGAGAAAATAGGTATGTTCTCATTGCTCGCATCGCTTCGTACTTCCACGAAGGCAGGCGTTACCGGACTGATCACATACATCGTGATGAACTTTGTTCCGGCTGACGTTCTGGCCGTAGTGGAGTCGTTCTTCAGTAACGCTGCGACTGCTGATGGAGGTGCCGTTCCTTTCGTCATCGCCGCAGTAGTTTCGTACGTCGCTGCCAGAGTCAGCAAGACTCCTGATAGTCCCGGCGTTCTCTGATACGTCGATGATCTCTAAAGACGAACGTAAGTCCATCGGGGTCAGTGCCCTCGCATCCATAATTGGAATGTGCGGCATACTGGCCCCGGTGGGGTGGTACGTAATCAAACCAACGCTCGTCGCCGCAGTATCCACTGCAATGGCTGAAGATATACAGTCGTCCATCGAACAAAAGCTTGAACCGCTCAACGCGGGATTCAAAGCGATCATATTACAGAACATCAATTCTAAGCGCCGACTTATTGCGGCGATGGAGTTTCGGAGAGATACGGGCGATATGTGGACCGCCGCCGACGCTACCCAACTCGCTCAACTACAGATTGAACTCGACGGGCAGATAGCAGCATATCAAGCCATCGTAGCGGCGGAGTAACCTCGGGGGCAGCGTGATTAAATATTATGGGTTTGAAGTAGAGGACTACAATGGCGCAAAACTTGGACATGAGCGCATCGCCGATATGGTCGAAGAGCTTCGTATCCTACATGCTGAACATTTCCAAGAAACCGAGACACTGTACTTGGAGTCACCATTTGACCCAGACTATCGGCGGTACATATGGTCGGAAAAGGAAAACCAATTCGTCGTATTCACTGCACGTAGAGACGGAAAAATGATAGGATACTTGCAGTATTACATATTCCGTGATATGCACTCACAGGGTATGATGACTGCAAGAGAAGACGCTTTCTTCTTTACGAAGGCGCACCGGGGCGGCGGAACCGCTTCGAGACTGTTAACGTATGCCGAACACTGCCTCAAGCAACTCGGATGTAAGTACGTCGGTATGAGCAGTAAGGCTCCCGCTGGCGGACCTGACATTGGGAAATTCTTGGAGAGGAAAGGTTACGCGCCCGTTGCGCTGTACTACTCCAAAAAGCTATGAGGAACGAGTATGTGTTGTTCAGATCCACCGCCGCCGCCTGATCTTTCTGCATCAGCGGACGCCAGCACCGAGATAGCTCAAATGCAGCAGGAGACTGCACGGGAGCAATTGGCTTGGGCACGTGAACAAGACACGATGAACCGGGAGACTCTTGACAGAGTTCTCGGCGTTCAGCTTCCTGCCATGGAAGACCAAGCGAGGTTTGCCAAAGAAGACCGGGCTCGCTACGAAGAAACATTCAAACCACTGCAAGATGCTTTCATACAGGAAGCTCAAGGATACGACACAACCTCCCGCCGCCAGCAAGAGCAAGGCCGTGCGGTCGCCGACGTCAACTCACAGTTTGACGCACAGCGCAGAAACGCGATGCAGCGGCTTGAGGGTTACGGTATCGATCCGTCCCAGACACGAAGCCAAGCGCTTGACATAGGGGTTCGGACAGCACAGGCCGCTACTGCAGCCCAAGCCGGTACTAACGCTACTCGCCGAGTAGAAGACGTTGGCCGAGCGATGCGTGGCGATGCGATCAACCTAGGCATGGGGCTACCGACCCAAGCAGCTCAAGGATATGCCGGTGCGACAGGCACCGGTGCTGCTGCGATTGGCGGCGCAAACCAGACTACAAACACTGGAGCAGCCGCCGCTGGTTCTTCTCTTGGATTCTCGGGGCAGGCATTGGGCGGTTTCGGACAGGCCGCAGGTATCCAGACCGGCAACTACCAGAACCAGATGGACCAATACAACGCGAAGCAAGCCCAACGTGCCGGTACACTGCAAGGCATTGGTGCGATCGGTGGTATGGCCTTCCCCGGCCTCGCTGATGGCGGTAACGTCAATCAGGCAATCCCGTTCAACAACGACGGTCCTGTACCAGAGATGGGCATGGGCGATGGCTCGGGCATTGACGATACAGTCCCAGCACAACTGTCAGAGGGTGAGTTTGTCATCCCCGCTGATGTTGTACGAGCTAAGGGCGAGGAGTTTTTCGAGCGGCTTATTGACAAGTACCACACACCCGCTGCACAGCAGGAGGCCGCATAATGGCCGGTTTAGGTGATCTAGTAGGAGGCTTCCAGCAGGGGGCCGAGTTTCGTTCCAAGATGCAGGACGCAGGCCAGCGCAGGCAGGCGATTGACGCATCCCTTGGCGACGAAGCAGAAGCACGGCTCGGGCGACGTAATAGGATTACTGCGTATGAGGACGAGTATGGCATGACGCCGACTGATTTCGGCTCGCTGCATGACCCATACGAGTTCAACCTTTTCCAGACGATTCGTAACAGGTTTGGTAAGGAAGGGAGACAGCAAGCGCAAGGCGCTCGTGCTTCCCGGCAAGCGATAAACACCGGCACCGACCGTATGCAACAGCTACAAGGAATGCAAGCCCCCATGCCAGCCCAGTATGCTGATGGTGGTACGGTTGCGTCACAGTATGATGACCTACGGGCACGTAATATAGCTGCGTTCGAGGCCGAGCAGGCTGCTGCCGCTGCGCCATCAAGAGCAGCAAGAGCTGCGGGCGCGGTGCGCCGTGGCGCTAATTGGGCAGGTCGAGCAGCCGCTCCGGTGGTATTAGGTGCCACTGCGGTACAGACCGGCACGACCCCTACTGAGGATTACCGGACTCGTTTCGGCATGGAACTCGATTCTGGGGAAGACGCATCATTCTTAGGCGACCTCGGAGTGCGAACGCTTGGCGCTGCCTCTGACCTTGGCAACGCCCTAACAGGTGGGTGGGCGGGCCAATACTATAGAGACAAACAACAACCGGAGCAGGCGATACCAAGTACGCCAGAAGCTGCGGCTATCGCTGAGTCAGCTCCGGCTGAGGAGTCCACGCCTGTCACCCCCCCGGCGGGTCGTGGTGCTGCTGCCCCTCAGTCGGAGCCTTTTGTCGGCGAACCTACTCCTGATGAGTCTGCATCTCAGCTAGGCAGCATCGACATGATGCCCGACGACATGCCTTCGATGAATACCCGTGATTGGGTACAGTATCGACAGCAGGCAGTACGAGACATGATGCTACAAGGCAAGTCTGAGCGCGAAGCACAGGACGAAGTTACCGCGATGCAGCAGGCTGGGTTTAACCGCTACGGCCAACAGGCGGCTGCTATGCTTCAGGTAGGTAATCAGCAAGGTGCGGCACGTGCGCTCAAAGCTGCGTATCAGTATTTTCCGAATGGGGCCGACGTCAAATTCGGATTCCAAGAGGGGCAGCTTGTAACACTTGGACTAAATGAGGAGACTGGCGAACCACAGGGAACGCCGCAAGTCATTACGCCTGAGTACCTCGCTGCTACGCTTGCCAACTTCGCGGACCCAGACAAATTCTTGGCATGGACCAAGGACTGGAGAGACGAGTCATTCCAGCGCCAGAAGTACGAGGAAGTTGACAAGCCGGAAGCACAGAGTATGGCTGCATACCGTAACGCGTCATCTGAAACCGCACGGATAAACGCCGAAGCTGCCAGCATACGAGCGATCAATGCTGGTGGAACAGGCGGCATGACTAATGCTGACCTTCGAGCATCCGAAGCCACTTTCCGTGATGAGCTTGTGATGGAATACGGCATGACCGATCCAGCGGTAGCGCGGGACTTGGCAAACGTGATGGCACAGATACGGATCAGAACTTCGCCACAGAACATCCCTGATAATCAGATTATCGAAGACATCTTCGACGCTTACCAAGCAGGCGACTTAGAGCGGGTGAAGCAAAGTCTAGGGATTAGATAAAAATGGCAACCTTTGAGGAGCAGTACAAGCAACTGTTCGGAGAGGAGCTTTCGTATGACCCGATCGATATCGGCGAGTCGCAAGCACCTCCGTCTCCTAGGTTAGCCCTGCCTGTTCAAAACGCAGCCGGTGCCGACCCCGGCACAGACTTCCTTTCTGCCTACGACGAGACAATGCGGGGGATTCCCGCTGCCGCTCCTGTTGAGGAAGAACGCAGTCAGATGGGTACTGCTTTTCGTGCAGGTCTACGTGACGTAGGTTCGCTCAGTGCCGGAGCAGTAGAGTACGGAGCGCGGCAGGCCGAGCAAGCGATCGATCCCGGCGTTGGGCGTGAGATGCTTGGCGACATACGTCGTGGAGCTGAAGGTATCCGACAGGGCTTCGAGCAGTCGGCTAAGGACATTCATAGCACGCTGACTCCAGAGTCCCAAGCACAGATCGAGCGAAAGATTTTCACGCTTGATCCGGAACAGACGATCTTCCAAGGTAGCCCCGGCGAGACGGCCTCGGCTATCGGCCTAAAACTTGCCCGTATGGCTCCACCTAGTTTGGTAACGCTGTTAGGTGCAGCAGGGCTGAGCAGGATCGGGTTAGCCGATGAAGCCGTTACGTATATGGGCGCTACCGAGGGTGCTATGTCGCTTGGCGGTATCCAGAATGCTGTTGCAAACGACATTGAGCAGCAGTCTGACGAGGAACTCGCCGCCAACTCGCAAGCTTATGCGCAGATGTTACAAAACGGCGAAGACCCTATGCAGGCCCGCCAGAAGCTTATAGCTGAGGCACAGGGCTTGGCCCCGCTTATTGGGGGCGTAACCGTTGCAGCTATCTCGGCGGTCGCTGGCCGGTACATGGAGCCGCTCTTTACGAAGGGCGCAAACGGAAACATTATCCAGCGGTTCGGACGTGGCTACGCTATCGAAGCACCGCAGGAAGGCTTGCAGGGTTCTGCAGAGCAGTACGCACAGAACATTGCAGCCCAACTATACGACGAAGACCGAGCGTTATCACAAGACGTTCTAAGCGCTGGCTTGGAAGAAGGCGCACTCGGTGGTATCTTCGGTGGTGGCGTCGCAGCCATCGCTGGTCGTAGTTCGCAGCCCGAGCCACCGCCCCCGGTACAAGACCCGCTCGATGAGACGGGACTACCGCCAGCACCCCCCGCTTCCTTTGAGGAAGTGTTTGGTACAGGTGGTGAGAGTCCGTTCATTCCTCCGGACGAGATGGCCGGTCCAGTCGATCCGTTAGGCCGACGACCGCAGTCTGCTACCGAGAGGGCAGTTCTGGAAGAGGGTGGGCAGCAGTCGCTTCAATTAACGCAGCCCGGTGAACTTGAGCAGCTCCGCGAACAAGTTGGCGTTCAGCAAGAGCTTGATCTCCAGCAGCCGCAGACACAACCAACTGTCTCCCGTCAGCCGGGGCAGCAGGCGTTGCCGCTTGTACGACGCGAGCGCGGCGGTTTCCAACCCCTGCCAGAGAAAGACGTAGACCTTTCTCAGCGAACTCCTATTGACAGCAGGCTTGAGCGACCACCAGTACCAGAGACGACTGAGGAAGTCCAAGCTAGAACAGGTGATATATTTACCGGATACACGCCGCAAGTCGTTGACCGGCCAGCGCAGGCACGCCGTGAGAAAGCTAAACAAGTTCGTCAGACGGCAGAACAAGCAGAGGCTGTTCTAGATGAGGCAAAACTAGAGTCAGTAGATGTCGAAGGCGCGACTACGCCTACCAGAGCAGCAGCGCGAGTAATGGGCGAAGCCGTCAAGACTGCAGCGCAGGAACGGCAAAATCGCATTGGCGGGTTCTATCCGCCTTCACAGTTGGAATTCACAGACGTTGACCAGAAGGCGCGATACGGCGAGGCATTTGACAAGTTAGTCACCGCCGAGCTACAGATAGAGCAGGGCGACCTAACTACACAGCCTGCAGCCGATCGAACTGCTGCACTGAAAGAGCTGACACAAATTCGTACGG
>Ga0316187_10002253_pt1 | contig 16788 bp, 11 predicted proteins | sample CroRivburrow1_MG_FD_204927 | JGI IMG/M metagenome (GOLD analysis project Ga0316187, IMG submission 204927) | Coastal sediment microbial communities from Maine, United States - Cross River worm burrow 1 | ecosystem: Environmental > Aquatic > Marine > Coastal > Sediment | place: USA: Maine... | reverse complement strand
CGATCGCTTCCGAGACACTCTGCTCGAACAGCGTGGCGATCGACATGTCCGTCACCGTCACACCTCGTGCGAGCGGCGAGAGCCTGGTCTGGTCGCACTGGTCGCAGAGCCGCGCGGTGACCGCCCGCTTCTTCCGGCGACCGCGCTTCTTCTTCGTGATGATCTCACCCCGTCCCTCGCAGGCAGCACACTGACCTTGCCGCGTGTTGAACGAGAAGAACCGCGGGTCGAGCTCCGGGTAGCCGCGGCCGCAGCTCGGGCAGGCACGGGAACTCGAAAGCTGCATTTCCTCGCGTCCGCAAATCGCCCACGCTGCACCATCCCCGGTCTCGAGCGCCCGCTCGAGCACAGCCAGCAACTCCGCGCTCTTCGCTGAGACGCGTCCCACGACCAACTCAACGTCGTGCTCGAGATACCGGTCGAGCTTCATCCCCGGTTCGAGTTTCTGAATCGTCCCGTCGATGCGCGCTTCCTCGAACCCGTCCTTCTGAGCCTTGTTCAGTAGCTCGCGATGGATTCCCTTGCGTCCCCGTACGACGGGCGCGAGCAGCGTCACCTTCTTCGCACCGAAGCGCCGTTTGAGGTCACGGGCGAGCTGCGGCGCCGGTCGCGCTGCGATCGGCACTTGGCAATCGACGCAGTGCAGGACCCCGATTCGGGCCCAAATCAAGCGCAGGTAGTGCGAGACCTCGGTGACGGTCGCGACGGTCGAGTTTGCCCCAGCGCGGGTCATCCGTTGTTCGAGTGACACGCTCGGCGGCACGCCGATGACCTGATCGACTGCCGGCCGCGGAAGTTGCGGCATGTACTGGCGCGCATATGGAGACAGCGTTTCGAGGTAGCGCCGCTGCCCTTCCGCGAACAAGACATCGAACGCCAACGTGCTCTTTCCGCTGCCGCTCGGCCCGGTGATCACGACGAGTTGATCACGCGGGATCTGAACGGACACGTCCTTGAGATTGTGCTCCCTTGCATGCGTGATCTGGATCTCTCGAAGCGGTGCGGCAGCCTTCCTGGGCTTCTTCTTCCGCGGAGCCGGGGCGGACTTGCTCTTTTTACCAAGCGCCCGTGCGAGATAGGGCGCGGTCTGAGAGCGCTTGCGTCTTGCGACCTCTTCGGGAGTTCCTTTCGCGACGATATGACCGCCCTCCTCGCCGGCTCCAGGACCGAGGTCGATGACATGGTCTGCATGCGCAGCGACCTTCATGTCGTGCTCCACGATGACGACGGTATCGCCGCGCTCGACCAGGGCATCGAGAACCTCCATGAGAGGCGCTACGTCGTTCGCGTGAAGACCGGCGGTCGGTTCGTCGAATACCAGGAGCGAGCCCGGGGCGGCCCGGACGAGCGCCTCGGCGAGCTTGAGCCGCTGAGCCTCTCCCCCCGACAGCGTGTTGAGCGGCTGACCGAGGCGCAGGTACCCGAGGCCGACGTCGAGCAGTGGCTTGAGCGCGCGCGTGATGAGCGCATCTTCGCCGAAGTGCTCCGCTGCCTGTTGCGCAGTCAGCTGGAGCACGTCAGCGATGTCGAGCTCCATGTACTTCACGTCGAGCACCGGGCCGAGGAATCGCCGGCCCTGGCACTCGGGACAACTGAACACCACGTCGGCCAAGAACTGCATCTCGACCGTCTCCGCGCCGTCGCCACGACAGGCCTCGCAGCGCCCGCCCGCGACGTTGAAGGAGAAGATGCCAGGCTTGTATCCGCGCTCCTTCGCGATCGCCGTCGCGGCGAAGCGCTTCCGAAACACATCCCAAATCTTCAAATATGTCGCGGCATTACCGCGCGAAGTTCGGCCGAGCGGAGCCTGGTCGACGCCGACGACCCCGTGCAACGAAGCGAACCCCTTGATGCTCGCGTGCTCGAGCGGCGCACTGGCCGACTTGAGGCCGAGCTTGCGCTGCACCGCTGGCAGGAGGGTCTCGAGAACGAGGCTGCTCTTCCCCGACCCGCTCACCCCCGTCACGCAGGTCATCACTCTGCGGGGAATCGCGAGGTCGACCGAGCGCAGATTGTGCCCCGAAGCCCCCTCGATCTCGATCCAGCCGCTCGGCTCCCGACGCTTTCGGACAAGCGCGCCGCTTGCCTTGAGCGCCTTGCCAGTCGCCGTTGGCGCCCGCCGCAGCGCTGCGGGCGTGCCGTCGAACACAATCTCGCCACCGGCTTCCCCAGCACCCGGCCCGAGCTCGATGACTCGGTCGGCCCCGAGGATCATCTCCCGATCGTGCTCCACGACCACGGCGACGTTCTCGTCCTTGGCCAGGGCCTGGACTACGCCGAGAAGCCGCTCGACGTCTCTCGGGTGAAGTCCGACGGTGGGCTCGTCCAGCACGAACATCGCACCATTGAGCGTGGCGCCTAGCGCACTCGTGAGCGCGACTCGCTGCGTCTCGCCACCAGACAGAGTTCGAGACGTGCGGTCGAGTGATAGATAGCCAAGCCCCACGTCATGCAGAGCGTGCAGTCGCCCAATCGCTTCGCGCCAGAGAAGTGCGGCGCCCGCGTCGCCCTCGAAACGGCTCTCCTGCGCCTCCAAGAACGAAAGCGCCTTCGCTGCCGGTAGTTGGTAGAACTCTGGAAGGCTCACCCCGTCGATGTGCCAGGCGAGCGCTTCGGGTTTGAGTCGGGTCCCATTGCAGTCGCCGCAGGTCTCGTACTTCCGATAGCGAGAGAGAAACACGCGCACGTGCATCTTGTATGCGCGCGATTCCATCCACTTGAACCAGCTTCGAATGCCCCACCAGCCCTTGGGATAGCCGACCTCGTCGCCGTCGATCAGCCATTCGAGCTGAGCGGGCGTCCATTCGCGCAAGGGCTTGTCGAGCGGAATGCGCGCCCTCTTGGCGTTCTTCTTGAGCTCGCGTCGCTCCCAAGTCGTCGCCTTGCCTTGCCATGCTCGAATCGCTCCCTCGTCTGGGGAGAGCGTGTAGTCGGGGATCACACGGTCGAGGTCGATCTCGATGGTCCGTCCGAAGCCGCGGCAGGTCTCGCAGGCCCCGATCGGGCTGTTGAAGCTGAAGAGGCCTGGAGTGGCGCGGCGGAAGTCGCGCTCGCAGTTCGTGCAATGAAGCCCCTCGGAAAACCCGAGCTCTGCGCCTCCTGCGGACCACACTGTTGCGCGTCCACCCCCGCGCCGCATCGCCTGCTCCAGCGCCTCGACGAGTCGGGTCTCGTCTTTCTCGCGCGCTACCGTTCGGTCGGCGATTACGTGAAGGTGCGTGCTCCGCCCACGGGTGACATCGCTAGGGCGAACTTCGTCGAGGTCTCGGACCTCGCCCTCGATCCGTACGCGCCGATAGCCGTCGCGCATCAATCCCTCGCGGACCCCGATGAAGTGCTCATCATCAGCCACGGCTACGGGGTACGTCACGAGAAGCTTCTCGCCGGGGAGCTTGCTCATGACGCTTTGGGCGGCACGTGTTGGTGCATCGCGATGCACTTCCGCTCCGCACCCAGGACAGTGAAGGACCGCAGCGTGCGCCCAGAGGTGCTTCGTGTAGTCCGAGATCTCCGTCATCGTCCCGACGGTCGAACGGCTGGTGCGAACGGGCGCTTGCCGGTCGACTGCGATACCAACGGGCACGGGGTCCAGCAGGTCGACCGGAGGCCGCGATAGGCGCTCGAGGAACTGCCGTGCGTAGGCGCTGAAGCTCTCGACGTAGCGGCGCTGTCCTTCCGCGTAGAGCGTCTTGAAGGCCAAGGACGACTTTCCAGCCCCGGATGGCCCCACGACCGCCAAGAAGGTGCCGGGCGCGATGTCGAGGTCGATCGAGCGTAGGTTGTTGGTACGCGCGCCGCGTAGTTTGGTGGGCTGCATAGGCGGGCGCTGTTTCTAGGATGGCAGCCGTCGATGTCCAGGCTTCCGCAGTCGTCCGCGGTCGCCCAGCGTTTATCGACGGCCCCAGCGCCTTCGGAGCACCCAGGTCAAGCCCAGCACGCCGATCGTGAGGAACATGAACCAGGGGTTCGACAGAGGCTGCTTCGAGACGAGCCCGGCCGCCCTGCGCGTGCTCGACGCCAGCTCAGATAGCGGCGGAACCCCGTCGGCGCCGAGGAACAGGCGCCCCCCGGTTCGCTCCGCGATCGTCCCAAGCTCGGCCGACAAGGCCTCGAGGTCTGCGAGTTCGTCCCCGCTCTCCTCGACGATGAGGACTTCGCGAGCGATCTCCTCGCCGTCGACGGACGCGACGATCTCGTAAGCGCCAGCCTGTTTCGGTCCGGGAACGCTGACTCGAAGCTGCCCATCCTGGTCGGTCTTCACCACCGCGGCCGGCTCCTCAGACTCGCCGGGCTCGAACCGCACCTCGGTCGTGACCTTTCGAAGGGGTTTGTAGCGAAGGTCTCGAAGCAGGCCGGTCACCTCGATGTCGGCGCCGAGGCCGTAGCGCTCCCGGTCGGTCGAGATTCGAGCTGGCTCAAGGAGAGGATCACGCGTCAGCCAGCGCACCATCCGGTCCCAGAATAGCTCGTACTCATCGGAACCTACGGTCACCTCGTCGGCAGCGAAGCGCCAACGCCACGAGGCGTCCGTCATGAATGCAGCGGTCCGACCACGGCCCGACTCTCCGACGACCAAAATGGGCAGCGCTTGACCGCCAAGTCGGGCACGCGGGTGCTCGAGCAAGACCTGCGCGCCTGGCTTCGCCGCAGCGATTCGGTTTGCACCGGAAAGCACCGGGAGGGTTTTCCACGTTTGCCTCGTGAGAGCCGGGTCCGGCCCGAGCGCCACGATTGGATGGCGAGCGAGTTGCTTGCTGACCTCGGCTCGATAGTCACCGCGGGCCACACCGGCGCCACCAATCCGGACCGGCAGCACATCCTCGATGGGGGTGCCGGTGTAGCGGCCTTCGCCAAAGGAGCGGTCGCCCCCGATCATCACGAAGGAGCCTCCGCGCTGAACGTACTCGCGGATTCGGGGCAGGTACGTCGCCATCTCGTAAGGCGCGTAGTCGAAATTCTGAAAGATCACGACGTCGAAGCTGCCGAGGTGCTCGCGAAAGAGCTCATCGGTAGGAAACGGAATCAGGGCAAGCTCGTTGGTCGACGCCGCAGTCAGGTCCGACGCACCACGGAGGATGAAGAACGACACCAAGTCGACCGAGCCATCGCGTTTCAGGAAGTCGCGCAGAAAACGAACGTCCCAGCTGGGGCGCCCCGCAACCAGCAAGGCTCGGAGGCGCTCTCGTCCGACCCGCAGCAGTGCCGCTCGAACGTTGTTCGCGGGAACCTCGTCATCGTCGGCGACCGGGATCACGATGCGATAGAGCGCGCGACCGATCCGCTTTGGCGCGACCTCGAACTCCACGGTCCCCCGACCCTGCCCATCGAGAATGGCAACCGACTCTTGCTCGAGCCGACTCTCGTTCCACAGCTGGACTCGGAGCTCCCTCTGTCGAAGACCCCCCACGCCACGGACGTCGGCACGAATCAACGCAGGAACACCGACGTACGCCGTCGTGTCGGCACGAAGGGCGATGATCGCTTGATCGTCCAGGGGCGCATCGGCGCCTATGACCACGGCGTGGACCGCAGGAGCCGACTCGCCGAACGCGACCGACTCCGCTCGAAAGGCCGTGTCCGCTCCGTCGCTGATCACGATGATCGATCCGATCTCGCGGCCCGGATCATTCGTCAGCGCGTAATCCAGCGCTTCCCGAATGTTCGTCGTGTCGTCGGATGGGTCGTAACTCTTGGCGAGCCCCTCCCAGGTCGTTCCGCGGGCAGAGGATCCGAACAGGTAGACGAGTGGGTTCACCCGACCATCCTCTTGCCAGCTCTCGACGAGCGATTTCACCGAATCTGCGCGCGGGCCGCTTGACCCCGAGAGCGTCATGCTCCGCGAGTTGTCGAGCAGGATCGCGGTGCCTCCGGCCACTTCTTCGAAGGTCTCGCGCACGAGCGTGATCTGTATCGCAAGGAGATACACGCCGAGAACGCCGAGGCCGCCCAGCGTCGCCAGCACCGCGCGCCTTCTCGCGTTCTCTCCGCGCATCGAGCGAAGCTCGACCAACCAGAGCACGAGAAGAGCGAGCCCGACGACCCACGCCGCCGTGCTCCCACCGGGAATCCCTAGCTGCCATTGCCAATCGCTCACCCAGTCACCTCAGGGCTGGGCGCCACGCCGGCGCATGATGAAGGGCGCATGAACTTGGTCGTCCTTGTAGTCGGTGCAGAGCGCGTACAGGACGAGATTCACGCCGAGACGAATGGCGAGCTCTCGCTGTCCCTCGCCGCCGGGCACGACCGCACGGCTCCATGCCCCGAGGTTGTCTCGTTGAAGTGCGCCGCCGAGGTCGTGCTGCGAATAGACGACGGCGATTCGATCACCGTAAGTCATTCCCTCCAAGTAGGCGGGCCCCTGCACGCGCCCGAGCGGTCGATTCAAGAGGTAGAAGGAGCGGTAAATCGTATGCTTCGGGGAAATCGGTTTCAGCGGCGTCGCAGGAAACGCGCGAAGCAGCTCGCGACGAACGGCCCGATCGAAACCCACGCCGCCGGCCGTGGCGTCGTCGATGAGGATGAACCCGCCGCGATGGACATACTTCCGGAGCCCCTCGATCGCAGCTTCGCTGAGCGGCGGAAACTCTTCGCTGCCGCGCCAATAGAGGAAGGGGCTCCGAAAGAGGGACGCCTTGTCGAGGCGCGCCCTTCCCGGCTCGAGGATGGGCTCCACGCTCGAGCGCTTCCGAACCTCCCAGGCGAGGCGCTCCGTGACGCGGCGGGCCTCTGCGGTGCCCTCTCCGGCATCCAGGGCCACGAGCTCGACTCCCGTCGCCTCGCCGAACGCGGCGACGGGATGGACGGGCAACACTGAAAAACAGACCAGTACCCAGCAAAGGCGACCCCAACGCACCCCGAATCGCGTCTGCATGCTGACAGACGTACCAACCGTGTGTGAAAGCGCAAGCGGGTTGACGCAGTCGGTGTTCGCGACGAAGGTGGCGCCGTGCTCCGCACTCGTGCCGCGTACGCCTTCTTCGCTCTGTCGTTCGGTTGTCAGAGCCCCCTGGAGGCCGCCGATCTCGATCCGCCGTCAAAGGCGGTGCAGGCACCTGAGGGCAAACCGCTTCTTTCGCGCACTCGACCGCTGATGAGCACGGTGTTTCGAATCCAAGTGGCCAACCCGCCGGAGAACTCCGAGAGCGTCGTCCGCGACGCGCTCCAGGAGATCGAGCGACTAGAGACCGTGCTTTCCGAATGGCGCGAAGGCAGCGACATCTCGCGCGTCAATGCACTCAGCGGAAGGAAGCCGGTCAAGGTCGGCGATGACACTCTTCGCGTGGTGGATGCCGGTGTCGACGTATCGATGTGGTCTCGTGGCGCGTTCGACCTGTCTTGGGCTGCCCTCTGGGGCCTCTACGATTTCCGCCCGGACTCGCTGAAGATTCCAAAGCCCGAGGAGATCGGGCCTCGGCTCAAGCTGATCGACTATCGGAACATCCGCATCAGCAAGAAGTACAACACGATCTTTTTGAAGAAGCGCGGCATGGCGATTGGAACCGGCGGCATCGCCAAGGGCTACGCGCTCGACCAAGCCGGCGCGATCCTTCGCGGTCGCGGCGTGGACAACTACATGATCTTCGGAGGCGGACAGGTGCAGGTGCACGGCCGACGGGATGGGCGCGCCTGGCGCGTGGGCGTTCAGCACCCGCGTGACCCGAGCAGCTATTTCGCGGCGCTCGAATCGACTGGCGCCTCCTTTTCGACCTCCGGTGACTACGAGCACGCCGTGTTCGACGCCAACGGCGCTCGCTGGCATCACATCATCGACACGAAGACCGGCCGCCCCGCGGACAAGTCGATGTCGGTGACCATCATGACCGCTGAGGGCATCTATGCCGACGCGCTCAGCACCGCCGCGTTCGTCCTCGGGCCCAAGAAGGCACTCAAGATGCTGAGCCGCATCGCCTATCCGGCCGAAGCTGTGATCGTCGGTGCGGATTGCAGGGTCTACCTGACTCCGAAAGCCGAGAAGCAGATTCGCTGGAACGTAGAACTGGTGGATGGACGGCTGCCGAACTGCAAGCCGTGAACATCACACAGGCGTGACTTCGGAAGGGGTGAGCTCTTCGACGAGAAGCCGCGCGAACGCCGGGCGTGGGGAGCCGAGGACGAAGTCGGCGCCTGCTTCGAGCGACTCGGCATGGGCCTGCGACGTCGTACTCGACGGTGCGCGCAAGATGATCGCGAGGTCCGCTTCGCTTGAGTGGGCGTCGGGCAGGAGCACGGCGCCCGCCACGACGAGCATGTCCCCGAAGAGAGCCGCCGCGGTGCCATCGCCCGTGTCGGCGACCTGCAACAGCGTATCCCCGATGCGAAAGCGAAGCGGCTTCAGCGAGGTCGCTGCGCTGGCCTGCCCCATGATCGCGAGGAGTCGTTTCACCCGCGCTCGACTTCGAGGCCGTCTGCTTCCCAGTGAAGGAAACCGCCGGCCAGGAACCCGACCTGTACGCCGTCTGCCTGAAGCTTCTCGGCCCACTCTTTCGCCTCTTCGCTTCTGCCGTAGAGGACGCGAATCCGGCCATCGGAGGGTTGAAGCTCCTGCACGCGGGTGGCCAGCTCGTCAGCGGGCACGTGAATGGCATGCGGGATTCGATAGCGTCCGTATGAGGCAGCGTCGCGAATGTCGACGGGAAGCGCCTTGCTCTGCGCGACCCACGCCGCGAGCTCTTCCGGCCGGACCTCGGCGCCCGAGCGCGGCATGACCGGCTCGAGCAAGCGGAGAATGCCGGGCTTGTCCAGCACGCCAACATGCTGTTGGACGACTCGACCCTCCGCGATCACGAGGAGCATCGGGATCGACTGAGCTCGGAACGTCTGTGCGACCATCGGACTCTTGTCGACGTCTACCTGGACGACCTTGATCCGGCCCGCGAGCTCCTGGGCGACCTGAGCCACGATGGGCGAGAGCTGCTTGCAGGGCTGACACCAGTCCGCGTAGAGGTCCACGAGCACGGGAAGCTCCGACCGTAGAACCTCCGCCTCGAACGTTGCGTCCGTCACCGCATGCACTGTCATCTCAATAACCCCCTGGTTGCTGCGTGGATTCTGTCACGATCGCAACGCTTGCGCTCGTGCCGAGCCGGTTCGCACCAGCGGCGATCATCCTGTCGGCAGCGGCCGCGTCGCGGATGCCGCCCGAGGCCTTGACTCCAAAGTCGGGGCCCACGATGGAGCGGAGGAGGCGTATGTCCTCCTCGGTTGCTCCCCCCAAGGCGAATCCGGTGGAGGTCTTGACGAAGGCTGCGCCCGATTCTCGGACCCACTCGGCGCCTCGCCGCTTCTCCGGCTCCGTCAGAAGGCAGGTTTCGAGGATCACTTTGACCGGGCGCCCCTCCGCGGCGTCCACGACCCCCCGGAGATCGGCCAGGAACGCGCCCCGGCTTGCATCTTTCAGCAGTCCGATCGCGCAGACCACGTCGAGCTCCGAGGCCCCGTCTCGTACCGCTTGGGCCGCTTCGGCGGCCTTCGCCGCGGGGCTACTGGCGCCAAGCGGAAATCCGATGGTGGCGCAGACGGGCAGGTGGCGGTCCGCCAGCAGTGCGGTACAAAGCGGCACGTGGGCAGAGTTGATACACGCAGTAGCAAAGCTGTGTTGGACACCTTCTTCGCAGAGCCGCTCGATATCCTGTTGCCGGGCGTCTGGCCGCAGGAGCGTATGATCGATGTAGGCGGCCAGATCCGAACGCATAGCGTCCCATGTGCTAGCAAGATTCGTGCGGGGTCACCAACCGCGCATGGGAACGAGCCTGGGGGGCTTCGAGACTGATGGATGTAACCTGTGAGCGCTGCGGCACCGAGTACGAGTTCGACGAGACCTTGTTGTCGGGGCGCGGCACGAGCGTAAAGTGCACGAACTGCGGCCATGTCTTCAGGGTATATCCGGCGGCGAGCGGAGCCGCGGACCGTACCACGAGCAATTGGCGGCTCCAGCTCAAGGACGGCTCGACCGATGCGATCGATACCTTGCGGGAGCTTCAGCGACGAATCTCCTCGGGTGAGCTGACGCCAGACGATCAGATCGCACGCGGCGATGACGAGTGGAAAACGCTCGGCTCGATCCCCGAACTCGAGACGTTCTTCCAGGCGGCCGGCATCGAGATCCAGTCGAACCGGATTCCCTCGCCCCTGCCGCCCGTGCCCTCCCCCCGAACCTCTTCGGAGTCGAGCCTGCCGCCTGGGAAGCGGCCGAGGCAGCCGACGCTCCTCGGGGTCACGCCCGTGCAACGTGTGGCGACGGCGCGGCCGCGGGCGACCAGCGACGTGAGCTCGGACTCGGACTCGCTGCCGTTGGCAGAGCCGACGTTCGCTTCGGTCGAGTCCCCTGTGCCGCCGCCCGACACCTCGACCGAGCGGGACTCGGAGTCTGTCGTCGTCGAGATGCCCCCTCCGGACATGCCGGAGGCCTCGTATCGCTCTCCCTATACTCGAGATTCGGTCGCGGGTGCTGCGCGCGCCGAGGCGGAAGACGCAGAGTTCGAGGAGTCGCCACGGACCGCGATGTCCGTCCGTACCAGTACGCCGCCTCCAGGCTACTACGATGACGATGACGACATTCCGGACCTTCCCGGCCGCGGAACCTCGCCACTGAAGTGGCTCTTGCTGATCGTGTTGGTCGGCGGTGTTGCGCTGGTCGCCGCGCAATGGCAGCGCGTGGCACTTCTGCTCGAGATCGGTTCGGACCCGGCCTTGATTGCGGCGGGCATCAGCGAAGGCGATGCAGCGCTCGCAGAAGGCCATCCGGCTGCGTACGCCAGCGCCATCGAGGCCTATCGGCGAGCAATGGAAGCCGGCGGCGACGCTGACGAACAGGTGCTGGCCAGGCTCTCGAACGCCTATGCCCTGGCCGCCCAGGCTCGACTGGACCAAGACCCCGACGCGAACATCGAGGGCCTCAGCGTGACCGCCATGACGACCGCGCAGGCAGCCGTCGAGTTGAAACCCCGGAGCGTGGAAGCACAGCTTGCGCTGGTCGACGCGATGCGGCTTGAAGGCGCAAGCAGTGAGGCGCGCGAGCAGCTCGAGGAGGTCCGGGCCATCTCGTTCAGCCGCACGGCGGAGTTCTTCCGAGTGGACGCAAGGCTCAGCGCCGCCGAGGCCGACGGCAGACTCGAGAACGGCCTGCGTAGCGCGCGGGAAGCGGAGCGACTCGATCCTGAAGGCGTGCGCTACTCGCTTCTGGCTGCACGGGCCGAACTTGCGGCCGGGAACACGGAACGGGCCAGAGCCCTGCTCGAACGGGTACTTGAAGACCGTCCCGAACATCCAGTCGCGGCCCCCATGCTGAAGGGGATCGAACTCGCTGAAGCTGAGGCGCAAGCTGAGCTGGCGCTCGAGGCCCCCGAGGAACCGCTCGCCGATGCAGGCGTCGAGGCAGTATCGGACACCGAGGCCCCGAGCGAGCCTGAACCCGAGGCAGTGCCAGCGAGCCCGTCGGCACCAAGCCAGGCCGTCGCAGCAGCAAAGCCCGAGCCCACGCCCCAGGCATCCGAGGCCAAAGCAGCCGCGGCGGAGCCCAAGCCCAAGAAGCCCGAGCCAGTCGCAAAGGCCGCACCCGCCGCCAAGCCCGCCCGCAGGGCCAAGCCCGCCCGTAAAGAGCCAGCGTACGACGAGTACGATCGGCTCGCAGCCGCGGCGAAGGACGACGCCTTCGTCGATGGGCGGCCGCCGGTCTTGGACTACGAGGCCAACATGACCAAGGGCCGGAAGGAGCTTGCCGCTGGCAATCATGCCCGCGCTCGTGCCTATTTCGATAGCGCCCTCGAAGTCCATCCGGGCTCTGCCGACGCGATGGACGCCCTCGGAGACGTTGCCACATCCGTGAGCGATTACGCCTCGGCGCTTCGCTACTACCGAGTCGCCGCGCAGCGAGGACAGCCAGACGGCTACTTCAAGCTCGGGCAGACCTACGAGCGGCTTGGCAAGAATGAAGAGGCCGTCTCGGCGTACTACACTTATGTGAAGCGTCGTCCGAAAGGCACTCATGCCGCGGAGGCCAGAGACGCGATCAGAACCCTCGAACCTCGCGCGAAGCTTCCGCCCGAACCGGAACCGGACCCCGAGCCTCAGCCAGAAAATCAGCCCGAACCGAGCGAAGCGCCGGAACCCAGCACACCATGAAACACGCCCTCAGCGCCGCGGCGCTTCTTCTCCTCGCGAGCACCAGCGTGCTCGCACTCTCTTCGTGCAAGAACGACGAATCACCGACCCTGGATGAGCCTGCGGTTCGCGAGCTGCGAATCCTCGAGCCGTTTCCAGACCGCGCCGAACGCGATCCGTTCTCGCGGCCTAAGCCGACTCTGCACGACATCCTCACGCGCATCTGGGACGCCACCGAGAACGAGAACGTGAAGGGCCTCTTCTTGCGCGTCGGCGGCCTGCAAGGCGCATGGGGCAGCGTCCGCGACGTCACAGAAGCGCTCGAAGGGTTCCGTTCCGAGACCCGGCCGATTCACTGCCATTTCGAGGCGACCGACAATGTCGGGTATCTCCTGCTCGCCACGGTTTGCGACCGCATCAGCATGTCGCCAGCGGGAACGCTCGACCTCATCGGTCCGGCAGCCGTGATGCTCTACGCCCGCTCGTTCCTCGACAAGGTCGGCATCCAAGCCGAGATCATGCACATGGGGCGCTACAAGGGTGCGGGCGACACCTTGATTCGGGACGACATGCCGCCGGAAGCCAAGGAGTCGATGGACGCCATCTTGGACGACCTCTACGCCTCGCTACTCGAGGCGACCGCCCTCCGCGCCGACGGTGACGAAACCCGCGCCGGTGCCTTGATCGATCAAGGTCCGTACACGTCCGAAGCCGCCGAGAAGGCCAAGCTGGTGGACGCCGTGCAGTATCTCCGCGAAGCGAGAGAAGAGGTCAAAGCGGCCGCAGGCGTCGACTCGATCCGCAGGACGCGAATGCTGCCCAAACAAGAACCGCTCACCCTTGGGCAGTTCCTCGACCTCTTCAGCGGCGACACCGACGAGCCCAAGATGGAAGCCGAGCGCGTCGCTCTCGTCTTCGTGACCGGCAACATCGTCGATGGCGAGTCCGATTCGCCCGGCGAAGCGGTCTCGGGGCCCTTCGTTCGCACCCTCGAACGCCTCGAAGAAGACGAGGCGGTGAAGGCAGTCGTGCTTCGCATCAACTCCCCAGGCGGCTCTGCCCTCGCCAGCGATCGGATGTGGGAAGCGGTCCAGAACCTCTCCGAAGACAAGCCCGTGATCGCGAGCATCGGCGACATGGCGGCGAGCGGCGGTTACTACATCGCGTCTGCGGCGGATGAGATCCTCGCGCACCCGAACAGCATCGTCGGCTCAATCGGGGTGGTCGGAGGCAAGATCAATCTCTCCGGTCTGGCCGAAGAGGCGGGCATCCACACCTTCGTTCTCCAGCGGGGCGCACGGGCCGCATGGTCGACGCCCGTTCGCGGCCTCAATCCAAGCGAACGGCAAGCCTTCGAGGGCCTGCTTCGCTCGACCTATGAGCGCTTCATCGACCGCGTGGCCATCGGACGCGAGATGGAACGCGAGGCGGTTCTCGCCGCGGCGGAGGGGCGTGTGATGACCGCGGCCGACGGACAGCCGCTCGGCCTAGTCGACGAGATGGCTGGCCTCGGCGAGGCGCTCCGGCGTGCGCGAGCGGCAGGCGGCCTCGCACCGGACTCTGCGATCGAGCTTTGGCCCGCGAGCAAGGGCATGTTCGATACCCTCAATGAGCTCTTCGGCCGTGGTGGCGACGATGCGCGCAAGATCGAGCGCATGATGCTCAAGGCGCACCCGATGTCTGCCTCGCTCCCCATCGAGCCCTGGCTCCGTACGTTTCGAACCCTCGCGACCGAACGTGTCGCGCTCGTGCCGCCGTACCTCTGGTCGGTCCGCTAGGGGTCCGGGGCGGCGAAGCTCTCACAGTACGTGTCGCCGTCCTGTCCAGGGAGGCAAGTCGGCTCCGTGTCCACGGGGCACACCGGTATGCCAAGACAGCCGTTGCAGAGTTCAATCGGCCAGCTGAAGGCCCCCGATTGCTGAGTGAAACCACCCGCTGTCGTTCCATTGGCGCGGACATCGAGGATGATCGAGTCGAACCCGGACTGGTTCGCGATGGCGGCGAGAGCGCCCTGGTAGCTCGCCGGGATGACCGGCGCTGCCGCCACGCCGAGCGACACGCCTCCGATGGCTGGGCTCGGCGGAATGACCGCGCTCGTCGATACCTGATAGGGATTGGGAAGCCCCCCTGGGAGCACCGGAACAGTATTGTCAGGCAGCTTGATCGCGAGCGTGAAGCTGGTGATCTGCATGTTCCCCTGCGCTGCCTGCGTCTCGAGCGAATTGGTGATGATGTAGCTCTCGATACGAGGCGCCATCGTGTACGGGGCTGCGACATTGAGGTCGTAGAGGCCGCGGAACACCACTTCTGCCTGATCGGCCGATACGCTGCAGTTCGACTCGTCGGGTTGCAGGTTTGCGGTCACCTGGATGGTGAGGTCGGGGAAGCGGTCGCAACCGGCGACCGTCACTGCGAGCATGATAGCCATGAGGATGATTCGACTCATAAGTCCCCTCCAAAGGGTGCCTTCATGGTATCGAGCGCGTGAGCAAGCCGCCAAATTTCCGTGACTTAGGCTCCAGTCAGCGCCGCGCGAACCTGCTCCAAATCGAGCAGCTCGATTTCGGTTTCGCCAGGAAGTCTCGGAATTATGAAGTGAATCGCATCGCCGCGTCGCTTCTTGTCCGAGCCGATGAACCCGAGCGCACGTTTGTTCAGTCGCTCGTCGAGATCAGTGGGAAGCCCCAACTTCGAGAGCAAGTGTGTCAGCCGTTCAGTCTCTTCGGCGCGACCACGCCCGAGCGATTGCGCGACCCGCATCGCCGCGAGCATGCCGAGCGCGACGCCCTCCCCGTGTCGGATGCCCGCATAGTCGCTCGCCGCTTCGAGCCCATGACCTACGGTGTGCCCGAGGTTCAAGAGCATCCGGCGGCCGGATTCGCGTTCGTCTTCATGGACGATGCGTGACTTGAGCTTCACCGACATTCGGACGGCGCGGATCGTGGCATCGGCATCACCGGCGAGAAGAGCCTCGGCATCTCGTTCCATCTGCTCGACCGACGCTTCGCCGTCGAGCCATGCGCTCTTCACGGCTTCGGCGAGGCCCGCGATTCGTTCTTCGCTCGGAAGCGTCGACAAGGTCTCGACGTCGCAAAGGACGAACTTCGGTTGATAGAAGGTGCCCACGAGGTTCTTTCCCCTAGGTCGGTTGAAGCCGGTCTTGCCGCCGACCGAGCTGTCCACCATCGAGAGCAGCGTCGTCGGCACCTGTCCGAGCGCGACGCCGCGAAGGAGGGTCGAAGCGGCGAAGGCCGTGAGGTCGCCGACCACCCCTCCGCCGACGCCGATGACGATGGCGCGACGGTCCACCTGGGCCTGCAGCGCGGTGTCCCAAATACGCTCCACGCTCTGGATGTTCTTCTCGCTCTCGCCACCAGGAAGCTTCACCTCGATTGGAGGTTTGCCGGCCGCAGTCAGGTCGGCGATCGCTTCTCTTGGCCAAGGTCGGTCGGCCCCCCCATCAAAGACGAGGATGGCGTCGCCAGCGGCGTGTTCCGCCGCGCGGATTCCCAGCCGGTGCCGGACACCTCGCCCGACTTCGACGCAATAGGTGCGGAGGCCGAGCGGCACGACGATCGGCTGACGGTTTCGAAGCGCGACAACCTCGGCGGCGACTTGGTCCCGATCGAGCTCCCCAGTGTCGATGACGGCGTGCGCTTCAGCGTAGGCGTGTCCTCTGCTCGCGAGGATGCGCTCGAGGCTAGCTCGGGGGTCCGCGCCGAGCAGCGGTCGCCCACGCCCACTTCCCACGCGCTCGGCCAGCACCTGGGGCTTGGCGGTGAGCGTGACGACGATGCCCTCCTGGAGGAGCTGTTGACGTGTCTCGTCATCAACGACGGTTCCGCCACCAAGCGAGATGACCCCAGCGTCAGCGGGAAGCCCTCGTAAGGCCTCCTTCTCGAGAGCACGAAATCGCCCTTCCCCAAGCTCCGCGAAGATATCGGGAACGGAGCGCCCCGCTAAACGCTCGACCTCATGGTCCAGGTCCAACGCACGAGTCCCGAGCAGCCGCGCCACGGCGCCAGCCACCGAAGACTTGCCGGCCCCCATGGGCCCCGAGAGAAACACACGCACGGGGAGAGCATAGCAGGCACCAGCCAGAGCGCAGACGCAGTCAGGCACACGGAGCCCCCGTCCCGATGCCCGTGCTCGGGGTCATCGGAGCCCCCGTCGCGACGCCCGTGCTCGCGAGCGGGGCCCGCTCGCTTCGCTCCCTCCCGCTCACTGTGCTGGGCATCGCGACGGGGGCTCCTCCCTACGCCAAAAGCTGCCGCCCTCAAGACATGCCGGGTCCCGCGATCCGTCAGGCGAAGCCCGGCGCGCACGCGCCGCCAAGGCCGAGCGCAGCAAGGCCGCGGAGGGAGGATTACGGGTGGGGGTGGGCGGGGCGGTCGTGATTAAACCAAACCACGCCACCCGTCGTCCCCCCGCCCTCAAGACATCCCGAGCGGGCCGGATCCGAGCAAGCCACCAGCGCAGCACTGCTTCGGAGGAGCTGCCCTACAGCCAGTGCCCTTTCCCTATTCGGGAAGTGCCAGCGCCCTGTTCACGATGCGCGGCGTCAGGAAGATCAGAAGCTCGTTTCGGTCCTCGCGGAAGCGGCGTCGCTTGAAGAAGACTCCGAGTACCGGGATGTCGCCGAAGAAGGGCACCTGGTCGACGTTACGACCGGTGTTCCGAGTGTAGATG
>Ga0316187_10002252_pt1 | contig 16792 bp, 16 predicted proteins | sample CroRivburrow1_MG_FD_204927 | JGI IMG/M metagenome (GOLD analysis project Ga0316187, IMG submission 204927) | Coastal sediment microbial communities from Maine, United States - Cross River worm burrow 1 | ecosystem: Environmental > Aquatic > Marine > Coastal > Sediment | place: USA: Maine... | reverse complement strand
ACCGAGGCGTTCTTTGGTTTGCCCTGAAAACTGGGGATCGTTCATTTTTGCCGACAAGACGTAGCTACACTTATCCCAAATATCGTCCGGCGCCAATTTAATGCCGCGGGGTATCAGGTTACGAAATTCACAAAATTCTCTCAATGCCGCCAAAAGGCCGCTTCGAAATCCATTTACGTGGGTGCCGCCTTGAGTGGTTGGAATGAGGTTGACGTAGCTTTCGGCAATTACCTGTCCTTGTTCCGGCAGCCAGATAACCGCCCAACTCACAACCTCCTCTTTCCCCTCTTGATGCCCAATGAAGGGCTTTTCCGGTATTCGATCGTATCCCGATAGGTTTTCAAGCAGATAATCTCTTAGGCCGTCTTCAAAATACCAGGAATCCGTTTCACCGGTGTGCTTATTCGTAAAGGTGACCGTCAGCCGTGGGCATAGAACGGCTTTGGCTCGCAGGACGTGTTTTAGTCTGCGAACGGAAAATTTAACCGTATCAAAATATTGTTCATCGGGCCAAAATCTGACCATTGAACCACTATTGCGTTTTCCAACCGTTCCGGTTTTATGTAGTTTGGTTGCTTTTTTGCCGTTTTCAAAGGAGATCGCGTATCTACTACCGTCCCGCTTGATTTCTACCTCAAGCCGGGTTGACAGGGCATTTACCACTGATACACCAACCCCATGCAGGCCGCCTGAAAACCGGTAGTTTTTAATGCCGAATTTGGCGCCGGCATGGAGCTTTGTCATGATGACTTCAACCCCTGTCATCTTTTCATCGGGATGCATGTCGGTGGGCATACCGCGACCGTCATCACCGACTTCCAGTGAACCATCCGTGTGATAAATGACATTGATCCGCTTGGCGAACCCGCCGATGGCTTCATCGATGGCATTATCGATCACTTCCTGGGCTAGATGATTCGGTCGGGAGGTATCGGTATACATGCCGGGCCTGCGCCTGACCGGATCAAGCCCCTTCAATACTTCCAACGAGGACGCATCGTAATTCACCCGGGGGGCGTTTTCAAACAGGCTCTTATTTTTAATGGTAAACCTCCTAGGTCGGACGAGACGAAATTGAAGATTGAAGATTAAAAAAAATCGGGTTCGAATTTGATCCGGTCCCGATTTTATGGCTTCATAAACCGTCGATCCTATAGTCTTTATTTATAACCCGAAAATTGCAATCTATCAATTCAAATATTACTTACTGAACCATTAGATTTTTCGATAGGGGAGCAACCACCACAAAATCAGATCGATAGATCAAGTCGCTTGACATTTTTTATGATTTAAGGGTATTAAATTTAGATTGAGGATATTGATATGCCATCGAATAAGACACCATCAGACAGCGAAGGGCCGAGCCGGATTGTGGCCGAAGCACGGCGTGAACGGGAACAGCGGGAGAAGACCTATCGGGAGCAAGCGCTCAAAATGTATCCCTGGGTCTGTGCACGGTGCGGGCGTGAATTTAGCGGGAAAAAGCTTCGTGAACTTACGGTTCATCACAAGGACCACAACCACGATTACAATCCTCCCGACGGAAGCAACTGGGAACTGCTGTGCCTCTACTGTCACGAAAATGAACACTCGCGCTATGAGGACTCAGCAACCTTCAGTGAGGTGACGCCGGGCAGGGAGCAAACGCCGTCTTCCGGCTACAAGCCGTTTGCCGATCTGGAGGCGCTGCTGAAGAATAAAAAGTAACTATAATCAACCCTGTTTAAAATAATCCAAAACAACCTGCTTTAATTCCCGGATCTCTTCTTCAATATTTTTATGATCCGTTTTATAAACAACGTCTGCGGCATTGTAGTATTTATCTTTGAATGATTGCCACATCATCCGGATATCCTCTTCGAGGGTGGTGCCGACATTTACCCGGGGTCGGTCCGCCGGTTTAACGCGCCGGATAAGTTCTTCCGTGGATGCCGTCAACAGGATGATCAGACCGGTTCCCTTCAGAATGTCCATATTCCACTCATAGCGAACGGTTCCACCCCCCAGACATATGATTGAGTTTTGCAATTGTGCGAAATTCTTGCAGATCGAATACTCCAGTTCACGAAAAGCCACCCAGCCCTTGTCTTCAACCAGTTTATGGAACGAGTGGCCCAGAATCCGATCCATTTCCTGATCGAGATCATAAAAATCAAGTTGAAGGGTTTTCGCCACACCCTTTCCGATGGTCGTCTTGCCGGAACCGATCATACCGCAGAAATAGATGTTCACTATGTATTCGCCTTGTTGTTCAGGATTATTGATAGCGCCTCAATCTATTTAAGCCTTCATATACATCCTCATTAGATTGGATTTGGGCTTCAAAGAGCCTGGCCAAGTCCATGTATATCCGGGTGTGCTTTTTATTAGGTTGGAATCGTTTGCTCACGTTTATCCACTCGCCGGCGATTTCTTTCAGGGATCGGGTTTTATCCAGTCCGGCTTTACAAAAAAGAGCCGTACCCAGGGAGGTGGCTTCAGTGACGGCAAGCTTTCTGACCTCTAAACCGGAAGCATCCGATCGAATCCGGTTCCAGACATCAATGTTGGCGCCGCCGCCCACCACGTTCAGTGCCTGGGGTTTCAGCCGGTCTTGTGATAATATGTCCAGCAAACCCAGCATGCGCAACACGCATCCTTCCATGACAGCCCGCAGAAAATGCTGGCTTTTGTGATCAGGTGTCAACCCGGTTATGGCGCCGGTCAAATGCTCCTTCCAATAGGGTGACCGCTCTCCGGTTAAACCCGGTAAAACCAATAGGCCGTTTGAACCGGGCGGCAGGGCGTCGATTTTTTCTTCGAGTCCTGAAGCGGATGTCTGCAGCAGGCGTTCAAAATACTGCAGAGTGCCGCCGGACAGTCCCAGGGGACCGCCAACCAGATAGGACCCCGGCACCATGCCGGAGTTGACACAAAGAGCGTGGTTGATGTGCCGGGGTGCCGAGGCAGCGTACGTCATCAACACGTCCGTCGTGCCGGAAACCAGCGCAACCGTTCCTTCCTCCAGAACACCGGCACCGTACATGGCTGTAGTCCCATCCGAGCTCCCGGCAATGACAGGAGTGCCCTGAAGCAAGCCCAATTTTGCAGCGGCCTCGACGGAGACCGTGCCGGCAATGGCAGTAGCCGGCGCGGGGGCAGGAAAGAGGTTTGGCTTAATGTTGAGGGCATCCAAAATGTCGGACTCAAGTTTTCCTTTGCGCACATTGTACAAGCCTGAATAATCGAGATGGGCAACATCCGTCTGGATATGGCCGCTCAGGCGACGAATGATGTCATCCTTGAGGCCGATGATGTGATCCATTTTTTTGGCCGCATCCGGTCTGTGCTTAACCAGCCACTTGATCTTTGGTGCTAGGAGCAACGGACTGGGCTTGCGGCCGGTTATGGCAAAGAATTTCTCATCCGGAAAAAGCCGACGGATTTCATTTATTTCAGCTTTTGCCCGGTTATCTGCGTAGACGACGGCCGGCATCAACGAGCGGCCCGCCTTATCCAGAAACACATAGCCCAGCATTGCGCTGATACCGATCGCCGCAAAGGTGATGCCGGGATGTTTTTCAATTTCAGATCGAATTAACTTTTGAACCGCGAGCCAAAGCCGGTCGGTGTCTATTTCAGCAAAGGACGGTCGGGGTTGATCGATTCTGACCGGGCCTCGGCTTTGGGACAGGATTTCGCCTTTTCCCGTAATCACCGAGGCCCGGCAGCTCGACGTACCAACGTCTATTACTAAAAAATTCATTAAGCGGTTCTAAATTTTACTTGGCGGCCGCCTTGGCCGCATCCACAATAGCCAGCATTGAAGGCGGATATCCCCAGGAATCGCTGCTGCAGCCGTTGGCCAGGAAGAACCGGGTTTTACCACCCAGCTCGATGCCTTCCCGAACATGATTTTTTAAAAATTCCCTGGTGGTGCGGGCCACGATCTTCTGATTGATACCGCCCATAACACAGCCCGGTATTCGTTCTTTGACCCATTGCAGCGAGGGGCCCTTGGAGCTTCGGTCCCACCAGCTGAAAATATCCACCGGAAAATCCAGTACATCTTCAAAATATAAATCTTCCCCATGAATATGGGCCGTATTCATTTTGCCGAGCGCGGATATCGCTTTAAATACCTTCACGGCCGGCGGCTTGACAAATCTAAGAAAATTTTCTCGGCTGATCAGCTCCTTTGCTGCGGGTACCGACATGAAAATTCCGGCGGTTCCGATAGCCAGTGACTTCTTGCAGTAGTTGATCAAGTTGTCGGCAACAATATCCAGGGCCTCCAACAGCGCTTTCGGTTCATTTTCCATCAGTGCTTCAATGTTTTCCCCAGCCATATTGCGGCGGATGCTCTGCCAGGGATCAAATACCGTATCAATAAAATAGGCCTTGTCCTTCAGTTCTGAACTGATATGTTCCAGAGCTTTGAACTGCTCCTGCCAGTCGGTTTGGTCCACATCAAAATGGGAGATGCGTTTTAAATCCGATTTGGTCTTTACTGCATCCAGACCCCGGGGTGGCGGATAAAAATAATCGTTCATGACCTTTAAAAAATCAAAATCGTAATAATTGAAAAATTCCAGGCTAATCCTGGCAAATTGTTCCCCCCCGGCATGGTGTATGCCGAAATGATACCAGAGTGAAAGGGGCGGCCTGTCCACCTCCTCACCGTTTAAAACCCGATCGACGCGTTCAATTTTGTTCATTGCTCACTCCCCTTTCATAATCAGTTGGTTGCACACTAACATTTCAAATTTTCTTTAAATTAGGTGTAGCTAATGCGGCAATATTTATGTCTAAACAATGATGGATTTTTGGCGACTAGGTCACGCCCAAATAGGCTTTTTGCATCAGCGGATTGCTCAGCAGATTTTGAGCGGTATCGTTCAGAACGATTTCGCCGGTCTGAAGGACATATCCTCGTTCGGCAATAGACAGGGCCATGTTGGCGTTTTGCTCCACAAGAAGTATCGACACCCCCTGCTTCTGGTTGATCCGCTGAATGATGCTGAAAATCCTGTCGACAAACAGCGGTGACAGGCCCATGGACGGCTCGTCCATGATCAACAGCTTCGGCCGAGCCATCAATGCCCTGGCCATGGCCACCATCTGCTGCTCTCCACCGCTGAGGGTCGATGCCATCTGCTTGCAGCGAGCCTTGACCACCGGGAAAAGATCATACATATCCTCGATGTCTTCGAGAATTTTTTTTTTATCGGTTCGGGTATAGGCACCCATCAGCAAATTCTCATAGACCGTCAGGTAAGGAAACAGGCGCCGTGCTTCCAGCACCGGAGAAATTCCCGCCCGCACTATTGCAGAAGGTGGCAGTTTATCAATGCGTTTTCCTCTAAATTCGATGGTGCCCTGGCGGGATTTGACCAGCCCCAGGATGGTCTTCATGGTTGTGGACTTGCCGCAGGCATTCCCACCGAGCAACGAGACGATCTCACCCTCCTCAACCCTCAGCGAAACATTGCGTAACGCTTGTATGGGGCCGTAAAACGTATCGATATTACTTAGTTTGAGCACGTTGACGACCTCCCATGTAAGCTTCAATCACATTGGTGTCACCGGCAATTTCATCCGGTGTCCCTTCGGCAATCTTTTCACCATGATCGAGAACTACAATCCGATCGGACACCGTCATCACCACTTTCATTTTATGTTCGATAACCAGCACGGTATGTCCCCGCTTTCGGATCGAACGGATCAGATCGACGATGCCCTGGGTTTCGTGTGGATTCATCCCGGCGGTAGGCTCATCGAGCAGAATCAACCGGGGACCGGACACCAGCGCGCGGGCGATCTCAAGACGTCTGCGGTTGGCGTATGAAAGCATATCGGCAGGCTGGGCCAGACGGGGAAGCAGCCGTTCGCCGAACAAGGACAGCACCTCATGGCACTTTTCCCTGGACGAATTCTCTTCCCGGGCTACCCGCGGAGGACGCAGCAGTGCACTGAAAATCCCGGTTCGGCCGGTGTAATCGTTTCCCACCATGACATTATCCATCACGGTCATCCGATTAAAGAGGCGGATGTGCTGGAAGGTACGTGCAATTCCCTGCCGCGCCACCTCATGGGGCGGCAGACCGATCAACTGCGTACCCATAAATTTGATTGAACCGGATGTCGGGGGCATCGTTCCCGTGATACAGTTAAAAAGCGTTGTTTTGCCGGCGCCGTTGGGACCGATAAGGCTAATGATGTCCCCATCATTTATCTGCATGGAGACATTGCTGAGTGCCTCGAGACCACCGAAATCTTTGGTTACGTTTGTAATTTCCAATAAAGCCATGTCAAAAAAAATCAGCCACAAGACCCGAAGCGACAAAATAAAGAATATATAACCTCTGTGGCTTAGTGCCCGAGTTAATATGATTAAGTGGTTGCATAATAGATTCTATTCAATCGGCAAAAACTTGTCGCCCCGGGTGTAGACATTTTTTTCAGGTTCGTCGAACCAGGGCAGCCTCAAACTGTAATCCCTGCCACCCAACAGGCCCTGTCTGCGCACCAGCATCATCGTGATCAAGACACCGCCATAGACCAGCATGCGGTATTCCTGCAGAAAGCGAAATATTTCCGGTATGATGATCAACACAGCGGCTCCCACCACCGGACCGATGAGGTTCCCCTGGCCACCGAAAGCCAGCATGGCAAGAAGAATAAATGACTCATAAATATAAAAGCTGTCCGGGCTGATATACTTGACAAAGTGCGCATAGAAACTGCCGGCGATGCCGGCATAGAATGCGGCCAGCACAAAGGCCTGTATTTTGTATCGGGTGGTATGAACTCCCATTGCTTCGGCCGCCAGTTCATTTTCGCGGATACTCACCAGGGCGCGGCCGAACCGGCAGGTCATCAAACGATGCATGCTGACGACTGTCAGCAGGACCAGGAAAAAGACAAGGTAATAGTACTGGACGCGGGTTTCAATTTCGTAGCCGAAAATGTTCGGCGGCGGGATATCCATGATTCCCAGGGGGCCGTTGGTGAAGCTCATCCAGTTTTGCAGGATCAAAAAAAAGATCATGTTAAAGCCCAGGGTTGCCAGGGTCATGTAGATCCCTGAAAGACGCAGGGTGGGTTTGGCGATCAAATAGCCTATGAGGCCGGCCACGGCTCCGGCCCCCAGCATGGCCAGGGGAAAGGGCAAACCTGCCGTCATTACCAATTTTGCGGAAGCATATGCACCGATACCATAAAATGCGGCATGGCCGATGGAAAGCAGGCCCACATACCCGTTTAACAGGTTCAAGCTTAAGGTCAGGATCGTGTAGATCCCGATGAAGATCATGACCTGAATATGGTAAAGATTGGTGACAACAGCAGGAACAATCGCCAACAGGGCAACAATAACAAGATAGGGTGAGTTTGCCAGTATGGAGCGCACGGTTGGCGACATTAATCCCCCCGCGCCTGGATAAGTTCTTTGCCGCCGAACAACCCACCCGGCCGAAAGAGCAGGATGAGAATCATAAACAGGAACGAAAAAATGTGGCGAAAACTGGAAGCACCGAATTCCACTGAAAAGGTTTCCACCAGGCCGATGAGCAATCCGGCGATCACGGCTCCCGGCAAACTGGTAAGTCCGCCGACAACACTGGCACTGAAGGCCTTCAAACCGTACAATCCCCCCATGGTGGGATAGAACATATTGTAGTAGACTCCAATAAGGACGCCGGCAACACCTCCCAGCATAGAGCCTATGGCAAAAGCCACCATGAAGATCCAGTTAACCCCAACACCCATGGCATATGCCGCTTCATAATCCTGGGCGGTTGCCCGAATCACCATCCCAAGCTTGGTTTTATTGATGAGAAAATAAAGCAGCACCATCAGTAGCACGGTGACACCCAGCACGGCCATTTGCAAATATGAGATAAACACACCGCTGACTTCTATTTCACCATAATCCATCTTGTCCAGAAGTGAATACGGTAAGCCCTGGGTTTCAGGACCCCAGATCAACTGGGCCAGATTCACCAATACGATGGAGATACCGATGGTGACCAGCAACGAGGTGGCGTGGGGGGCATCGCGCAAAAAGTGAAAGGCCAGAATTTCGATAATGATTCCCAGCAGAGCGGTGGCAATGAGAGCACCCGTCAGACCCAGCAAAAAGCTGGGGTAGAACAATCTGATCATTTCAAAGCCCATATAGGCGCCGATCATATAGACTTCCCCATGCGCAAAGGTTACCATACGCAGGGTCCCGAAAATCATGGTAAACCCTAACGCCAGTAGTGCATAGACACTGCCTTGGGTGATACCGTTGATAAACTGCTCAAAAAAAATTTGGAAATCCATTTGGCCCTTAGTCCATTTTTTCTGACAACATGTTGTAAAAAAATGAAGGCTTGAGCAAATCACAAATAGCATTGATTGAAGATTGTCGATTGAAAATTGAAGATTTAAGGTCCGCCTTCGGCGGGATCAATTATTAAAAAATATTATAAAAAAGGCTGAGCGTAGCGACATCCCCAAATCTTCAATATTAAATTCGCTGCCTTCGCAGGGGCCACTTGTTCCGAGCGGAGTCTCGGAACAAGCTTAGTACCTTTAAAATTATAATTACACCTGTCGAGGCTCGGCATTAGGGCTGATACAACACCCACTCGCCGTCTTTAATGGTGATCCTGACCAGCTCTTTTTCCGGGTCGTGACTGTTGGCATAGGATATGGATCCGGTTGCACCCTGAAAACCCTGCAGGGAAACCAGAGCATCCTTGACCTTGGATCGATCGTCGATGCCGGCTTTTTGCAGAGCCGCCACCATGAGATTGGCGGCATCATAGGCCAAGGCTGCGAATTGATTCGGTAAGGCTCCGTGGAGAGCCTGGTATTCCCGGGTAAATTCCTGGGCCGCAGGTCGCGGATCTGCGCTAAAGTAGTTGGCGGGGATCAGGATGCCTTCCACGGCATCGCCGCCCAATTCGATTGTTTTCTGGGAGAACAGGGAGCTGTTTGCCAGCACTACCGGATTAAACCGAACGCGCTTGGCCTGATTGAGGATGGCGGCGGCATCGGCATAAAAGGTCGGCAAATAAATCAATTCCGGTTTCAGGCGTTTGAGCTTGGATAAAATGGCGCTAAAGTCTTTCTCACCGGGTGTGAACGCTTCTTCAGCTAGAATCTCGGCGCCAAGTTTTCGGGCTTCCTGGGTGAAGTATTTATTGGCATCGACGCCCCAGTCATTATTGATGTAGATGGTGGCAATTTTTTTCTTGCCCAGCTCCTGGACCGCCCAGCGGGCATTGTAGGGGCCTTCATAACCCTGGGTGGCAACCACCCGGAACATGTTTTGTCCCTTTTGGGTAAAGCCCATATGGGAAGCTGTGGGGGACAGCTGGGTCATATCCGCCCTTTCATAAATCGGGGCTGCCGCCATGCTACTGGAGCTGCTGAAATCACCGATCTCGGCAATGATCTCCGGATCTGCGACAAATTTTTCGGCAATTAAAACCGATTCCTTAGGATCGCCCCGGCTATCGGCAATTTCAAGTACGACCTCTTTCCCATGAATACCTCCCATGCGGTTGACCCGATCCATCACCATGGTAACCGACCGCTTAAAATCATTGCCGTATTCGGCCCAGTCACCAGTCAAGGGTGCCGACAGCCCTATTTTAACAGAATCCTTTGCTGCGGCAGCCGGTGAAATATTTAATATGCCTCCCCATATGCTGCCGAGAACAAAAACTGCGGTGTAGAATGCGTAAAATGACTTTTTCATTGCACTTCCTCCTTTCTGCGAGTCTAATGGTTAGGGGTTGGTAAGGAACACGAATTAAATAATTCAATGGTAATGTCAAGGTATTTTTGCATCAGGACGATTTTTCGGTCTTTGATAAAATCTCACGAGCCCAAGGACGTGAACATGACGCGACATTTTGCCCAATTGCATTGCAATATATCATGTTTTGATGTAAATCATATCGGATGGTTCTGACGGGTGACCGCAATACTTTAAAGTATTACAGCACACCTCAATATCAGGCGATATTAAAACAATGGTGGATGTCGATCGAAATAAGATTACCCTGATTTTCCTGGGTATATTGGCGGTGGTGGCCGTTGGGGTCGTCCTGAAATATGCGGCCTCGGTTATACTGCCGCTGATAATTGCCTGGCTGCTATCATATCTTATCGGCCCGGTTGTAAATTACATGACCCAAAGGAAAGTCCCCACAACGCTGGCGGTTGTTATTATTCTGATCCTATTGCTGGGTATCCTTTATCTGTCCGGCACTTTTTTATACGCCCGTATCTCAGCCTTTGCGACGGCGTATCCATGGTATCACGACCGTATGAGAGAAATAATCGAAACCGTTACGAGCCAGCTGAATCTTGGTTTTGATCCGCTTGCCGGAATCAACTGGGGACAGAGTGTCGGCCGATTTTTGATGACCCTGTCCGGGTCTGTTTTTGCGTTTGCGTCCAAACTGGTGCTGGTGGTTGTGTTTCTTTTTTTCATCCTGCTTGGCAAGCCTTATTTTAAATACAAAATTCTGAAATCATTTTCTCAAGAAAAAGCCAATCAACTCAGCGAAATCACCTTTTCCATAACCGCCCAAATCCGGCGCTATTTATCTCTGCAGTTTTTGATCAGCTTTGTTACCGGCGTCTTGGTATGGTTTACCCTTGAATTGGTCGGTGTGGACTTTGCGGTTACCTGGGGTGCCATGGCATTTTTTCTGAATTTTATTCCCACTGTTGGATCCATTGCCTCGTCAATTCCGCCGATTCTACTGGCCCTGGTACAATTTTATCCCAGCCTCTGGCCCGGCATTATCACCCTTATTGCGCTTTTAACCATTCAGTTGAGCATCGGAAACGGCATCGCACCGAAAGTATTGGGGGATCAATTGAATCTCAGCCCGGTGGTTATTCTGCTGTCGTTGTTATTCTGGGGTTGGCTTTGGGGAATTGTCGGCGCACTGCTTTCGGTTCCGGTCACAGCCGCTCTTAAAATTGTGTGTGAGAATATTGAGTCCCTGCACCCCATCAGTGTGATGATGGGCTCCGGAAAGAGTTACCGGCGTGAATTTTTAAAATTGGAAAAAGCGTTGCCGGAGACGGGCGATCCAAGCAATCCGTCTTCGAAAAAAAAATAGTCCGAGTGATATAAGCGTCTACTGTATGTGGTCTGCTGGAAAATTTCAGCCGGATTAAATCGTTTTTAATTTGTCATCATCCTACTACCATCCCGCCTTTTCCCTCAACGATTTCAAGGTCCTTATGAGGCATGTTTTCAAGGTAGCGTTGACACCCTTGCCGATTACTGCACTGGCCTCAAACGATGGGGCTTTCAGTTGTCGATTGTAAGTTTTATCCATTTCTTCGATGGACAGCAACGGCAGACCTTCCTTGTGAAGATCTCTTTTATTGTACTGTAAAACCAGCGGAATTTCCATAATGTTTAGACCATAACTCTTTAGATTTTCCGCCAGATTCTTCAGGGAAACAATATTTTTTTCGTGACGAATCTTGAGGGAGTCGGCCACAAAGACCACACCGTCGACTCCCTTTAAAACAAGTTTGCGGGTGGAATTGTATTTCACCTGACCGGGAACCGTATACAGTTGTACGCGCACATCAAGTCCCTTTATTCTGCCGGCATCCATGGGCACAAAATCAAAGAAAATGGTCATGTCGCCTTTGGTCTTGATCGAAACCATTTCATTGGTCATTAATTTTTTGCTATTTTTATAAACATACTCCAGGTTGGTTGTCTTGCCGCACCTACCCGGACCATAATATACAATCTTGCACTCAACTTCCTTTTTCTTCATATTAATTATCGCCATAATGGATGATTTCCCAGATTAATCTATTGTAATTTATTATAGTTAGGTGATTATAGAAAGCTGTTGTTAATGTGCCAAGGCTCGAGGCTATGGCAAAAAATAGAATATTGAATCCCTAAACCTATTCTGATCAATAGGGCAATTTTTCATTTAATTTATTATCGGCAATATATCCTATTTCATTAATGGTTGCGTTGCATTCGCCTCTGATGATATCCGAATTTTTTCTTTTTTCAGATTACCTGAATTTTACCGGGGTTCAGATCATCTGGATTATGTACTTGGGTGATATTTGGTTTTCAAATAAGAGATCGCTAGCAAGGGGTGATTAGGCATGAGAAGAAAAGGCCGATCACATTTTATGATGTCGTCGGCCTTTTATCTTCAATCTTCAAATTATCGCTTCCGGCGGAGCTGGGTTAGGTTTGATATTCGCAGCTCCTGGAAGCCGGTGTATCCGTTTCAACGGCTTCCTTATCCCCGATCTCCAAGGATTTATCCAAAATATGAATCGCTTCGTCGATCTGCTCTTCGGTAATGATCAATGGCGGTGAGATCATCAGGGTATCATACCAGGGAGACATATAGAGACCGTTTTTCATGGCATCACCGGATATCTTGCCTGTCATGAGGGCCTTACCGCTGAACTTATCTTGCTTGGTGTCAAAGGGTTCTTTGGTCTTGCGGTTTTTGACAATCTCGAGGGCCCAGAAGTGCCCGATTCCTCTGACATCGCCGACGCAGATGTGCTTTTCCGCCATTTCATAAAGCCTTTTTTTCATATGCTCGCTGGCTTTTTGAGGTAGGCCGGAATCAAATAATCTGAGATGTTCAGAAATTGCCGCCGGAATGGCCGAGGCCGCCAGGGCATGATAGGCAAACGTGTGACCATGACTGAAGACCTCTTCTTCAAAGAAATTCGCCACCGCTTCCGTTGAGGCAGTGATGGCCACCGGTGTGTAGGCCGCGCTGGCCCCTTTGGCGGTTGTCAGAATGTCGGGCATCACATCCCAGTGCTGAATGGCAAAGGTTTTACCGGTGCGGAACCAGCCTGACATGACTTCATCACAGACCAGCAGAACACCGTGTTCATCGCAAATTTGACGTATGATCGGATAATATTCCGGTGGTGGTATCATTCTGCCATTGGTACCCACAATCGGTTCCACAATGATGGCGGCCACATTCCCTTCTTCTTTAATCATATAGTCCATGTACCGAGCACACTGCACATTGCACTCCGGATAGTCGAGTCCAAACGGGCAGCGATAACAATAATTGTCGGGGGCAAATACAACCCCATCCACAACGGTGCGAGCCAGCTCCGCGTGCCAGCGACGGGGGTCCCCAGTAAAGGATTGCCCGACGGCCGTAGCGCCATGATAAGAGTGATAGCGGGAAATCACCTTGTAGGCCGGAAACTTTGATTGCCGTAACATTTTCATGGCCGCTTCATTGGCCGCAGTCCCGCTGGTGGAAAAAAAGAATTTACCGAGTTCATCCGGAAACACCGATCGTAAGGCTTCAACTGCCTCCAGTATGATTTCCGTGACAAAAACGGGCGCAACGTAGGGCAGCTTTTCAGCCTGTTTAACAATGGCTTCTATAACCGCTTTATTTTTGTGACCGAGGTTCGAACACATCAGCTGCGATGAGAAATCAAGATAGCGTTTTCCGGTATTATCGAAAAAATAGATTCCTTCCGCATCGGTAATAAGTAAAGGCGTTGACCACGCTTTCTGACGGTTCCAAGTCCCATAGGTATGCGCCGTCATTTCTTTGATTCTTTCCGTCATATCGCTCATTTTGCTCGCTCCTTAAACAAATTGTTCTATTTGTAGATGGCGACCGGGTTGGTGAAAAAGTTCCTAAACAATCCCTCGAAATTTTATTCAGATTTTGGTCCAATTAACGGCATATGTTTTCAAGTGTTCTGGTGAAAGTCAAGTAAAAATTCGTGAGTCAAAAGCCTTGTTGACACACGGCCTCTTTGCACCACGTTATTCCCCGACTTAAACCTGGTGGGAGGAAGATACTACGAAAAAATTGCAGAAAAAGCATTTACAGCCAGTTCCACGGCCATAAAAATCAATAGAAGGCCGGCTAAAATATCCAAATGCGATTGATAACGGCGCGCAAGACCCGATGCACCAGTCCCCAACAGCAACAGCCCCGGAACTGTTCCCAGAGCAAATGCAAGCACCAGGGCGGCGCCATTGATTGGGCTTCCGGATGGCAGTGCGCGGGTAAAGGCAGCAAATGAGAGCCCGCATGGCAAAAAGCCCATCATCATACCCAATAAGAGCATCTCTGCCTGTCTCTTCTTTGAGAAAGCGGATTTAAGAAGTTTGCGGTATCCGGGAATTTTATCCGGCGACGCCATGGCCATCCATCCCGGTTCACGGATAATACCCAGCCGGGCCAGACCGAAAACCAGGAGGAATACTGCTGCCACGAAGGAAACGCCCATCTGAATTCGAGCAATCCAAACCGGATAATTCCCACCGGTTGCCCCAGCGATTTCTGCAAGACCTGCCCCGATGCCACCCATTACACATCCAATGATCACATAGGTAAGGATTCGTCCCAGATGATAATACAAATGGGATGCAAATTTACCGCTACGGGCAGGAAAGGCAATCACCAATGGACCGCACATTCCGATACAGTGCCCGGTCCCAAAAATTCCAAGCATAAACATTGAAAAATATGTCAGATCGTTCATGGTATTTGCAGTTAGTTCTAATTTAGCGGTTTCTTTTTCGTCTCCGCATCTTATTATAACAGGCTGATATAGAACAATAAACGAATGCCTCATCCTCCAAGAAGCGATGCGAACCAGAACTAAGGAAACGCTACTCTCCATCTCTTATAATAAAATTGATAGAATACTACAAATATTCAATCGTAAATTTTCAGTCTTCAATTTTGGCTTCAACGGAATAGGATTTGACATGACCATAAGATTCCTTTACAAATCTGGCCGTGAGTAAAACCATCTTTGTTGCGGGTTTCATAATAAGAATTGTTAGATAGGAGAAAGATCCATGCAATTACAAAATGACAAAAAAAACGGCAAAATCTGTAAAAATCAATTTATCAGACGTGTTATTCTGCTTGTCGGCCTATTGGGATTTTCAATTCTCCGGGTTTCTGTGCTCGCCGATGACTCAAGCGCCGGGCCGCACCCCGGACTGAAGCCTATTGATGATAGTGGTGCCATGCATATAAGCAGTCAGGACCGTTGCCCGGTGTGTGCCATGCAGGTCAGCAAGTACCAAAAATTTGCCTGTGCCATTGAATTAATAAATGGCAAAACGTTTTATTTTTGCGGAAGCGGGTGCATGATCCGTACCTGGATGCATCCGGACATTTTCCTTGGCGCAACGAAAACGGAGCTTAAACGGTCTGTGGTTCAGGATTATTTCACCGGGGATCAGGTGTCCGGAGAATCGGTATTCTGGGTTGCCGGGTCGGATGTGATCGGACCGATGGGCCCCGCGCTGGTCCCCCTAAAAAATGAGCAGGGTCTGGAGGTATTTAAAAAGCGACACGGTGCAAAAGCCGTCTTTCGTCTATCTGAAATGACAGATGAAAAATGGCAACAACTTACCGGCAAAAAGGCGATCCCCAAAAAATGAAAAAAAGGGTTTGCCTAAGTTGGTGAAAATCATGAGCTCTTTTGCAGTTTTACCTTAGCAAAGTAATCCCATTCTTGTTCCATTAAAATTGTAATGAATCATAGAAATTCGGATAGGTTAAATCACTTGCCGGCAGATCGATTGGGTATTTCCAGTATGGTCGGTATACTGGTGCTGGTTTTCGCAATTACGGCCCTTTTTCTCCTCTTCCTGGATTCCAGTTTCAGATCGGCTTCAGAACAGGAAGAATGCCTGGAACTCGTTCGCGCATTAGGTTTAAACAGTTTATCATTGGTACCATCCGGTCGACCTCTGCGCAATCCCGGCACAAATGACCCATCCATCGATTTACGTTTTGATCCTAACCTTGGGCAGATCCCTCTTGATGGTGCTGATTTGGTTTTGAAAGTATCGGATTGAGTCTTAATCCAGATGAATCGGTATTGAAAATTAAAGATTGCATTCTGAATATTCAACCCTATGATGAAAGCGAAAATTCCCAATGGCTCAGCCTCCGGTAGATTGGCACCAAATGTCGTAGATCCGCCTCCGGAGAAAATAAAAAAAATTCATAAGATACGATGCTTCGGTTCATCTTTTCCTCTGTTTGCCTGGTCGGTCAGGGATCTTTTTCGATATCCTGTTGAAACAATTCTGCTCTTTCTGTCAATGGCCGCATTGGTTAGTATCCTCGGCACAGCCTTACTACTGAGTCAGGCCCTGTCCTCGACTGCCGGACTGCTATTAAAAAATTCGCCCTCCGTCGTTGTAAGGCGGGTAAATCCGACAGGTTGGTCTGCATTGCCTGCCAAGGAATCCATGCGTTTGGCGATATCCGTACCCGGAGTACTTCAGGCTGGAACGCGAATATGGGGAACGGCGAACGGTCCCGGGGGACCCTTGACGGTCTTCGGATTTGATGAGTCGCATAGACTCAGTGGCCTCGCTAAAAGCGTACCGCTGCCGAAGCGCGGTGAGGCTGTCGTCGGAACTGGGATTACAACGGGTGAGACCCCTGAGGTTTTAAAATTAACAGGGCAAAATGCCCTGATCCTTAAGATAACCGACACGCTGGAAGCCAAAACGAGCATGGTGGCCCACGATATGGTTCTGGTACATCCGGATGATGCCAGGCGCCTCTTTGGCATTGCCGAAGGATATGCCAGTGACCTGATAGTGGACGTGTTTCATGAAACGGAGGCAGAAGCAATTTTACCTGATCTTTCCAGGGCTTTTCCTTGGCCGGTTCGCATGACCACCCGTAAAGAGGCTGCCGGTTTTTATGGCTCTGCATCAGCACGCCGAAGCGGGATCGTTTATATTGCCATTATTCCCGCAATGCTG
>Ga0316187_10002250_pt1 | contig 16798 bp, 12 predicted proteins | sample CroRivburrow1_MG_FD_204927 | JGI IMG/M metagenome (GOLD analysis project Ga0316187, IMG submission 204927) | Coastal sediment microbial communities from Maine, United States - Cross River worm burrow 1 | ecosystem: Environmental > Aquatic > Marine > Coastal > Sediment | place: USA: Maine... | reverse complement strand
CCCCCCCTCGCGTAGGCGCTCGCCTCGAACGAGGCAATCAGTTGCCCGTCTCGTTCGATGTTGTAAACCTTGTTCCACCTGTTGTCAGTCACCCACAACGTTCCGTCGAAGGGATCTGCGGCGATTGCCTGGGGGCTTCCGAACGCATCGCTGAAGTCCGTTGTTGGGAACGAGCCAAGCAAGGTACCGTCTTTTGCAATGTGGTAAACGGTCGCCCGCACGCCGGGAATCATCAAATCCTCGGTGGTGGGGTCGTCAACTACCCATAGCGTGTCGTCAAAGTAATCGGCGGCGACGCCTTCGATAGAAAAGGCACCGATGTCCTCTGCAGGGATGTACCCCAGGAGGACACCATCCTTGCTAAAGTTGACCACGGCGCCGCGGGGTAAAACGGGGTTCAAAAACTTCCTTTCGGATGCACCCCACAGGGTGTCGTCGTAAGGATCTACCGCGATTCCAGAACTGGCTGTCAGTACATGACCGAATTTGATTTCATGCATCAGCTTGGGCCCACCAGGCCCATCATCCACCGTGACTTCATAAACGGTCTTACTCGTATCGTCGCTGATCCAAAGCACAGGTGTTGGTTGTTGCGCGTTGACCGTACCGACAATGGCAACGACTACGATGGCACTCGTGATTCCGATTTTTTTGATTAACTGCCTCATCCCTTACTACCCCCCGACAGATGACAATTCAGAGCATTGAGCCCGCGTGGGAAGTTGATTCCTGCCATACGGTTTCGATTGCTGATAATCTTAGTGCTAATCCTAAACAAAGTGAAATCGAATTCGCGGGGGAAAGTAAATTCGACCAACACGGTTTCGATTACCAATGAGTATAGAAGAATTAACACCCCATTTTTCTTATCCCGCCAAGAAAAGAAAGAGATTTCCGACGCCGATCCTGGCTCGGGGCATCCGAAATCCGCCCGATTCCTGCCGACACGCCCAATATTGCGCCTTCCCACCGGTCAATCCTGCCAAATTTCAGGCACCAGGCATACCGATTACCTGCCGCTACTTTTGCTCGCCGCAATGTGCTGGGCTGGCTGAGTTATGACGATCTCGTTGGTTACCCTCAGCAACCTGTTTGGGGATGCTGATACATTAATTGGTGCAAGCAGTCAGCGTCTCAATTGAACTCACAGCACAAGTCGGCTGCTGAGATTTCAGGTTCGGCTTTCTTGAAAGGGACCCTGAATAGGCGTGGTCAGGAGGCAATCTACAGCCCGGAACTGACGCACATGGCTAAACCTGTTGGGCAATATACCAAAGTACCTGTGATATTATTTGCTGACTTTGATTCCTATTGAGTTATCAATGGCAAAGGATCGTCTGTCAGGCAAACTTGCTGTTATCTTACATGCGGATATTGCTGGTTCAACCGAATTAGTCCAGCAAGATAAACAGCTAGCCCATGAACGTATCCAGAATAGCTTTCGGCGTTTTAGCGACACCATCGGAAAGTATCAGGGCAAGGTGCTTGAACTGCGTGGTGACGCACTATTAGCCAGGTTTGAGCGTGCCTCGGACGCCGTAACGGCCGCAGTTTCATTCCAGATTGAACACTCCCATTACAACGATGAACTCGCAGACGATCTTCGACCTGGCATTCGAGTAGGCATCGCGATGGGAGAAGTCGTAATTGCCGACAACACTGTGACGGGTGCGGGAGTTGTTCAAGCTCAACGTATCGAGCAACTTGCGGACCCAGGCGGCGTATGCATTACCGCTGCAATTCACGAAGCGCTTTCAAAGCGTTTGCCGCTGGACTTCGCGAACCTCGGCGAGCAGCTGCTGAAGGGCTTCGATCACCCGGTACATGTATATCAGGTCGAGTTAAGACCGGGTGAATCAATTCCTCTACCAAAGCCGGGACAGCGATCCGCAATACGGCCAAAAAACTGGCGGTTGATGGCGGCGGTAGTAGGAATGGCGGTCGTCATTACAGGAGGTGCGATGTATTGGTTTGAATCGCGAGAGCCACCGGGTGAAGTGGCAGTGCCAGCGCGGATGGCGTTTCCTCTTCCTGACAGGCCCTCCATTGCAGTACTCCCGTTCGTTAATATGAGTAATGATGTGGAACAGGAATTTTTTGCGGATGGAATGACCGATGACTTGATTACCGATGTATCCAAACTATCTGGCTTATTCGTGATTGCCCGCAATTCTGTGTTTTCATATAAGAATAAAGCGATCAAGGTTCAGCAGGTAGCCGAAGAACTGGGCGTGCGCTATGTAATGGAAGGCAGTGTCCAGCGCGTGGGTAACCAGATACGCATCAACGCTCAATTAGTCGATGCGACTACCGGAGGCCATGTCTGGGCAGAGCGCTATGACGGGTCGCTCGATGATGTTTTCACCATGCGAGATAACATCACCCGAAGAATTGTAACCGCCCTGTCTGTCACCCTTGTTGATCAAGAAAAGAGCGGTCGGGCTCAAGCGGAAACCAGCAATGCTGAAGCCTATGATGCGTTTCTTAGAGGCTGGACCCACTATCGACTCTCCACACCGGAAGATTCCGTCAAGTCGATTCAATTTCTCGAAAATGCGGTCAAAACTGATCCGGGCTTTGGTCGCGCTCATGCCGCGCTGGCGGCCAATTATTGGAGAATTTATGACAATAACTGGGCAAAAAGCACAGGGATTCCTTACTCCGACGCCCTCGAAAAGACAAATCAACACCTGGAAGAGGCGTTGAAAAACCCGACGCCGTTGGCCTATCGAACCGCAGCCAAGCAGAACTTTTATTTCAAGCGTTCGAGTAAAGCGATGGCCCAGGCTGAACGGGCCATTGCCCAGGATCCGAACGATCCTAACGGCTACGAGGCGATGGGTTCAATTCTGGTCAATCTTGGCAGAGCGGCTGAAGGTCTTGACTACATCAAAAAAGCGATGCGGCTCGATCCTCAATCGGATTATCTATACCGTTTGGGTGAAGCCCAGTTTCATCTGGAGCGATACGAGGAGGCGGCGGCTACCATGTTGAGGGCGACCAAACGTAATCCGCAGAACGAATGGAACTACTTCCTTCTCGCTGCAGCCTACGGTCAATTGGGACGCGAATCGGAAGGAATGTCGGCAATTGCCAAATTTAACAAGACCTTTCACGACCCGACAGACCACCAACGACCGTTCACATTGGCTGACATAAATACCTATTTAAATAGTGATGTAGCAAATAAGGAACGCCTGCAAGAGGGTTTGCGCAAGGCCGGTGTTCCGGCAGGAGAACCTCCAGCCCCCGCCGATACCAGATACAAGGACCTGGTCAAAGTAACGGAGGGCACAATCGATGTCGAGGGAGCGATCAAGATTGATGCAGTCGAGGCAAAAACCTTACACGATCGCGGTGTCACTTTCATAGACTCTCGTGGCAGTAGTCTCTATAAACGAGGGCATATTCCAGGTGCAACGAATCTATTATTTCACCAGGTCTGGCACAGTCTTTCCCAGTATGTTGCCCCGGGTGATGAAGTCGTTTTTTACTGCGATGGTAAGGACTGCCATCTAGCTGCTATCTCGAGTGCGCAGGCACTCAGCCTGGGGCATACCAAAGTTTACTATTTCGCCGGAGGCTTCAAGTCCTGGAGTATCGCTGGCTACCCTGTAGAGGTTCGCTGACCAAAGGTCTCGCAGAGGCCGCTTTGGTCGGTTATTGCCGCTGCTTCATCGCGCTTGAGCGTCTGTCTCCTCGTGAGCAGATCCTCAGTGAATACTGGTAGGAGGCAATCTTCCAACAGAAGCGGGCACTCGTATTTATCAGTTCATGTCACACAATTCATTCTCAATCGATAAATCGTGGTCTGTCCCCAAATACCCCTAGCAGTCATCCCCGCGAAAGCGGGGATCTCCCTACTCCACTAGTAGTCATCCCCGCGAAAGCGGGGATCTCCCTAATGGCCTGTTGTAAGATTCCCGCTTACGCGGGAATGACGCACCAACCTGGTAGCAGGGAATCTGCGGCCAGGCACCGGCATTCGTATTTACCAGTTCATGTCACACAATTCATTCCCAATCGATAAATCGTGGTCTGTCCCCAAATACCCCCAAATACCCAGACCGACACGACCATGAGCAATCAATCTCAGGCAAATATTTTTTCTATGTTTCTTTTTACGGTGATTGATTCTCTTAAAGCGACAATGATTTCTTCAGGCGTTATTCCCAGTTTCCCCACTGCGGGAATAGAGCTGACCAGTGGCAGAGAATGATTTTTATCACTTTTCAACAAGCCGTAATAATTCGAGACCAGGACAAGATCGCACAAATCAGCCGAAGCTTGATGGTTACGTGTCCAGTCACCACACTCTTCAGCTACCATAATTAGATCGTCACCAAAATTCCATCTGCGCAATAAAAGGCCCGAAATTTCGGGACGCATTATCTGAATGGCATGGTCAATTTCCAGATGATCCAGCATAAGATGATGATGCTCTAAAAGCTCGTCATCTATTACCAATACACCAATGCCGTGGATCAAGCCCGCCAGCATGGCCAGGTCTGGTGAAAATGATCTGTTTCTTTTCGCCAGAATTCTGCTAATTGCGGCGACATTAAGGCAGTGTTCCCAATATGAGCCTATCCGCTGCATATGCTGCCTGGGCAGTCGATTAACAAGTTTACCAACCCCGTAGATCATGACTAGGCAATACACCGGCACAATGCCGAGGTGTCCAATAGAATAGCGAACCTTTTCCGCCGAACTCATGTCATCATTATTGGCACATCGGGCAATATTAAAAATTTTCCTCGAGACATCCGGATAAGATATCAGTATCTGTGCCATGGAATCCACGTCGGTATATTTGCCGTTGTAAATCTGTTGAATCCTGCCAGCCACTGAAGGTAACGAGGGCAATTGAATCCTGTTGTCCATCAAGTTGTGGTAAAGGTTGTTAACAATAGACTTGTCTTCTTCGTCGTAATCGGTAAACAGGGAATGCACGCTAATGTCATTGACGGCTTCCTCCGATAGTTGCGCCAAATCGATAAGCTTCTGTCTTTCGATTTTCATGTAGTCGACTTTTCCGAGGGCCTTCACATCATAGATACAGGGTCGTAATTGGGCGACAGGTTTGAGCGCCTCGTTTTCATCGGATGCTATGATTCTGGATTTGCCATCGAGGGCGTTAAGTGCGACTTTTCCCTTGATGATAAAAAGACTGGAGTTCTCGGTGGAGCCAGCCTCAATTAGTAATTGTTTATTCTTTGCGGTGCATACTCTGAGTTGATTGGCGAGAGCAATCAGGTGGTCGTCTGATAATTCAGAAATCCCCTTGATGCGTCTGAGGGTGGATACGTCTGGGATCTTGAGTTCGGTCAATTCGTTTAATCTACTAAATTAGTTATAAATAATATCATTTAATGAGTTGGCATTTTCAACTTACCGGTGAATCGCCGAATCCTTTCTCGAGATCGGCGGACACTGGCAAGGTCGTGGCCTCGACAATCCTACGACAATGCTCGAGCGTATCTGCGCGCGATACCGTACCCTCCTGCCAGCCAGGCGCAAAAGCCATACCGGCACTGGTAGTGGCGAGCGCCTCGAACCCCATGGACGCGAGAATGCGCGGGCTGCCGACATCCCAGGGATTGGGAATAACGAAGGCACCCTCACGTTGATGCAGTGCACGAAATACGCTACCCATGTTACTTGTTTCAATCATCAGCAGTCATCTCCATCGGAATCGACAGGCCACAGGAAAAAACCCCTTCACTGGGCAGCTGGCTGCCAGCAATAATGGCGGAAAAGGGTGGGAATCGAACCCACCAGGGACGTTTAACGCCCCCCTCCGGTTTTGAAGACCGGGCGCCCCACCAGGGTACGATCCTTTCCAGTGTAGATATTGCGACTTCATCAAACAGCCGCCTGCAGTTTGGCAAACACGCCGCCCGCAGCGGGCAGCAGACGGCGGCCCTGCCCGCTACGGGAGGTTATGCCCCGCGCGTCAAAACATTCGAGAATCTCGATACAGCGATTGCGACCGATACCCGATGCGTCACGGAACTCGGCCACACTGAAAATGCCAGCAGGGGCGTTACTCTGCAGGTCTGCAACCAGTCTTTGCAGTTCGCCCAGTATCTGTGGCAACACCAGCAGCTCGGGTGATAATTTGACGAGCCAGCCGGCGCGGCTCACGCGTTCGATCAACGGTTTCAATTGAGTCGCGGATAATTGCGTCGCCTGCGCCAGCTCGCCGGGCGTCATCGGCCGTAAACCGTTTTCCGCCAACGCGGACTCGACTGACTTCCAGTGGCACGAATCCACCGGATTCAAGCTGATTTGTCGTGTGCCCAGCGAAATACCCGCGCTATCGACCCTGACCTGTCCCCGCTGCTGCAGCCGCTCGATGAAGCCCTGCAATAGCCGTGGTGGCAGTTTCGGCTCCAGTTGGCTGCACAAGCGCGCAAGCGAAAAACCGGGTTCATGCGGATAAATCCGATGGCAGCGCTCGAGCCCCTGCAAAACACGGGTACAGTGTGCGTCAGCTATGGCCTGCGAAAATGCCAGGCGCCGACCTTCAACAGTCAATAGTACCATTTCAGTTGGCAGAGCCTGTGCCTGGGCATGCCTGCCCAGGTTACGGTTTGCGGCAAACTGTTGCAGATCGACGCCACTGCTGCTGGTGTCAATCAGTCCCTGCAGGGCTGCTGCCGGGTCTTCCCGTGTCATCTGCTGCAACCAGCCGAGTCGCCGTGCATGGGCACGGCCGCGTATGGGTGGAAAGATATCGAGCACGCGTCCGCCGCCGAGCGTGCGCCGCGCCGACTGATCGCGGATGATCAGCCGGTCGCCATGGGCGGCACCAAGCGCATGATCACTGACCAACTGCACCAGCCCCTGGTCTCCCGGCGCTATTGCACTGCCTGCGAGCACTGCCACGCGCGCCGTTGATTCCGCGGTAGCGAGGTGCAGGTGTACTGGCGTCCAGTGTTGCAACGGACGCGGGTTGTCATTGACCACCCGGATTTCGGCATCGAAACGTCGTATCGGGGTTACCAGGCCGGGTGACGTCACCCAGCAACCACGCCCGACCTGCTCCTTGCGCAAACCGCTGCCGGCCAGGTTGAGTGCACAGCGTTGCCCGCGGTGAGCGCAAGAGCTGACCTCGTCATGCACCCTGAGGGTGCGCACACGTAGGCGCAGATCGCTGCCGGCGATCGTGACGAGATCATCTGCACGCACCCTGCCGTCAAACACGGTACCGGTGACCACCAGCCCTGCCCCCTTGATTTCAAAGGCGCGATCGACCGGCATGCGGAACCGCGTCTCGCCTTCGCAATCATCGACCGCATACGCCTGATCATCAGCATCACCCTGGGCCCGGCACTGGGTCTGCAACTGCAGGCGCAGTGCATCCAGGCCCACAGTCGATACCGCAGACAGCGCAAAGGTCGGCCAACTGGCGAGCAGCGTATGCGTACGCAATAATTCGACATCGCGTCGCACAGTGGCAACCCGCTCAGCGCTTACTCGATCGATCTTGCTGATCACAACCGCACCACGGTGAATCCCGAGCAAGTCGATAATCGCCAGGTGTTCGCGGGTTTGCGGCATGATCCCGTCATCCGCCGCCACCACCAGCAAGACGAAATCGGCGGCAGTCAGACCGCAAAGCGCATTCTTGACGAAGCGCTCGTGGCCGGGCACATCGATGAAGCCGATACTTCCACTGTTGCCGGAAGCATGCGTGGGAAGGTTTGCAAGCGGCAGGTAGGCAAAACCGATATCGATGGTCAGACCACGTCTTTTCTCCTCGGCAAGGGTATCGGTATCGACCCCGGTCAGTGCCTGCACCAGGCGCGTTTTACCGTGGTCAACATGCCCGGCGGTAGCAACGATCATGCGCCGAAATCCAGGCGGGTCAATTGCGCCGAAAATTCGTCGGCGTCTTCGAGGCAGCGACAGTCGAGCAGGAACTCGCCCCTGTGGATACGACCGATCACCGGCACCGGCAGCTCGCGAAAGGCGCCTGCCAGCCGTTCCAGCGATTCATCATGAGTCAAACCCGAAGCCAACGGCCGCAGGGCGATGGCGCAGCTTGGTAAATGGCGATCGGGCAGCGCCCCGGAGCCGATTTCGCTATCGCAGTCGACCAGGCTGACCGTCGCCAGGCCTTCCATTTGCTGCGCAAGACGTGCCGCAAGCGGTTGCGCCAGTGCCAGGATGTCAGCGTAGCTGCGCTTCATCATTCGCAGTAGCGGCAATTTCTCGGCGATCTGTTGCGGATGCTGGTACATTCGCAGCAAAGCGGATAATGCCGCGATGGTCATCTTGTCACAACGCAGCGCCCGCTTCATCGGGTTGGCATTCAGTTTCTCTACCAGTTCACGGCGTCCGACAACGATGCCCGCTTGTGGCCCCCCCAGCATCTTATCGCCGGAAAAAGTGACCAGGTCGGCGCCACGAGCCAGCGCCTCCATCGGCGTCGGCTCGTGCGGTAAACCGTAGTCTTCCAGGTCGAGCAGTGCGCCACTGCCGAGATCGACGACAAAGGGAATACCCGACTCACCGCATAATTGCGCCAGTTCGCGCTCGTCCACTGTCGCGGTGAATCCCTGGATAATGTAATTGCTCTGGTGCACCTTGAGAATCAAAGCGGTCTGGGTGCCGATAGCCGCGGCATAATCATGCCGATGAGTGCGATTGGTGGCGCCGACTTCGATCAGCCGACAACCGGAGCGTTCAATAATATCCGGGATTCGAAACGAGCCGCCAATTTCGACCAGTTCACCGCGTGACACCGGCACTTCCCTGCCCAACGCCAGCGTGTTCAACACCAACATGACGGCGGCGGCATTATTATTGACCACGGTGGCGGCCTGGGCGCCGGTTAACCGACACAGCAAGTCCTCGATATAAGCATCACGCTCACCGCGTCCGCCGCTGGCAAGATCGTACTCCAGGCTGGTGTTGGCGCGCATCGCCTGAACCACCGCATCGATCGCGGACTGGGGTAACAGCGCGCGCCCGAGATTGGTGTGCAGCAGGGTTCCGCTCAGGTTGATCACGCGACGCATCGCGCGACCGGCATCCGCTTCGATGGCACAGCGAATACCGCGGCAGATAGCGTCAACACCGGGATCCACTACTTCCTCGCGCCGGATCGCCTCACGTAACAGGGTCAGGCAGAGCCTCGCGACCCGTTTGACCTCGTCGCGCCCATACTCGGTTACCATCACCTCGGCAGCCGGCGAATTCAGCAGGCGATCGATGGCAGGGAGTTGTGCTAGTTGAAATGCTTGCGGATCATTCACCGCTGATGTTATTCCTGCGCTTTGAATCGAGTGATTCTAACTGCTTTGACTCGCCAGTGATAACCCTTGCCGCACAGGTTACGACATGACGGCTATTGTTCCGGTGACTTCAATCCGTGCAGAAACCAGTCAGTGCGTTCCGCCGGTACCAGCGAACCGGCAATCAGCTGCAGGTTTTTATCGGCACTGACACGGGCGCGCTGCTGGAACTCGCGCAGCAGCTCACCGGCCAGTGTCCCGCTCCAGAACCATTCATGCAGTTGCCGCGCGGATGGCTGCCCGCCTTCGGCCATGGCGGCTTCGAGGTAAAACGCCTTGATGTCATCGACCGCAAAGCGCGCTCGCGATACCGGCGCCATGCCCTGCGGATTCGGCATCGGCTCGCTGTCATGGAAGCGAGCAATGAATTCCACTGCGGATTGGGGCGGGAGCCCACTGATACCGACCGTGGACCTGCCGATACGCTCACGCGCCAGCCGCCAGATCGGCATGACGCTGGCCGCTTCGGCCAGTACTCCGCCGTTATCCAGGCTACCGGGAAAGTGCCAGTTGCTGTCGTCATGAATCGGCGCCTCCTCGTTGAATTCCTCAAGATGTGGGGCCGTGAGCGTTTTATCCAGCAACGCCAGCGACGCCTGTAAAACCCGTCGCTGCAAGCCGCCATCGCCCGGTGTGCCGAAGGGGCGGCCGAGCTCGAACGGCACCCATAAAGCCCGTGGTGGTCGCATTTTAACGATGTGCTCACGCACCAGCGCGACGATGACGGTGGCAAGACCTTCGTCTTCCAGGTAGTGGGCCAGCCCGCTCACGGCGCGCGTACAGGCGGGTCACACCGGGGCGAGAACGACCGTATTGACGCCAAGCGCCAGCATCGAACGCCCGAGTTCGCGCGCCTTGTCTTCGAGTTTTACCGGGCTGGTAGCCCCCATGAAAGCGTAGTGCGTATCGGCAGCTTTACCAATGCTACCCTCCTCTTCCAGCTCACGCAGGCGGTCGCGCGGCAGCACGACATCGAGGTCCTGCTGGAAACCGGTACGGTCGAAATTGGTCGACACGTGGCTGCACAGGATATCGCCGTCGTCTACCGTGGCGGCAATGGCGCGGTAGCCGGCTTCGTTGGCAAGCATGGGGCGTTCACCGCGCACGATAAGTCCAGCGGTCGACACGATCGCCACGTGGCGCAGAGCGGCCGCTACCGGGGTGACCGGGGAGGTATCCGCATAAACCGGGCAAGCGAGATCGGCAATTACCGTGCGTTCGGGTTCAGGAATATCGGCGAGTCTGACCACATCAATTACCCAAACCCAGCGGGGCGGGGTAATCGCGGGTAGCAGCAGAGGCTTTAACAACAAACATGACCTAAATACTAGCCGATCGAAATACCACGGGCAAGCGCCGGAAACGACTGCAGGCAACCGTCAGCGGGTAATGTTGTTAGCGTTATGGGCCGTTGTTGAAATGCGCGTACAACAACAGCAAGCCGGCCACGATCGGCATTATCGTATAACCAAACAGGTGGATCGAGTGACCCATTTTTTCACCATTGCGCTCGATCATTATCGTCAGCTTTTTAATTGTTTCCGGCGCAGTTTTGCGCTGATAAAAGCTATACAGCCCATATACGATCGCCAGCACGCCGAGAATTAAATTGAAACTGGTACTCATTATCCCGCCATATTAACCGAGCTAATCAACAAACAATACCGTCAAATCAATTTTTTGAACGAGCGTTGTCATCGCGCCGCTGCAACCGTCGTTAATGCCTGACCGCGGATCGAAACTGCAAACCAATGGTTTGATGAAACCAGTCTTGAGTGCATTAGCCGCTATCAATCGGGGTTCGCCACGGCTCTGGACCACCTCACGGTTCAGGTTTACAGCCTGAGAGTGATGGACAATAATTCACCGCGACTAGCTTTGACAGGCCCGCAGCATGACACTGAAAATTCTGGCCCTGGGCGGCGACGGCATCGGCCCGGAAGTAGTGGCTGCAGCCCTCAGGGTGCTCGATGTCGCGGCGCACTCGGTCGGCCTTGACTTCGACCTGAGCGAAGATCTGTTGCACGGTGCCGCCTGGGAAAAATACGGTTGCTTCATTCGCCCGCAAACCCTCGATAAGGCAAAAGCCAGCGATGCTTTGCTGGTCGGTGCGACTGGCGGGCCTGCCTGGGATCACATCATCATCGACGGCGGCCCCGAGGAACAGGACGGCTTGATGAAGCTGCGCCACGAACTGGATGTGTTCGCCTGCGTCCGTCATGCGCGCGCCTGGGATGCCCTGCTCGATAAAACCCCGTTTCGAGCGCAAACCGTGCGCGGCGCCGACCTCGTTGTAATGCGCGAACTTTGCGGCGGTGCGATGTTTACCCGCACGCGCGGCCGCGAGATCCATGCCGATGGCAGTCAGCGTGCCTTTGATCTCAACGAATACAGCAGCGCTGAAATCGAGCGTTTCGCCCGGGTCGGATTCGAGGTCGCGCGGCGACGGCGCAGCCAGGTGGTTTCGGTCGACAAGGCGAATGTTTTCATCGCTGGCAAACTGTGGCGTGAAGTCGTCGACGAAATCGGGAAATCAGAGTTTCCTGATGTCGAACTTGCGCATTTCTACGCCGACAACGCCAGCTACCAGCTGTGCTGTCAGCCGACCGCTTTCGACGTGATACTCGCCGACAACCTGTTTGGCGACCTGTTGTCCGATCAGTCCGCGGCTATCGCCGGTTCGCTCGGCATGTTGCCATCGGCATCGTTAGCGGATTTACCGCGGACTGGCCGCGTACAGGGAACCGCCATCTACGAACCGGTACACGGCAGTGCGCCCGATATCGCGGGCCGGGGGATCGCCAATCCGGTCGGCATGATCCTGTCGCTGGCGATGATGCTCGAGTACACGGCCGGCGAAGTAAACTGTGCGCGCAAAATCGAGGGGGCAGTCGACGCCGCGCTGAACATGGGTCACGCGACCAGGGACATCGGCGGAACCCTCGGCACCGATGCCATGGCCGATGCGGTCATCGCACAGTTCCGTGCCCTGTAACACCAGTCCGCAGCGAGTCTTCGCCGTGACCCAGCAACCCGCCTCCCTTTCCTGCTAGAGGAGACTCCCGTATGAGTAAGCTACGCTACGACGGCCGGCGTCTCGACATTACAGCCGACACGGCGATCAGCACTTTGGCTGGTATTTTGCAGGGCTGTGGTTGCAACGAGAGGGTGGCGCGCATGGTCGCCGAACATCTCGCCGACGCGAGCCTCTGCGGCATCGAATCACACGGCCTGATGCGTGTAATTCAATACCACGATCAGTTCGGTAACGGCACGATGCGGGCAACCGCCAGCGCGCAATACAACCGATTGCCGAGCGGCGGACATGAAATTGACGGCAATCACGGTATCGGCATCCCGGCGATGCGACTGGCGATCGAATACGGCTGCCGGATAGCTGAGGACAACGGGATTTCAGCCATTGCGATACGCAACACCGGCCATACCGGCCGGCTGGGCGCCTTCGCCGAGCTTGCGGCAGAACTGGGTTTTCTCACCATCATGATGGGCGGCGGTAATCGCAAGACCTGGCGCCAGGTCGCCCCTTACGGCGGACGCCAGGCAATGTTGCCGACCAATCCCTACTGCATCGGGATTCCCGGCGGTGAGCGCGGATCGGTGGTGCTCGACTTCGCCACCTCGAAAATCGCCGGTGGCTGGATATATGCCGCGCAAAGCGCCGGCGCACTGCTGCCGGCAGGCGCCATCATCGATGCTGCGGGAAATCCGAGCGTCGATCCGCAGGACTATTTCAACGGTGGCGCGATCCTGCCGGCCGGAGGCGCCAAGGGCTATGCGCTGGCATTGATGGCGGAGTTAATTGCGGAAGCGATGCTCGGACCCGCGACGACCGAGTGTAACTGGCTATTGATCACGCTAAGGACATCGCTGTATCGCGATACTTCAACCATGCAGAAAATTGCCGAGGAAATCCTCGACGAGATACGCCATTGCCCGCCGTCACCGGGTTTCGATCGCGTCGAAATTCCCGGTGAACGTGAACGCGAACATCGGCGCAATGCAAACGGCGTAATCGCAGTGCCCGAACTGACCTGGCAACAGATTCTGGCGCTGGCTGATAAAATGGTGAATCCAGCGCGTTCTTTGTGACTTATACGGTGTATTATTTTGCGACATCTAACCAGGAACACCTTTGGACCTGAAAAACATGCATAAACCCGATCCCTCACCGACATCTGCAAGTTTCGATCCTGTGGTAAAGGAGCGGCAACTGCGCTCGGAGTCAGATACCTGGGATACGAGTCGGGTTGAAGACGCCCGGCCCGGCGACATTCCGGTGATCGATCTGCAAGCCTTCTTTTGTAATCCTGATGAAGCAGCACTCACGCAGCTCGCTGATCAACTGCGTATTGCCTGTGAGACTGTCGGCTTTTTTTCGATTGTCGGCCACCAGGTACCGGCCTCGCTGATCAACTCGATGTTCGATTTCGCGCGAAAATTTCACGCGCTGCCACTCGCAGAAAAGCAGGCCATTGCGATGGATCGGCCTGACTGGCCGGTCGGCGGTATGGGTTATTTACCGGTCAAACATCGCAAGCTACCGGCACGCGACAAAGGCAATCTGAACGAAGCATTCATCGTCAAATGTGACCACAAATTGGCGATGGACGACAACCAGTGGCCGAATGAGGCGAGCCTGCCCGGATTCCGCGATGCGGTAGAACGGTATGCGGTCGCGCTTGAAGCGCTTGGCAAACACCTGCTGCCACTCTTTGCGCGCGCACTGGACATGCCATCGGACTTTTTCGACGCGGCATTTGTATCACCGCTATACCGGCTGCGCATGACGCATTATCCGCCCCAGCACGATGTGCCCGCCGATGAATTCGGTATCGCACCCCACGTCGATACCACATTTTGCACGATCCTGGCACAGGATCGACCCGGGCTCACCATCTTCAGCGAGCGGCGCCAGCAGTGGCTCAGGGCGCCACTGCTGGAAGATGCGTTTATCGTCAACAGTGGGGAATTATTACGCACCTGGACCAATGATCGCTTTATCAGCGTCAAGCATTTCGCCAATAACAATACCGGCAGTCAGTCCCGCTATTCGATTCCCTTTTTTCTGAATGCAAACTCGGACTATCGCATGACCTGCATTCCCAGTTGCTGTGGACCAGCCAACCCGGCAAAGTATCCTCCCATTTGCTACGCCGAAAGCCAGGCAGTCGTGCAGGGCGAATAACTCCTCCTAACTGAACTCCGGAATCCCTAAATATGGAATACAAAGTACTCATTACCGTTTTCAGCGCGGTGTTTATTGCTGAACTCGGCGACAAAACACAACTCGCGACCATGCTGTTCGCCGCTGACAAAGAGGTCAGTAAATGGACGGTCTTCTTTGGCGCATCGCTCGCGCTGATCGTCGCCTCGGGCATCGGCGTGCTCGCCGGCAGCGCGATCAGCCAGTACGTGAGCGAAAAGCAGCTCGCCTACGTGGCTGGCATCGGCTTCATCGCCATCGGCGTCTGGACCCTCGCGAAGGCCTGATCCGGTATTCCGATTTAACGCTCGAGTTCCCACGTAATATCGATGGCAGGGATTTCGGGACGCCCGATCCTTGACACCACTCCTGCCCAAGTTGAGAATGAATCGGTATTCGCGTAACAAACCCATCGACACTTCACGGGCCAGCGATGTCCCGGGCACCCCGGATGGTAAGCGTAACGCCTAATAGAAAGCGGGAGATGACAACCTTCACGGCGTCATCTCTCAGACAATAAAAACTGGAGAACCTATCGTGAACAAACCATCCCTCGAAATCTGTCGGTTATCAAAAATCATCACCGGACTGTTAATCGGCGCACTGTTAATCGGCAGCAATGTCGCGCTCGCCGATAAAAAACACAACTCTCAGGCACCGGATGAAATCGGCCCTTATTCCATCGGACATACGACGGTAATTCTGACCGACAGCTCACGCAACAACGATGGCTCCACCCCGGCTATCGCCCCTGGTCGCTTCCTGCATCTTGACATCTGGTATCCCACCGACATCAAGACGGATGCGCGTATTCTGTATGACTGGAATAACCCGATTTATAACGAGAATATGGATGGCCTGGCTTATCCCGGCCTGCCGGACCTGGCGCCGATGACCTGGGATGGCAGCCTGTCTACCAACACCATCGCGGAACTGGCGCCGCTGGCTCGCAAAGGCAAGTTCCCTTTGCTGATTGCCTCGCATGGCAGCACGGTTGCTTCAGCCAAGAACATGCCTGACACGCTGGAAATGCTCGCCAGCCACGGTTACGTGATCGCGTCGATCGAACACACCGGTAACAACGACGCCCAGTACCAGGCGGATTGGCTCGGCAGGCGGATAGGTCAGGACATCGGTCCCAACCCGAATCTGATCGCCAACGGCACAATCCTGCAACGCAGCAAGGATGTCAGTTTTGTCATTGACCAGGTGCTCGACGGCATTCTCGACCAGCAGACCGGCATCGATTTCAGCAAACGCCTCGATGAAGAAGCCATCGGCGTGCTCGGCTTTTCACTTGGCGGAATGACCAGCCTGGCCACCGTTGCCGGTATCGGTGTGCAGGACCACCCTGCGGATCGACGCGTCAAGGCGGCCCTGATGGGCGGCGGCAGCAATTACGGCCTGCTGCTGAACAAGGACGACTACGCCAATGCCCAGGTACCGTTGATGTTCCTCGGCAACGATACCGGTATCGTCTATGACAGCTTCAACGAATTCACGGGCACCAAATCCAAGTACCTCGTCGATATCGCCGATTTCAATCACCACGTCGGTGGCTACCAGACGAGTTGGTGCCAGGATTTCGTCAGCTCAATGGAGGCCGTCGATCCGAGCGTTTTCCCGGCTGTTTTTGGCGATCCAACTTCGGTGCCTGCTTCCGATTTCGCCAATTTTATCTTCCCCGCGACCTTTTACTGGACCTATACCGGACCTCGTAATTCAGGCATCTACGACTACTGCGAACCGTCGGTGTTCGATAATCTCAGCGACGAGGTTCTGGTAGACGTACTGTTTTTCGATGCATCCATCCTCAGCGTACGCGATGAACTCATCGGTTCGATGCCACTCAAGCCAGGGGCCTCGATCGCCGAGGTCACTCGTACGACCAACTGGTACGCGGTTTCTTTCTTCAACAATTACCTGAAAAATGACAGCGGCTATAGCCGCTACCTGAGCGACTCGAAGCAGAACGAAAAAGCGAACCCGCTAGTCCACCTCGAAGTCGATTGCATGGTTGAAAAACCACGTCCGCTCGATTTATTGCCGACCGACAGGTTAAGCTTCGTCCCGGTCGGCGACTCCGGCTACGAAGTGAGCCTGACCTCCGGTGCCTCGTTCTATCCGATGGGTAACTCGGTTGATGTCACGGGGGACGGTGTCAATTACCTGGAAACCACGGGATTCTCGTTTCCCGTACCCGGTATGGCGGACCCGGTTGAAAACCTGTTCGTCAGCAAAAACGGCGTGATTACCACTCGAACCACGT
>Ga0316187_10002242_pt1 | contig 16817 bp, 16 predicted proteins | sample CroRivburrow1_MG_FD_204927 | JGI IMG/M metagenome (GOLD analysis project Ga0316187, IMG submission 204927) | Coastal sediment microbial communities from Maine, United States - Cross River worm burrow 1 | ecosystem: Environmental > Aquatic > Marine > Coastal > Sediment | place: USA: Maine... | reverse complement strand
GACTTCGTGTAAGTACTACTATATTTTTAAAGTCATTTACATACCCTATATAAAGAATACGTAAATTTCCCAAAAACCAAGTGCCTACACTCATCTGTTGTTCGTCTATACTTTTAAAGAACGGCTGATCCAGAACTACTTGAAAATCTGGAAGGGTTGCGGGGACAGGATTTGAACCTATGACCTTCGGGTTATGAGCCCGACGAGCTACCGAGCTGCTCCACCCCGCGTCAGCGAAGAGCGAGACTATAGCAAAGCATTACACTACTCGTCAAACAGTATCTCCATCTTCAACTCACATTATCAAATTCGGGTTAATATTTTGTCTCACAACAAGCTCAACCCCAGCCAGAAAGCACCCAAAAATGACTGCTACACCGGAAATCAAAGCAGGACAATCTCTTGAGCTACTCAAAGAGCTGCACATCCTGACACGCGACGGTAAACTCAATCAGGATAGCCGCCGCAAACTCAAGCAGGTTTACCACCTATACCACTTCATAGAACCATTACTTAACGAAGTCTGCATACAGCATCCAGATATCACGCTGGTGGACCACGGCGCAGGCAAATCCTATCTAGGATTTATTCTCTACGATTTGTTTTTGAAATCACGCGAGGCTGGCTACGTGTATGGCATTGAAACGCGCACGGAATTGGTAAGCAAATCGCAATCACTGGCGAAACAACTAAGTTTTACACGCATGTCGTTTCTGAATCTATCAGTAGAGGAGTCGATCCATTCACTACAATTACCAGAACGGATCGATATAGTTACTGCACTGCACGCCTGTGACACCGCAACAGATGATGCGGTCAAGTTTGCATTGAACAAGCAGGCCAGATTCATCGTACTGGTACCCTGCTGCCAAGCCGAAGTTGCAAGCATTATGAATAAGCATAAGAATCGTTCTTTTGGCAAAACACCACTATCAGAAATTTGGCGTCACCCTATACATACCCGAGAATTCGGCAGCCACATCACAAATATACTGCGTTGCCTGCTACTAGAGTCCCACGGATATCAGGTGACGGTCACCGAGCTCGTGGGTTGGGAGCATTCAATGAAAAACGAGTTAATTATCGCTAGACGCATCGATACACCACGCAAGAATGCCCAACAACGCTTAGAGTCAATTTTGAGCGGACTCAATTTGGAAGAATTGCGCGAGCGATTCGTGTACTAGGCTAGCTGTTGTGCCAATGCCCATGCGACATGCTCACGCAGCAACTCAGATGGGTGCTGAGCTTTGGCCTGCAAGGCGTCAACAATCGCCATACTCTTTGGAGCGTTACCCAAAGCAACCGCAATGTTACGCAGCCATTGCGTATACCCGATACGGTAAATAGCGCTGCCCGCAAGTTTGCTCTTGAATTCCACCTCATTCCATGCAAACAGATCCACCAATGACGCGTCATCTAGGCCATGCCGCACCTCAAAGTCCGGCTCCATGGTTCGTTGTGCGAATCCATTCCAAGGGCATACCAATTGACAGTCATCGCACCCATAGATGCGATTCCCAATTAAAGGACGCAGCTCAACTGGAATACTTCTCTTGAGTTCGATAGTTAAATAAGAGATGCAGCGCCGCGCATCCACTTTATAGGGAGCGATAATCGCACGGGTCGGGCACACTTCAATACAGTGTGTACAACTGCCACAATGCTGCTCAAGTGGCGTGTCTACTGGCAGCGGCAAATTGACGTATATTTCTCCGAGGAAAAACCATGAGCCATGTTCACGCGTCAGCAGCAAAGTATGTTTACCACGCCAACCCAACCCGGATTTGCTAGCCAGCTCCACTTCCATCACAGGCGCGCTATCGGTAAAAACACGCCCATTGAATTCAGAAACTTCAGAGCTTATTTTGCCTGCCAATCTAGCTAATCTGTTACGTAACACCTTGTGGTAATCGCGGCCCAATGCGTAGCGAGAAATAAATGCCTGCTTAGGATTCTCTAAAACACCCCAGCTATCACAAGAATTCGCAGGAAAATAATTCATACGCAATGAAATAACACGCAAAGTACCTGATACCAAGTCTGCTGGACGAGTTCGTTTCAAACCATGTTTTGCCATATAATCCAGCTCGCCGTGCAAACCCAATGCAAGCCACTCCTGCAAACCTTTGTCTGCATTTGCAAGATCGGTATCAGCAACACCCACGGCTTGGAAACCAAGTTCATGCGCCCACACTCGTATCTTTGCTGTAAGCGCAACATAATCGACCTTATAGGCACCCCTATTTTGTCTCCGTTGAGGATTTCTGTATTGCATAATCGAAATAATAGCCGATTAGACCTGAAACTTTCAGATGAAAACGCGACCTTATCGTTAGCACATCGAATTACTGCACAACTGCAACCTGGTATGGTTATCCATTTGCACGGTGATCTGGGGGCGGGGAAAACCACCTTCGTGCGTGGTGTACTGAATTCGCTTGGTTATTCCGGTCGCGTAAAAAGTCCCACCTACACCTTGGTTGAACCGTATCATATCGCTGGGTTAAACTTGCTCCACTTTGACCTATACCGCTTACAAAATGAGCAAGAATGGGAGTCCGCCGGTTTTAGAGATGAGTATGATGGGGAAAAAATATTTTTTATTGAATGGGCAGAAAAGGGTGGCAACTCAATTCCTCAGGCTGACATCGAAATCCATATTAATATTTTACCTTCGTATCGCAAGGTGGAACTTCATGCCAATACAACTACGGGTGAACGATGCTTAGGGCAGTTGTAAAATTATTTGCGCTGCTGCTCGCGCGTCGCCAGATTTTTCAATCCAACTGCGATCAACTTGATGCATGCCATTCACGCCACCTTTGTGCCAGCATTCTCATTACAACCAGCCTAATACAATTGCTATCGTTATCACAAGCAAATGCTGCCACCATCAGCGCTGCCCGCATCTGGCCCGCTCAGGATTACACCCGCCTGACAATAGAATCAAAAGGTGAGATTCATCACAACATGTTCACCTTGAGCAATCCGGATCGCGTAGTTATTGACCTGGAAAAAGTAGAACTCAGCGACACACTTAATGAATTAACCTCCAAGATAAGCAACGAAGATCCCTATATAAGAAGTATGCGTGTTGGACGATTCAAACCAGGTGTAGTCAGGCTGGTACTAGATTTAAAAAGTGAAGTTAAGCCACAACTGTTTGTTCTCAAACCGGTCAGCGAGTATGGCTACCGTCTAGTCCTGGACGTATACCCCGCCAATCCGGTTGACCCACTAATGGCTTTGCTCGCAGAAAAAAATTTGGTGGAAAAACCACCGATAGCCGGAAGCCCAGATACCGGTAAAAAAGACACCACTACCACACCCAAGCAATCTGAGTTGCGTGCGCGCACACTAACCATTGCGATCGATGCAGGACATGGTGGCGAAGACCCCGGCGCACGTGGCAGAAGAGGTTCTCGCGAAAAAAATGTAACACTGGCAATTGCCCGAAAAGTTAAAAAGCTTGTTGATAGCACGCCTAATATGCGCGGCGTACTGATTCGTGATGGCGATTATTTTATTCCGCTCAATAGACGCGTCGCTAAAGCACGCAAAATGAAAGCTGACATATTTGTCTCTATCCATGCAGACGCATACATCAAGCCAAAAGTTCGCGGATCCTCAGTGTTTGCTCTCTCAGAAACTGGTGCCACCAGCAGCGCAGCACGCTGGCTGGCGAAAAAGGAAAATGATGCCGACTTAATTGGTGGAGTAAATATCGCGGTAAAAGATCCGTATCTCGCACGCACTTTGCTAGACCTCTCACAGACCGCTGCTATCAACGACAGCATGAAGTTAGCCAAGCATGTACTGAATGAGTTGGGAGAGATGAACCACTTGCATCGAGGGCGAGTAGAACAGGCTGGATTTGCCGTCCTGAAATCACCAGACATCCCCTCTATATTGGTTGAAACTGCATTCATCAGCAACCCCACAGAAGAGCGGCGCTTGAACAATGCAAGCTACCAATTAAAGCTTGCAAAAGCAATACTGAGTGGAATCAAACGCTATTTTTCCGACAACCCTGCATTATCCAAACCAAAAATTGCACAGGTAACGTTTTAAGGAAACACTCCTGTTGATAAGTAACGGTCACCACGGTCACATACTATGAATGCAATCACAGCATGCTCAACCTGCTGTGAAATACGTGTAGCAACACTTAACGCACCACCAGAAGAAATACCACAGAAGATGCCCTCCTCGCGTGCCAACCGCCGCGTCATCTCTTCCGCATCTGCCTGATTTACAAATTCCAGTCGGTCGATGTTTTTTTCACTATAGATTTTTGGCAGGTAGGCTTCTGACCATTTCCGTATACCGGGAATTTGTGCACCCTCCTCCGGTTGCACACCGATGATCTCAATCATTGGATTTTTTTCCTTGAAGTAACGTGAACATCCCATAATCGTACCAGTGGTACCCATGCTGCTAACGAAGTGAGTGAGCTTGCCGCGAGTATCATGCCAGATTTCCGGTGCTGTACCTTTATAATGTGCGAGAGGATTATCCGGGTTGGAAAATTGATCCAGAATCAGCCCCTTACCTTCATTACGCAGCTTTTCAGCCGTATCGCGTGCTAATTCCATGCTGCCTGACTTAGCTGTCAAAACCAACTCCGCGCCAAATGCACGCATCGTCTGGCGACGCTCTACACTCTGATTCTCCGGCATCACTAATAACATCCGATAGCCGCGCATAGCCGCCGCCATCGCCAGCGCAATCCCTGTATTTCCACTGGTTGCCTCTATCAGGGTATCTCCAGGTTTAATATTCCCACGCTGCTCAGCGTGCATTATCATGGATAATGCCGGGCGATCCTTCACAGAGCCAGCGGGGTTATTGCCTTCCAGCTTGGCCAGCAAAACATTACTGGAGTTACTTGAAATACGCTTGAGCTGCACCAACGGAGTATTGCCAACGCAACTTTCTATTGTCGAGTACATTGTTCTTCCCTTGCTATCTGCATAGCCTCGAATTACTCCGTAGCTTTGAGCATTTGCTCTACATAGCGTGCTACCCCTTGCTCCACATTCAAAAATGGCTCGGAATAACCAATATCGCGCAACGCACTGATGTCTGCCTGAGTATAACTTTGATATTTTCCACGCAGCTGTTCAGGAAAAGGAATATAGCTGATCAAACCTTTTTTTTGCAGTTCGTCTACACCTAATGCAGTCTTACCTTCGACTTTTAGCAATGAGTTAATTGTCGCTACCGCAACATCATTGAAACTTTGTGCCTGACCCGTTCCAAGATTAAAAATCCCTGATTGATTTGGATTATCAAGGAAATACATATTCACCTTGACCACATCTTCAATTGAAACGAAATCTCGTAACTGTCCACCATTCGAGTAACCATCGCAGCCCTCGAATAATTTCACACATCCCTCGGCGCGAAACTGATTAAAAAAGTGATAGGCAACAGATGCCATACGAGCCTTGTGAGCTTCACGCGGGCCATAAACATTAAAATATCGTAAACCAACTACCTGTGCTTTTCGCTTTTGCCAACGGCGACGCAGTATCTGGTCGAACAGGAATTTGGAATAAGCATATACGTTCAACGGCGCTTCATATTCACGCGCTTCTTTAAACACGCCACCTCCGCCATATACCGATGCTGAGGAAGCATACAAAAAAGGCACCTCTTCATCTTGGCAATAGTTCAGCAATTCAAGCGTATATTGATAATTATTTTCCATCATGTAACGGCCATCCGTTTCCATGGTGTCAGAACAGGCACCCTGATGCAGGATCGCAGTAACTAAACCATCAAAATAACCTTCCTGCAACCTATCCAGAAAATCTTTTTTATCAAGGTAGTCTGCTATCTCACAGTCAGCCAGATTTTTGAATTTCTCTGCATTTTTCAGGTTATCTACCGCGATAATGTTGCTTTCTCCGCGCTGGTTAAGTGCTTTGACCAAATTGGAGCCGATAAACCCGGCAGCACCGGTAACAATGTAATACATACTATCTCCCTAAACAGAAACTAAGGAATAAGAGTTGCTCGCAAGCTAAACCAAATGCTGCATTTAACTCAATCCTCTCCTCTCGCATCCAAATCCTCAATTATTTCTTCACGACTAACCACCGCCGTCCCCAATTTACCAACTACGATGCCTGCAGCACGATTGGCAATGTGCATAGCCTCCGAAAAATCCGCACCACAGGCCAGCATTACTGCAAGGGTGGCGATTACTGTATCGCCCGCACCGCTGACATCAAATACCTCGCGGGTATGTGTAGGTTCATGCTGTACATCATTTGGCCGGTATAAACTCATACCGTCTTCGCTGCGCGTGATCAACAATGCATCAAGTTGCAATTCATTGCGTAATTTCTCAGCCTTCAATGTGAGCTCATCCTCAGTCTTCCAACTGCCAGCAACTTCACGAAATTCGCTACGATTAGGTGTAAGCATGGTTGCACCACGATAACGAGCGTAATCATCCCCCTTGGGATCGACCAGCACATACTTTCCAGCGGCTCTAGCCAGACTAATCATCTCAGCGATATGTGTCAGCCCGCCTTTGCCATAATCGGAAAGAATCACAACATCTGCCAACGGCATCTGTGCCCTAAAATCCTCCAGCGCTGCATTCAGCACTTCATGACTAGGTGAAGTTTCAAAATCAATACGTAATAACTGCTGATGGCGTGCGATGGCACGTAGTTTGATGATAGTAGATATTGTATTATCACTATGCAGCAGCGCATTCAAATTCTGGTGTTCATTCAACAGCTTGATAAGGCATGCACCAGCCTCATCATCACCGATTACCGACAACAAGGTTGATTGTGCACTGAGTGCCACAATGTTGCGTGCCACATTAGCCGCACCACCGGGGCGCTCTTCAACACGCTTCACTTTAATCACTGGGACTGGCGCTTCAGGCGAAATACGATCAACCTCGCCGAACCAATAACGATCCAGCATTACATCACCTACCACCAATATTTTTGCGTCAGCAAACTTTGGCAACATCGTCATAAGGAAACTCCAATTTCTTGATTGACATCCAGCAACACCTGTAACGGGTCTGCCGCTTGAGTGATTGGGCGCCCGATCACCAAATAACTGGAACCAGCTTGCATCGCTGCTTGCGGGGTCATTGTCCGTGATTGATCATCATGGCTGACAAATGCAGGTCGTATACCCGGTGTCACCAGACAAAATTCACTCCCAAATTCCTTGCGTAGTAGCGCAGCTTCCTGCGCAGAACACACCACTCCATCAAGCCCACTGTCACGTGCCAAAGTCGCTAACCGCAACACCATCTCGGCAGGTTTGGCAGAAATTCCCATGTCAGCCAAATCATTCTGAGCCATACTGGTAAGCATAGTCACGGCGATAAGCTCAGGTTGATGAATACTGTTATCGATAGCCTCGCGTGCAGCAGTTAACATTTTACGGCCTCCCAAAGCATGCACGTTAACCATCCACACTCCCAAGTCTGCAGCCACTTTACATGCCTGTGCAACGGTATTGGGAATATCGTGAAACTTGAGATCGAGAAAAATTCCAAAATCTCGCCTTATTAACTGCTCTACTAAAACCGGACCGGCTGCAGTAAACAACTCCTTGCCGACCTTAAGCCGGCACAACGTTGGCTCCAGCCTTTCAACCAATGCAAGTGCCTTTTCGGCTGAAGGGTAATCCAAGGCAACTATGATCTTTGGGTCATTCATAGCCCAGCTCCTCCTTCTTCAGTTCGTCGAGGAGAATAGCTATCCCATGCCTGACAGGCCGGGCAGTGCCAATAAAACTGTCGTGCATTAAATCCACAGTTGTCACAATGATACATTGCCAGATTGCGCGTACGGTTATGAATCAGGTTTTTTACCAGCTCTACGTCAGAACGTCTTTCCACAGGAACATCCAACAATCTTGCCTCAAACAATTTATCCAACCCCAACAATGTTGGGTTACGTACCAGCTCATCTCGCACTAATTGGTATGCAGCAGCAGCCCCCTCATTTTTATGAACACCTTCAAATACAACATTCATCAGGTCATGAGAGTGATATTTATTTAGATATTCGCGCAACAGGACTACACCATCCTCTTCCTGATCCAAACTGCGATATGCACCCAACAATCGTTCAGCAACCAGTGGTAGATACTGTGGGTCCTGAGTCTCGATAGATTTCCAGATAGCTATTGCCTGCGAGTGCTCGCCATTGCTCACTGCCATATCGCCCATCATCATCGTAGCGCGCACTGCAAAAGGGTAAACTTGTATGGCCTGCTGCAAATGATTGTATGCCTCAACATTATTAGCTTTGGTTAACTCTTCATTCGCCAACTCGCAATAAAAAGCGGCAGCCAGCTTCCCATAAGATTGTCCAGATACTTCAGCCAATTGTTGCGTGACAGTTATCGCTTTCAGCCAATCATGTTCTTTCTGAAACAATTCAAGCAAAAATTCCAATGCTTGCTTCTCATACGCCGTTCCGTTCAGCTCTCTTAATAAACTTTCCGCGCGATCCAGAATCCCTGCTTTCAGATAGTCTTGCGCCAACTCAAAAATCGCCTGTTGGCGCTTGTCGTCATCCAGATCGGCCCGCTCAACCAGATTATGGTGCATGCGCAATGCCCGATCAACTTCACCACGCCGACGGAACAAACTGCCCAACGCAAAGTGAAGCTCGACTGTTTGTGGGTCAACCTTAACCACCTCGATGAAGGCCTCGATAGCCTTGTCCTGCTGCTCATTGAGTAAAAAATTCAGCCCTTGGAAATACGACTGTGGCAATGCACTTGATTCGGAAAGCAATTCCTTAATATCTATACGCGCTGCCAACCACCCCAATCCGAAAAACAATGGAAACACCAATAACATCCAAAGCTGAAATTCCATAACCTCAGTACTAATCAATATGGTTGCAATGGAGTTCGTGTATCACTCACCCCAACCAATTCACTTTTAAGCCGAATCTCACGCTTCAGTCGAGAAATTTCACGGCGTTGCCTCATAGAACCAACCAGCATCGCGAATACACCAATCAAGGTGCCAGCCGCAAAAAAGATAAGCAGCACAATAGCCTGAGTAGACTGCCATTCGTAATTAAAAAAATAGCGCAGCGTTACTGGCTGATTATTTTTGATCGCCAAACCGAGCAATAAGATAAATAGCGCTGCGCGCAACAACCAACTGAGATAGCGCATGACACACCTCGAAAAAAATCGCTACAACGATAGCATAAAAAATGGCGGCTATACCTTGCGATACGCCGCCAATCGAACTGTTTTAAATTCGCATTTATGACTTCTTATTGCTTACTCGCTCCCTCAGCTCTTTACCGGCCTTGAAGTGGGGCACGTACTTGGCTGGCACGTTGACTTTATCACCAGTCTTGGGGTTACGGCCTTGGCGTGGTGGTCGGTAGTTTAGTCCGAAGCTACCGAAGCCACGAATCTCAACTCGTCCACCACGGGCCAAGGTTAAAGACAAAGAATCCAAAATCACTTTTACGGCAAGTTCAGCATCTTTGGCTAACAGCTGTGTGTGCAACTCTGCCAGTCTAGCTATCAAATCAGAACGCGTCATATCAAATACCTTCCAAAACTTAGGCTTCGGGTTTATTACCAGTCATCTTGGCCTTTAATAAAGCGCCCAGATTGGTGGTTCCTGCATTAGTGCTGCTTTCGGCTGAGAGCTTTTTCATAGCGGCAGTTTCTTCAGTCTTATTCAGCGCCTTAATCGAAAGATTAATACCGCGATTTTTGCGATCCACATTAATAATGGCAGCGGTAACACTATCTCCCTCTTTAAGATGATTGCGAATATCTTCAACGCGGTCAGCCGATATTTCCGATGCTTTCAGGTAGGCTTCTGCCTCGCCTTCCAGAGAAATAACCGCGCCCTTGGCATCCAATGACTTCACAGTACCGGTAACCACTGAACCCTTTTCATGGCTGGAAGCAAAACCGCCGAAGGGGTCACCTTCCATCTGCTTGATTCCAAGTGAAATACGCTCACGCTCAACGTCTATTGCCAGCACCACAGCTTCAACGTCATCACCTTTCTTATAGTTACGTACCATTTCTTCACCAGGCTGCGTCCATGACAAATCAGACAAATGAACCAGTCCATCTATACCGCCATCCAGTCCAATGAATACACCAAAATCAGTGATGGACTTGATTTGACCTGTAACCTTATCACCCTTCTTGTGGTTAATCTCAAAGTCATCCCATGGATTGGACTGACACTGCTTCATGCCTAAGGATATACGACGACGTTGCTCATCGATTTCCAGAATCATCACTTCAACTTCATCTCCCAATTGAACCACTTTGGAAGGATGCACGTTCTTGTTAGTCCAATCCATTTCGGATACGTGAACCAAGCCTTCGATACCCTGCTCAATCTCGACAAATGAACCATAGTCAGTCAGATTAGTCACCTTGCCAAACAGGCGAGTACCTTGGGGGTAACGACGAGCCAAGCCATTCCACGGATCATCACCCATCTGTTTAATACCCAGCGAAACACGGTTCTTCTCTTGATCAAATTTTAATATCTTGGCTTCGATTTCATCGCCAACTGTCAACAACTCGGAAGGATGCTTCACGCGACGCCATGCCAAATCGGTGATATGCAACAGACCATCAATACCACCCAAGTCAATAAACGCACCGTAATCGGTGATGTTCTTGACCACACCCTTAACAACAGCACCTTCTTTGAGGCTTTCCATGATCGCTTCACGATCTGCACCCATGGTTTCTTCCAGCACCGCACGACGCGAAACCACTACATTGTTGCGCTTGCGATCAAGCTTGATAACTTTGAGTTCCATGGTTTTGTTTTCATATGGTGCGGTATCCTTAACAGGACGAATATCCACCAATGAACCGGGCAAGAATGCGCGTATACCATTAACTGTTGCAGTCAAACCACCTTTAACCTTACCACTTACATAACCTTCAACAACGCGGCCTTCTTCCATGGCCAGCTCTAGATCATGCCATGCTGCCAGACGCTTTGCCTTCTCACGAGACAGCTTGGTTTCACCATAGCCGTTTTCCAACGATTCAATCGCAACAGTAACAAAATCATCCGCCGCAACTTCTAACTCACCTTTAGCGTCGAGGAATTCCTCAATCGCAATTAGACTTTCTGATTTCAATCCTGCATTCACCACCACCATATTGTGGTCAACACGCACAACCTGTGCGGTGATTAATTCGCCAGCGCGCATTTCCTTGCGCGTCAAGCTTTCTTCAAACATTGCTGCAAAACTATCGGTATCTTGTACTGCTTCTACGGTTGAGTTCATCGGGTATACCTAAAGAAAAAATAACTGCTCACGCAGCGGTTAGTTAAAAATCACCATCAGACGGAGAGTCCGACAGAGCCTGTCATACTAAAGTTACTTCGCGGGATAGCTTGCCAGTACTTCATGTACCGCCTGCTCAATAGTCAGAGCTGTGGTATCCAGCAAACTTGCACCATGCGCCTGTTGCAATGGAGAAGCACTACGTTGAGTATCTCGCTCATCGCGCGCACGTATATCCAGCAAAAGGGCGGCGATGTTAGCATTGATTCCTTTCTCCATCAACTGTTTATGACGTCGTTCGGCACGAGCCTCTGCGCTGGCAGTAAGAAATATCTTCAATATTGAATCCGGAAACACTACCGACCCCATGTCCCGCCCGTCTGCTACCAAGCCTGGCGACCGTCGAAATGCATGCTGCTTGGCAAGCAATGCGGAGCGTACTTTAGGGAATGCAGCCACCTTGGAAGCTGCTGCCGCACATAACTCTCCGCGCAATTCATCACCGACCAATATACCGTCCAACCAGACCCGCTCATCCTCAAAACGTATCTCAATGCGTTCGGCCAATGCTGCCAACCCCGAGTCATCAGTCAGCGCAACTTCATCACGTCGCGCTGCCAACGCTAACAAACGATATAAAGCACCGCTATCAAGATAATGAAAACCAAGCTTGGCTGCGACTCGCTGCGCTACAGTGCCCTTGCCTGATGCAGATGGTCCGTCTATCGCAATCACAGGCACAGGCTGAACAACAGTTTTCAGCAACGTGAAATAATTTGGGAATGTTTTGGCAACGCAACCCGGATCATTGATACGTATTCCTTCTCTACCAAAAGCTGCCAGCGAAAAACACATAGCCATACGATGATCGTCATAAGTGTCTATGCCTGAAGCAGGGTTATGAATTAAAGATAGAGATTCGGGTGGTTCAATGCGGATAAAATCCTCTCCCTCCTCCACCATCACTCCGATTTTGCGGAACTCCGTCGCCATCGCGGCGATACGGTCGGTTTCCTTGACGCGCCAGCTGGCAATATTGCGCAATGTGGTTTCACCCTCGGCAAATAGCGCAACCACCGCCAGTGTCATTGCCGCATCGGGAATGTGATTGCAATCAAGATCAATGCCCTTCAGCCTTCCGGGCTGCGGCGCACGGGCGCAAATCCAGTTAGTTCCCCATTCGATCTGCGCGCCCATCAACGCCAGTGCATCTGCAAAGCGCACATCACCCTGAATACTATCGCTTCCCACACCTTCAACGCGCACTGACCCTCCACCGATAGCACCTGCTGCAAGAAAATACGATGCAGATGACGCATCACCTTCGACTGTGATCACTTCTGGCGACTGATAACGGCTACTTCTATCTACAGTAAAGCTATGCCAGTCTTCGCGTCGAACCCTCACGCCGAAACGCTTCATCGTCTCCAAGGTAATCTCAATATAAGGCTTGGAAATCAATTCGCCGATTACATTGACGGTTATCTTCCTGTCCAACAACGGCAGGGCCATCAGTAGCGCGGTAAGAAACTGGCTGGACACATCTCCTCGCACGCTGACACGACACGTTTCGGTCAAACTCGCAGGACGAATCTGGAGCGGCGGAAAACCATCTTTGTCCTGATAGTCGATATTTGCTCCAAGTTCGCGCAACGCGCTCACCAGATCGCCTATCGGTCGCTCATGCATACGTGCCACACCTGACAATTTGTAGTTACCTCCAGATAATGCCAAGGCTGCCGTCAATGGACGAAACGCAGTACCGGCATTTCCCAGAAACAATTCCGTCTGTTTGACAGGAAAATTCCCGCCACATCCCTGAACACGAAGTATATTTTTTTCATGTTTTTCCACCACGACACCCAGGATATGCAAACTATCCAACATGCGTTCAGTGTCATCTGACAGCAATACATTACGTATCTCGGTTGTACCCTGTGCTAATGCTGATAGCAGCAATATGCGATTGGATATGCTTTTCGAGCCGGGCAACATGATTGTGCCACTCGCACTTAGTAAAGGAGGGAGATCAAAGAAATTTTTAGATGCCATTAATATGGAATTACCTTACAGGCTTGCAAGGGTGGAATAATACCGCAAAGCAAAGATAAGCGAAGGCGCTCAGATCAAATACTCAAGTATCCGACAAAATAGGAATCAGGCTGAACAACTGACAGTTCCTGCATATTTTTTAAGCAACGGACTATCACTCACGCCCCTATTAAATCTCACTATCATTAGTTTCACCGGAAGAAGAAAGCACGACATGATCTTTTACTTCAGCATGTATCCCGCCTTGAGCAAAGGTAATTCGTAGCTTCTCACCAATAGTTAACATTCCGGCATCAGCCACTACACCACCACTTGCATCTTGCACCATACTATAGCCACGCGCTAAAACCTGCTTAGGGTCAAGCAAAATCATATGCTTCACTGCATTACTCAATCGAGTCTGACGTAACGCCTGACCAACGTGCAACGCCCTATTCAAGCGTTGCGCCAAGCCAACCTGTTTGTCATGCAAACGAACGAAGTCACTGCTCGCCGCACACAACTGCTGCCCACGAGATTGCCATTGCCAATAATGGCGCTGCTGAGAATACATAAAGGCACGTTGCATACGCTGCCGCAATTGCACTAATTGCTGGCCCTGTCTTTGCAACTGCTGCGCGGGATGCATCAAGCTGCGCTGTAAATAATCCAATGTTTGCATCTCTCTTTGCAGATGGTTGCGCAGTGCACGATGCATGTGTTGAGCTTTGTCGCGCAAATTTCCAAGCAACGCATAACGATCCAAAGTTACACGTTGCGCAGCTGCTGTCGGAGTTGGTGCACGTTCATCAGCAACAAAATCGGCAATGGTAAAATCTGTTTCATGCCCCACTCCGCTGATGATGGGGATTTCACTTGCCGCAATAACCTTTGCTACCACTTCTTCATTAAATGCCCACAGATCTTCAATGCTGCCACCACCACGACACACGATCAGCACTTCACATTCCGCGCGTTGATTGGCTAACTGGATAGCTGAGACGATATTCTCTGCACTACCGATACCCTGCACCGAGGTAGGATACAACACCACAGAGACGCTTGGCATCCTCAAATTCAAGGTTGAGAGCACATCACGCAACGCGGCAGCCTGTAGCGAGGTAACAATACCGATACGTTCGGGAAAAACCGGCAAAGCACGTTTTCGTTCGGTAGCGAATAACCCCTGGCTTTCCAAGCGATGCTTCAATTGCGCAAACTGCTCATACAACTTTCCCAGTCCAGCTGGACGTATCTGTTCAACAGTTAATTGAAACTCACCGCGCTGTTCGTATAGTGTAGCAACAGCCAATATTTCTACCTGCTGGCCATTTGCAATTGGCTCTCTCAACAATTGATTTTTATGTCGGAACATCACACAACGCACTTGCGCATGTTTATCCTTTAACAAAAAATAAAAGTGTCCCGAAGCAGCCCTCACAAAATTTGAGATTTCTCCTTGTACCCACAACAAAGGGACACCACTTTCCAACAACTGTTTGATTTCAAAGTTGAGTTCCGCAACACTAAAAACGTGATTTTTTTCTTCCGAAAAAAGTTCAGAAAACATATTGACAATCCAAAATAATCCACAATCCCAGTAAATGCGCCGCTTTACGGCAACCTGCCAACCAAAAAATCTTCAACTTAAAGCATCTTATTGTTTTTATTGGTTATTTCCACCCTACAAAAAATAGGCGATGTAACAAAAACCCTTACCCAGCACCACTTTAAAGTGTTACCCACAGGTGTTATCCACAAAGTTACCCACAGGTTTTGTGGGTAAGCGAAAAAACTCTTTTCTAAAAGTGGCTTAACGAATTATTGCTGAAGCATTGTATGAGAATTGTTGCTCAACTCTACGCAACAAGCTAAAGTTGCGCACTCAAAACTTCTCTGCAATCCCTTCATGATTTTATGCTGTGCAAGGCTTGTATATAGGTTTCATAATTTAAGCATATTTGGAGAATCCGCGTGTTTGCAATCGTTGAAGCGGCCGGTTGGCCGATCTGGTTTTTAATCCTGGCATCCATCATCGCAGTTGGCCTGATCATTGAAAGATTGATGTTTCTGCGTAGTCAACTAATTGCTCCCCCTACTCTACTCAAAGAAGTAGTCAAAGAACTCAAGCAACGCGGTGTCAATGAAAACATGCTGGCTAAACTTGCAGCCAACTCATTACTAGGACGCATTTTCGCCGCCGGACTCAAAAACATCAACGGTTCTCGCGAGGTCCTTAGAGAGTCCATCGAAGAAACAGGACGTGCCGTCCGGCGCGACATGGAGCGCTATCTTACCAGCCTCGGTACAATTGCTTCGATTAGCCCGCTACTTGGCCTGTTCGGCACCGTGGTCGGTATGATTGAAATATTCGGCTCCCAAACCGCATCTGGAAACTCACCTGCGATTCTTGCGCACGGCATTTCGGTGGCGCTCTATAACACCGGATTCGGTCTGATCGTCGCAATCCCAAGCATGATTTTCTATCGTCATTTCCGTGCGCAAGTGGATAGTCTGACCATAGAGATGGAGCTACAGGCGATTAAATTAATTGAAGTCATACATGGCCAACGCAAGGGTTAACTGGAAATGAATTTCCAACGCAGGCGCAGCCGGGAAGAGCCTGAGATCAACTTGATCCCAATGATAGACGTATTGCTGGTGATCCTGATCTTTCTAATGGTGACTACCAGCTATGCCAAGTATTCCAAATTACAGATTAATTTGCCACAAGCCAGCGGCGAACCTGTCACCACGCAAGACAAACCCATCAATGTCGCGGTAGATGCCTCAGAGCACTACGCTATCAATAATAAAGGTGTCACATATACAGGCATTGATTCGCTGGTCGCCTCTCTTCAACAGGCTGCCGGAGATCAGACAGACCCAACCATCGTCATCAATGCAGATTCCAAAGCACCTCACCAGTCCGTCATTAATGTAATGGAAGCCGCAAGGCGTGCAGGCTATGGGCGTATAACCTTTACCACACAAAGCAAATCCAATTAGTGGCCTCTAACGTGCACTGGCTGCAACATCACTGGTACCGCACCACCCCACTACACCTGATCTTGCTACCGGTTAGTTTATTATTTCGCCTACTGGTAGCACTACGCCGCGACTTGTATAGCAGTGGCTTCCTGGGAAGTGAACAGCTACTGTTACCGGTCATCGTGGTTGGCAACATCAGTGTAGGCGGAACAGGAAAAACCCCGCTCACGCTTGCTTTGGCACAACATCTGATAGAAAACGATTGGCATCCACTAATTATCAGTCGTGGCTATAAGCGTGCTACACAACGTCCACAGCAAGTTGATCCCGGCATGCCCGCAACACAAGCAGGTGACGAACCGTTGCTAATGGCACAGCGCAACCTCTGTCCGGTTTGGGTGGGTAAAAATCGTGTTGCAACGGCGCACGCAGCCTTGCAAGCTCATCCGCAATGCGATGTCGTATTGTCCGATGACGGCCTGCAACATTACC
>Ga0316187_10002240_pt1 | contig 16821 bp, 16 predicted proteins | sample CroRivburrow1_MG_FD_204927 | JGI IMG/M metagenome (GOLD analysis project Ga0316187, IMG submission 204927) | Coastal sediment microbial communities from Maine, United States - Cross River worm burrow 1 | ecosystem: Environmental > Aquatic > Marine > Coastal > Sediment | place: USA: Maine... | reverse complement strand
TCACCGTAATAGATCGCCGGGTCAAACACGACCGGTGTGCCATCTGCAACGAATCCAACGTTCCCCGACCAGAGGTCGCCATGCAGCAGGCAAGCCTGCGGCTTGTATCCAGCGAAGAAATGCCAAATGCTTTCGAGCAACGCGTTGCCGCGCGCTTCCAGATGCTTCCGGTAACCGTTGGAAAAAGCCAGATTCAGCTGATAGCCGATACGTCGATCACTAAAGAACGCGACCCAGTCATTCGAAGGGCTGTTGTTTTGGGGCGTCGTGCCGATCGTATTGTTGCAGTGCCAACCATAGTTTTCCTGCTCGCACTGATGCATTTTTGCCAGGCCGCGCCCGAGCAGGCTCCAGTCGGCGGTGGCGCCCGAACCGATCGAACCGAGGTCTTCGAGCACCAGCCAGGCGAAATCGTCGGCCTTTCCACTGCATACGGGGGAGGGCACGCGCAGCGCATTGGCGGTCGCAAGCTCCTGCAACCCGTTCGCCTCGGCCTCGAACATGTGCAGAGTTTGCGAGGCGTTCATCTTGACGAAATAGCTGCTGGTACTGTCGCGCAGGACTGCACTCCGGTTGATGCAGCCGCCGGATACGGCGCGGATGGTTTCAACCGTGAAGCGGCGGCCGGTGCGCGCACTGATACATGCGCTGATGTGCTGCCAGATTGTGTGACTCGTTCCAGGCAGGGATGTGGTGCTCACGTGCTTGTACTCGTCTCGCGGTTGGATGCAACGGAGGCACTGTACGGTACGCATTGGCCCCGGCAACTTTCAGCGGACATGCTGACGAGTTCGGGAGTGAACCGGCCGCCCCGGCGGACCATCGTCTTCCCGTGGTGCGGTCTCAGCCCGGCAATGCTTTGCGAGCCGCTTGTATGGCCTGTCTGACTTGCGATGGTGCCGTGCCGCCAATATGGTTGCGCGCAGCCAGTGCGCCGTTCAACGATAGTTGATCGAGCGCGTCGGCTTCGATCAATGGCGAGAATTGCCGCAATTCGTCGAGTGCCAGTTCCGACAGATCGACACCTTTTTCGGCAGCAAGCCGCACAGCCCGGGCGACGGCCTCGTGCGCTTCCCGAAACGGCAATCCCTTTCTGACGAGATAATCCGCCAGGTCGGTGGCGGTGGCAAAGCCTTCGCGGGCGGCGGCGCGCATCGCCTTCCGGTCGACCTCAATACCGGTCAACAGATCGGCATATATGCGCAACGTTGCAATGATCGTGTCGGCTGTGTCGAACAGCGGTTCCTTGTCTTCCTGGTTGTCTTTGTTATAGGCGAGCGGCTGGCTTTTCATCAGCGTCAGAAGCGCGACCAGATGGCCGTTGACCCGCCCGGTCTTGCCGCGGACCAGCTCCGGCACGTCGGGATTCTTCTTCTGCGGCATGATTGACGAACCAGTGCAGAAACGGTCCGCCAGGCGGATAAATCCGAAGCGCGGGCTCACCCATAAAATCAGTTCCTCCGACAATCTCGACAGGTGCATCATCAACAACGCTGCGTCAGCACAAAACTCGATCGCAAAGTCGCGATCGGATACGGCGTCCAGTGAGTTGCGGCAAACACCGTCAAATCCAAGCTCGCTGGCGACGTGGTCCCGGTCGATGGGAAATGTCGTGCCCGCCAGCGCTGCTGCACCGAGCGGCAACTGATTCACGCGTGAGCGGCATTCAGTGAAACGCTGCGCATCCCGCAGCGTCATCTCATAGTAAGCCATGAGGTGATGTGCGAATGAAACGGGCTGTGCGACCTGGAGGTGGGTGAAACCCGGCATCAATGTGTCGACATGCTGTTCGGCGAGGTCGAGCAGGTTGGCGTGAAACGCCTGTATCAGGCGCAGTATCTCGTCGATGGTATGACGCAGATACAGACGGATGTCGGTTGCCACCTGGTCGTTGCGGGATCGGCCGGTATGTAATCGCTTGCCGGCATCGCCGACCAATTCCGTCAGTCTGTGCTCGATGTTGAGGTGGACATCTTCCCTGTCTACGGACCAATCGAACTCGCCGCGCGCGATTTCGGCAGCGATTTCACCGAGGCCGCGTTCTATGTCTGCCAGATCGGCTGCCGAGAGCACGCTGCAGGCATGCAGCATGCGGGCATGCGCGAGCGATCCCTGAATATCGTACTCCGCCAGGCGTTGATCGAAGCTCACCGAGGCGGTATAGCGCTTGACCAGGTCCGCGACGGGCTCGCTGAAACGGCCGGACCAGGCCTTTTCTTCGCTTCCGGGGTGTTTGTTTTTCGATGGCATCCTGGGCGGCGCTGGGTCAGTAAATTGAGGGTGTTAGGTACAAGGTGCGTCAGATTATTACGGAGCTGGCCAGCTTAGTGCTTCAATTTTCAGAAGCAAAGCTGTTTTCCCATATTGAATTGCCGTCTGGCATGCGTGGCCGCCGACGAAAGCTCATTCCAGCGAAATATTGAACCGATGGCAAGTATAAGTCAGAACGCTCCGGCGAACTCCCTGCCGGATTTTCGCAATCTCGGTGTCATTCTGCGGATATTCGTGATCGTTACGGCATCGACCCTGGTGGCTGCAGCGCTGGGCAATCACGCGATCGCTCGCTGGCTTGAAGCCTCCGCCGCAGCGATCGCCTTTGTATTGCCGGTGACGATCATCTCCTTGCTGATTCTCGGGATGGCGACATCGTGGTTGCGCCGGATCGACTACCGGGTGGCGGTCGTGTGCATCGTATTGGTTGAGCTGGTGATCGTGACGGGCATCGTCCAGTTCGTCTGGTTGCTCATCCCCGAGGAAGATGGCCTCATTAACATTGCGCGCTACTGGCTTTTCACCGTGCTACTGGCTCTGGCGCTGATCGGCTATTTCGATCTGCGTAACCGGGCACTGTCCCCGGCGTTGGCGGAAGCCAGGCTGCAGGCATTGCAGGCGCGAATCCGGCCGCATTTTCTTTTCAACAGCCTCAATGCGGTGCTGAGCCTGATGCGCGCGGAGCCGCGGCGTGCGGAAACCGCTCTTGAAGATCTCTCGGAGCTGTTCCGGGTGTTGATGGCCGACAATCGAAAACTGATACCGCTGGAGCAGGAACTCGAGCTGTGCAGACAGTATCTTGCTATTGAAACGCTACGTCTCGAAGACCGGCTAAATGTCGAATGGCACCTTGACGATCTGCCTGATGAGGCGATGGTTCCGCCTTTGATCTTGCAGCCGTTGCTGGAAAACGCGGTTTATCACGGCATCGAGCCTTCTGCTCAACCGGGGACAATTTCGATACACATTAAGCAAAATTCGGAACGACTGGAAATGATTCTGAGCAATCCCGTACCAAAAATGACACGATCTCAATCGGGCAACAAGATGGCGCTTGCGAACATCGAGGAGCGCTTGCAATTGCACTTCGATGCCGAGGCCACGCTCGCCACCAAATCAGAAGACGGCCGGTTTGAAGTGCGCATCATTCTTCCCTGCGTCAAGGGTGAGCGATGAGCGGCGCGAAACTGCGGGTCGCAATTACGGACGACGAGGCACCGGCACGCAACCGGATCAAGAACCTGCTGGACGATGTTTCCGAGATGGTTCCAATTGAACTGGTGGGAGAAGCCGACAACGGCCGCAAGCTGCTCGAGCTGCTGCAAAAGCACCCAGCCGATGTTGTCTTGCTCGATATCAGAATGCCCGAGATGGATGGTCTGGAGGCGGCGAGACATCTGCAAAAACTTGACGAACCTCCGCACGTTGTTTTTACGACCGCATACGACGATTATGCGGTGAGCGCGTTCGAATTGCATGCGATCGACTACCTGGTCAAGCCGATCCGGTTACGCCGTTTGCACGACGCTCTGTCGCGCGCGCGGTCGATCACGCGTATTTCTCTCGATGTATTGAGCGAAGTTGGGCCCGAAGCACGAACGCACCTGTCAATACAGGAGCGCGGCAAAGTAAAATTGGTGCCGGTGGCGGAAATACTGTATCTGCGCGCAGAACTCAAGTACGTGACAATCCGCACGGCACAGCGTGAGCTGCTTCTGGAGGAGTCTCTTTCCAGTCTCGAGGAAGAGTTCGGCGACCGGTTCGTGCGCATCCACCGAAACTGCCTGGTTGCGAGGGAATTTATCGAGGCCTTCGAAAAAGAGTCGAAATCCGGGGCAGAAGCGCGCTGGGTGATACGGGTCCGGGACGTAGAGGAGGCGTTGCCAGTGAGCAGGCGACAGCAACACATCGTCCGGCAACTCGGAAAGAAGCCGGGATGAGGTCGATCCTCGTGTCTGTGGCGAGCGCTTTCGCGTGTCTCACGGCGGGCGCTGTGACGCTGCCCCAGGCACCGGGTAACGGCAGTGTGCTTGCCGAACTTGACCGAAAACTGTTTCAGTGCCGTTCTGTGGACCGTCATACACAATGCCGTCGCCGCAGCAAGGAAGCAGAGCGGATCGAGGCAGAGCCAATCACCGAGATCGTGCTTTTCTATCGGGACGATAAACTGGTTCGCTCCGTTTTCACCTTCAGCGAGGCGCATCTGGATCGACTCGTACAACAGTTGTCGCAGCGACTCGGCGCCCCGATCCCGGGTAGCGAGCGGCTGAAGGCCGGCATGGGCGGTGTTTTCGAAAATCGCTATTTCATATGGAAACGTGACGGCCATGCATGGTTCGTCGAGCAATTTTTCGAGCGTATTACTGATAGCGGTTTGTGGACAATGAGCGAAAGCGAGCTCGATACATTGCTGGCCGAGCGCGAGCGACAGAGGGTGCGGGGCGCGCGCGATCTCTGACAAGGCGACTGCCCGCAGACAGCACTGACAGGCTGTTGCCTCTTGTACCAGTGTCGGTGTTTCCCGGTCTCATACGCGAATTGTGCAATGGCGTCTCTGCTGTTCGTGCCATGGCCTGATTTGACCCTGCAAGCCGATGTTTACGGCGACACGCGTTAGCGCAAACACTTTGAAAGGAAGACGACCCGTAAGCGGTTAGACTTAGGTACGTATGGTGATCGTGCCCCGCCCGGCGCGTTGACCTTTCTACGCGACCTCCCATTCTCAGGAAGAACCCGGATTTGCCAGTCACGCCTAAGCAGGTAGTCATCGCCACCCGAGAGAGCGCGCTTGCGCTGTGGCAAGCCCGCTATGTTCGCTCGTTGCTTAAGGAGCGCGTGCCCGATCTGGATGTATCCCTGCTCGGGATGACGACCGAGGGTGATCGACGCCTCGAAGTATCGCTTGCCAAGATCGGCGGTAAAGGCCTGTTTGTAAAGGAGCTGGAACAGGCTCTATACGATGGGCGGGCCGATATTGCGGTTCATTCGATGAAGGATGTGCCGATGGAGTTGCCGGCCGGCTTTCATCTCGCCGCAATGATTGCACGCGAAGAACCGCGTGACGCGTTCGTGTCGAATGATTTCAAGGACCTGCAGTCACTACCCCCGGCCAGCGTTGTCGGAACTTCCAGCTTGCGCCGCCAGAGTCAGATCAGGGCGCGCTTTCCGGAGCTCGTGGTCAAGCCGTTGCGTGGCAACGTGCAGACGCGATTGCGCAAACTCGACGAAGGAGGGTTTGCCGCTATTATCCTGGCGGCGGCGGGTTTGAAGCGACTGTCCCTGCAACATCGCATCACCGGTTTGCTGGAACCGGAAGAAAGTCTTCCGGCGGTCGGGCAGGGCGCACTCGGCATAGAATGTCGGGAGGACAGAATGGACCTCCGTGAGCTGCTTGCGTTTCTGGATCACGCGCCTACGCGGTGCTGCGTTGAAGCTGAGCGCACCCTGTCGCGCGCACTCGCTGGCAGTTGTAACGTACCACTGGGCGGTTATGCACAGTTGCTCGGGGACCGGATGCGCCTGCGCGGCTTTGTCGCGACAGCCGACGGATCAAGGCTGCTCGAGGATGATTTGACCATGCCGTTCACTGATACGGTGCCGGAAACGATTGGCCACGATATGGCGCGGCGGCTGACCAGACGCGGCGCCCGGGAAATTCTTGATGCGCAGGAGCTGGACGCGTGAGCGCTTGCGATCTAAACGGGACCGGTGTGCTGGTGACACGACCAGCGGAGCATGCGCAGTCGTTGATGGCGGCGATCAGGCAGATGGGCGGCAAGCCGACCCTTTTCCCGGGCGTTCAGATCGAAGCGATCCAGGCGCAGGAGATGGCGTCAAGACTGGCGCTGCTTGCGACGGGTATTGATCTGGTGGTTTTCGTCAGCCCGACAGCGGTCCGGCTCGGCGTGTCGCTGTTGATGGAAAGGTTCAACTCGCTGGGACACCTGCGCTTTGCGGCAGTTGGACAAAGCACGGCGGCCGAGTTGAACAAACACGGATTGACTGAGGTGATCGTGCCGGACGGTGCCAGCGGCGGTGAATCCCTTGCCAGTTGTCCCGAGATGCACCGGGTGGCTGGACGCTCGGTGCTGGTGGTGCGTGGCGAGGGTGGCAACAATACGCTCGAAACCATACTCAGGGGACGCGGCGCGTCTGTCTCGTTTCTCGAGTGCTATCGTCGCAGCCTGCCTGTGTCAGACTTTGGCGCTGTAGAGAAGTTGTTGCGGGAAGGGCGTATTGGCGCATGGATGGCAACGAGTGGTGAGATATTGGACAATCTGCTCCGGTTGGCTGGCAAAAAAGCGGCGCTGCTGCGCCAGACTCCGTTGTTTGTCAATCATCCGCATGTCGCCAGTCGCGCTTTTTCTCAGGCGGTGGAGGTTATATTTGTTACTAGGGGCGGAGACGCCGGTATGAGCGCAGGTCTCGGCGCGTGGTTTTGCAGATCCCGGGCGACAATGCCCTGATACGAACGGATATGTCATGAGCAAGAAGAGCAAGGAAGAGCAAATCGCTCCCGAACCGAAAAAGGCGGAATCCGCACCCACCGCGCCGGCGAGCGAGCAAGCGGATGCTGATCAGCGTGGGCAGATCGCAGACTCGGAAAACACGTCTGCAGACATGAGTCAGCAGGCACAGGATGATATGTCTGTTGCCGGGCGGCGACCGGGGCGCGGGGCTTCAGGACTGATCGCGACACTCGCGATTCTGATCGCGCTGGGGGCAGCCGGATTTAGTGCGTGGCAGGCATATGAGTTGCGCCGGGCAAAAACGGCGCTGGATCTCGACCTGGCCCGTAAGCTTGCGGAGATTGAAACCATCGGCAGTGACAGCCGTCGCCTGTCCAGTGGCGCCAGAGATATTGCGCGTGACGTTGAGGCAAGGCTTGGGCGGATCGAGGCGCAGCTGGTGGGGATGCAGAATCAGCGCCTGGCGCTGGAGTCGTTGTATCAGGACCTGTCGCAATCACGCGATGAGTGGACGCTGGCCGAGGTTGAGCAAATTCTGCTGGTTGCCAGCCAGCAGCTTCAGCTCGCCGGAAACGTAAAGGCCGCATTGATTGCACTTGAGGCGGCGGATGCCCGTCTGGCCAGATCTGACCGGCCGCAACTGACGGAAATGCGCCGGGTGATCGCCGAGGATATCGAGCGTCTGAAGTCGTCACCGTTTGTCGATGTCACCGGGATCGGCCTCAAGCTCGATCGCATCATTGCAAGCGTCAGCGGCATGCCGCTGGCGATGCAGACCAGGCCGGAAGCAATGCATTCGGAGGCCAACAAACCCGGGGCGGAAGGCTGGCGGCAAATGATCGACGAGCTCTGGAGTGATCTGCTTGGCCTGGTTCGCATTGAGCGTATTGATGCGCCCGAGAAGCCACTGCTGGCACCCGAACAGTCGTTTTTTCTCCGCGAAAACCTGAAACTGAGATTGCTGGGAGCACGCCTTGCGCTACTGGCGCGGGACCAGGCGACTTATCAGGCTGATTTGTCGGAGGCATCGCAATGGCTGCGGCATTATTTTGACGCGGACGCGGCGACGGTGGTTTCGTCCATTGAGGCGATTGATCAGTTGTCGAAGTCGGACATCGTCATCGAGCTGCCCGATGTAGGTGCGAGCCTCGATGCCGTACGAAATTACCGGTTGATCAGAGAGCGCACCGTGCGTTGAACTTGTAACTGCAGACCGAAGCATGCCAATTTTTTCGACAGGCCGGATTTGTTTTGCGGCGCCCGGAATTTCACACCCTTGTCCGTTGCGAAACGGGATCGAGGCGTGTGACCGGCTGGTGCGCCGCAACGGTCGGGTGATGGTCTAAATTCCGGAATAGGAGACACGATGCGCTGGTTGTTATGGATCATTGCGCTGGCCGCGCTGGCTGTCGGATTAATTCTGGCGGCTCGCGTCAACCAGGGATTTGTGTTGCTGGTCACCCCGATTTACCGGGTAGAGCTTTCGCTCAACCTCGCCATCGTCATACTTGCGGGCCTGATCATCTCGGGTTATCTGCTGGTTCGCACCCTTGCGCTTACCATGTCGGCGCCCGGCCGGGTCCGTGAATTCAACAAACGCCGCAGCGAAAGAAAAGCGCGGCAGACTTTTCTCGATGCAGTGCGCAACTATTTTGAAGGTCGTTTCGGCAAAGCCGAGCGTGCGGCAGCGGCGGTACTGGCGCGAGACAATTCTGCCGGACTGGCTGCTCTGGTCGGGGCATGGGCTTCCCATGGCCGGCGCGATTACGCTTTGCGTGACGAGTATCTGGAAAAAGCCGCTGATCACGCACCGGGCGAGAATCAGGCGCGACTGATGGCGCAAGCCGAAATGTACCTCGATGAGCGCCGTTATCACGATGCACTGAGCGTGCTGCGCCAACTGCCGGAGAAGCACACCGAAGCATTGAAGCTGGAGCTACGCGCCCACGAGCAGGCGCATGACTGGGAGGCGGTGCTCAAGTTGCTGCCACAGCTGGAGAAACGCAAGGTGTTCGACCCGTCGCTGCTGGAGCAGATTCGCCGTCATGCCTACATTGAGAATTTGAGAGACAAGGCCGTTGATCTTGAGACGCTGCGTGGCTATTGGTCGCGGCTGCCGGCGCAGTACAGGCGCGACGCGCGGATTGCGGCGACGGGAGCGCAGAGTTTCCTTGCGTTTGGCAGTTGCGATGACGCACACAAGGTTGTGGAGTCGGCCTTGGCGGCGCAGTGGGATTCTCCTTTGATCGCGCTCTATTCGGAATGTCTTGGAGCGAACGTCAAGAAACAGCTCGAGCAGGCAGAAAAGTGGCTCAGGGATCATCCTCAGGACCCGGTGCTTCTATTGGTGCTTGGCAGGTTGTGCGCACACGAAGAGCTGTGGGGCAAGGCTCAGAGTTATCTTGAAGCAAGCCTGTCGGTGGAGCCGACGCATTCGACGCACCTCGAGTTGGCCAGACTTTTTGAAAAAACCGGCAGGCATGAAGAGGCGACGGCGCAATACCGGCAAGCGCTCGAGCAAACCTTGCCACGCCTCCGCCAGGCCACCGGCGGGCGGCGGCGTGCCGTCATTTAGTCCAAGGGTTGTGAGCCGCCGGGCGACCACCCGCATGCCCCTTCGAGCCATTCCAGTCGCATCGTGTTGAATCGAACCGGCTCTCAATGAACAAGTTTATTCGCACTATCCCTGCCGCAAGAAAGGATCGCCCGCTGCGCGAGGACATTCGGCTGCTGGGCAGGATGCTTGGAGACACGATTCGGGAGCAGGAAGGTGATCGTATTTTCAACCTGGTCGAACGTACCCGCAAAAACTCAATTGCGTTTCAGCGGGACGGCGACGCCAAGGCGAGAAAGCAACTGGAATCGGTCCTCAACGATCTGGATGCTGACGACACGATTGCAGTTATCCGGTCCTACAGCTATTTTTCGTTGCTGGCGAACATCGCCGAAGACCAGCATCACATCCGCCGTCGTCGTGCCTACAGCCTTGCCGGTTCGCGCCCGCGGGAGGGTTCGATCCGTCTGGCAATCGAGAAAGCGCTGGCAGCTGACATCCCGGTTTCGGAACTGGTTATGTTTTTTTCCGACGCTCTGGTGGTTCCGGTACTCACCGCCCATCCGACCGAAGTCCAGCGCCGGAGCATTCTGGATTTGCAAAAACAGATTGCCAGCCTGCTGACCGAGCGTGACCGGCTTAAGCTCACCCCTGAAGAGGACGAGCGTAACGAAGACTCGATGCGCGGGGCAGTCCTGACGCTATGGCAGACGCGAATCCTGCGGGAGCTCCGTCTGACAGTTGAGGATGAAATCGAGAACGGCCTTTCCTACTATCAGCACACGTTTCTGTCGCAGTTGCCGCGCCTTTACGGTGAGGTAGAGGATGTGCTTGCCGCCGCAGGTGGTGAGTTGCCTCGCAGTGCCACGTTTATGCGCATGGGGAGCTGGATAGGCGGTGATCGCGACGGCAACCCCTATGTGACACACGAAGTGATGCAACATGCACTGGCGCAACATAGCGTAACCATTCTGGATTTCTATCTGGATGAATTGCACAGGCTGGGCGGTGAATTATCGCAATCAGTTCGGATCGTTGAGGTTGCTCCCGAGCTCGAGGCGCTCGCTGGGCTGTCGCCGGACGAATCTGTGCACAGGCGTGATGAGTTATACCGTAGAGCACTGATTGGTATCTATGCACGTTTGTCGGCGACCGCGCGGTCGCTGGGTTTGCATCCGCACGCGCGCCAGGCGCTTGGTGATTCCCGCCCCTACTCCAACCCTGCCGAGTTCGCGAAAGATCTGGCGCTGATAACCGAATCACTGGTTGCGAACGGCAGTGGACGTATCGCCCGCGGGCGGCTGCGATCGCTGCACAAAGCTGTCGAAGTGTTTGGTTTCCATCTGGCAACATTGGATATGCGCCAGCACTCCGGTGTTCACGAAGCGGTGGTCGACGAACTGTTCCAACGGGGTGCTGGCCAAAGCGGATACTCTGAACTTGCCGAAGACGAGCGTTGCGCCTGGTTGCTTCATGAACTGAAGGTGCCCCGTCCGTTACGGTCGCAGTTCATTGATTACAGTGATGCGACCTGGAAGGAGCTGCAGATTATCGACGCGGCGGCGGAATTACGCCGGCGTTTCGGTAATGACGCCCTGGGAAATTACATTGTTTCCATGACCAATGGTGTCAGTGATCTGCTCGAAGCGGCACTGCTGCTTAAAGAGTCGGGCTTGCTCGACCCCGGTGACGAACCCCGGCTCCACCTCAACCTGATTCCGCTTTTCGAAACGATCGACGATCTGCGCAATTCGTCGCAGGTCATGGAAAAGCTTTTCAGCGAACCGTATTACCGGGCCCTGCTGAAGAGCCGCGCGGATGTACAGGAAGTCATGCTGGGTTACTCGGACAGCAACAAGGATGGCGGTTTTCTGACTGCGAACTGGGAGCTTTACAAGGCTGAAGTGGGTCTTGTGAATGTGTTTGCGCGTCACAAGATCACATTGCGCCTGTTCCATGGCCGGGGTGGGACGGTCGGACGTGGCGGAGGCCCGAGCTACAACGCTATCCTTTCGCAACCACCCGGTAGCGTGGCGGGACAGATACGCATTACGGAGCAGGGCGAGGTAATCGCGAGCAAGTATTCTGATCCGGAGATCGGGCGGCGAAATCTGGAGACGCTGGTTGCTGCAACGCTGGAAGCGACACTGCTCGCGTCGGAAGACCATAGTCATGATCATCCTGGTTATTACGATGCGCTCGAAGCGATGAGCGGTAATGCGTACGCTGCTTATCGGGCGCTGGTTTATGAAACGCCAGGTTTTGTCGAGTTTTTTCGCTCCGCAACACCGATTGCGGAAATTGCAGATCTGAACGTTGGTAGCCGCCCGGCATCACGCCGTAAATCGGACCGCATCGAAGACTTGCGTGCGATCCCCTGGGTGTTCTCCTGGTCACTTGCGCGGATAATGTTGCCCGGGTGGTACGGCTTTGGGTCTGCTGTTGAGCAGTGGGTGGAAAAGGAAGGCGACGCCGGCGTGGCATTGCTACAGGAGATGTACCAGAAATGGCCGTTCTTTCACGCCTTGCTGTCAAACATGGACATGGTGCTTGCGAAAAGCGATATTGGTATTGCGTCGCGGTATGCCGAACTGGTTAGCGATACGCAGCTCAGGCAGCGAATCTTTACGTGTATCGAGCAGGAGTGGCATCTTACGGTGCACTGGCTGCTCAAGGTCACTGGCCAGCAGTCGCTGCTGGAGTCCAATCCGGCGCTCGCAAGGAGCCTGCAAAGCCGTTCACCCTATATCGATCCGTTGAATCACCTTCAGGTCGATCTGCTGCGCAATTATCGTAAGGGTGACGCCGACGACAGCCAGAAGCGGGCAATATTGTTGACGATTAATGGCATAACCGCCGGCCTCAGAAACAGTGGCTAGGAATTAACTGGCCGCAGAACCCGGATCGACTGACGGCGTAAAGGCATCGGAGAAGAACTCGTCGTCGGGTAGTTGGCACTGAGCAGTGAAATCGCGGTGCGCTGCCTCAACCATCACTGGCGCGCCGCAGGCGTACACCTGATATGCCGACATGTCTGGAAAATCTTCCATCACTGCCTCGTGCACCAGGCCAGTGCGTCCGGTCCAGTTGTCCTCGGGAAGCGCTTCAGATATGACGGGGATGAAAGTGAGATTGTCGTGCTCCTGCTGCCACTGGCCGGCCAACTCTGCCATATAGATGTCCTGGGGTCTGCGGCCTCCCCAATACAATGTCATAGGTCGATCAATGCCGATTTGGAAAGCGTGCTCGATAACGCTCTTGATCGGGGCGAAGCCGGTGCCGCTGGCGACAAGAATCATGGGTTTGTCGGAATCTTCCTGGAGAAAGAATGTGCCGAGCGGTCCTTCAAAGCGCAGTATGTCCTTTTCCTTCATGCGGCCGAAAACGAATTCCGTGAATGCCCCTTGCGCCATGTTTCGCACATGCAATTCGACAAATTCGTCATCGTGTGGCGGATTTGCCATTGAGTAGCTTCGCCGCTTGCCGTCGCGCAGGAGGATATCAACGTACTGCCCGGCAAGGAACTGCAAGCGTTCGTTTGCGGGCAGCTTGAGCTTGAGGACCATGACGTCGTCAGCAACCTTGTGCAAATGCTGCACACGGCAAGGAAGCCGGCGTACTTCCAGTTCCCCGACGCCGCTTATTTCCCGGGCCTGGATGACCAGATCACTGGTTGGCCTGGCCTGGCAGAACAAGGCGTAGCCGGCCTGCTTCTCGAAGTCCGCCAGCGCCGCTGGCTGCGGGTTACCGTAATCAACGGTGCCAGCGACGATTTTTCCCTTGCATGAGCCGCATGCGCCGTTGCGGCATCCGTACGGCAAGACCAGGCCCTCCCGAAGTGCTGCTTCGAGCACGGTTTCGTCGTCTTTGGCAGTGATGGTGTGGCCGCTTGGTTCGATCTTGACTTGGAAAGGCATTGTTCTTTTTTACCCCGGTTACTCTTGTCCGCACCCCCGCACGGGTGGCAAGTTCCCCTAGAATGGAAATATGCGAAGAATGTTAATTGTCGGTTGTGGCGATATCGGTTTGCGGATGGCGCAACTCGTTCGCGGCCGCTGGCGTGTCTACGCGCTGTCCCGATCGGATCGTCACCACAAACTCCTTCGAACACTTGGTGTGACCCCCGTGGTCGCCGATCTCGATAGTCCCGAAACGCTCGAGCGCCACGTTGGCTTTGCGCACGATGTCATTCATCTGGTGCCGCCGCCGGCCGCTGGCTCCCGGGATACTCGCACGGTGAACCTGGTGAGGGCCTTGTCAAAGGGCGGCAGCTTACCACAGCGCTTCGTCTATATGAGCACCAGTGGCGTGTACGGCGATTGTGCCGGTGCCCTCGTGACCGAAACGCGGCCGACCATGCCAACGTCGCCGCGTGCCAGGCGCCGCGCGCACGCCGAACGTGTATTGCGTACCTGGGGGGCGGAGAGCGGTGCGCATGTAACGGTCTTGCGTGTGCCCGGAATCTACGCCTCCGGAAGACTGCCGATTGCGCGGCTCCAATCGGGCACACCGGCGCTGGCTGAAGACCAGGACGCGTACACGAATCACATACATGCCGATGATCTCGCGCGTATCGTTCTGGCTGCCCTGGCTCGCGGCGGAGCCGGGAGAACCTACAACGCGTCCGACGATTCGTCGATGAAGATGGGGGACTACTTCGACCTTGTGGCAGACCGCGTTGGTTTGCCGCACCCGCCGCGCGTAAGTTGGGAGCGGGCGCAGGAAACAGTTCCGGAAACGCTATTGTCGTTTATGAGGGAGTCTCGCCGGCTTTGCAATGCGCGGCTGAAAAAGGAATTGCGCGTGCGTCTGCGCTACCCTTCGGTCCGTGATGGCATTTCAATAGCGCGGTCCACATGACGGAGGCCGCCGGAAAATACCTTTTGGTACTGACAAATGCGCCGGACCACGAAACCGCAATCAAGCTTGCCAACTTGTTGGTCGGCAAGCGCCTGGCGGCATGCGTTAACGTACTTGGCGGTTGCACCTCGGTTTACCGTTGGCAGGATGGCATCGAAACCGAGCCCGAAATTCCACTGTTGATCAAGACGCATGTCGATCGGTTTAGCGCTGTGCAGGAAGAGATTCTCAATGTGCACCCTTACGAGCTTCCGGAGATCGTTGCCGTCCCGATTGAGTGCGGGCTCAAGCCCTATCTGGATTGGATTGCCTCCAGCCTGGATCTTTCCCGTTAGCTGCCGGTCGAATCAGAACATGGAGGGTGTGCACGATGCTGTTGTTGCGATCGATTAAGAGTCTGCTGTTAACGCTGGTGCTATTGGCGCCGGCTTATGCCGAGGACGGCTTTCTCGATCCGGAAGAAGCATTCAGGTTTTCCGCCCGCATGGTTTCGCCCGCCATGTTCGAAGTGCGTTATCTCATCGCAGACGGTTACTACATGTATCGGGAGCGCTTTCGCTTTGACGCCGAGCCGGGCACGATCGTGTTGGGCGCACCCGAGTTTCCCGCTGGCCGTTGGCATGACGACGAGTTTTTTGGCCGTAGCGAAATCTATCGCAGCGAAGTCGTGATCAGTGTGCCCATCGTCTCGGCGGCAGCCGGGGGTAACGCGATACGTTTGACGGCGGTGTCGCAGGGTTGTGCAGACGCCGGCATATGCTATCTGCCAACGACACAATCCATGGACTTTGAGCTTCTCGGTGCGTTTGGCGGTCCAGGTGACGGGGAATGAGTCGAGCTTTCCAGATTTTGCTGTTTGTTTCCGTGATGCTGGTGGCGGGTGTAGGCGGTTACCTGCTGAGTGGGCCGCCCCGACCGGGGGCCGTCGATACGGGTCCAATGCTAAAGGCGTCCTTACCCGACCTTTCAGGGACTCCGCAGCAGATCGGTAACTGGAAAGGCAAGGTGCTCGTGGTCAACTTCTGGGCGACATGGTGCCCGCCCTGCCTGGAAGAAATTCCGCATTTCGTGCGTTTGCAGGAACGCTTGGGCGGACAAGGTCTGCAGTTTGTCGGGATCGCGATCGACGAAGCGGACAAAGTCCGCGCGTTTGCGCAGAAGTACGCGATCAATTACCCGGTCATGATCGGGCAGGTTGACGCCATTGAGCTGTCGAAAACGGCCGGAAACAAGGCGGGAGGCTTGCCCTACACCCTGATTCTGGATCGCTCAGGAGAGGTCGTGAGCCAGCACTATGGCGGACTGGACGAGGAGATCCTGCAGCCGATATTCGATGAATTGTTATAAGTGAGTAGAAAACCGGGATAAATTCGGTCATCTTCTTCGATCAGGCAGGATTTATGCATCTGGTCGCGGTTTTCTTGAGGTTTGCCCCGAGCCAGCCACGGCGATATGTCCCAGGCTGAGGTCAAACAGGACCGCTGACCGGGAAATTTAGCTCTTATTGCTGCTAAATCTGGACAATTTGCAGCGATCTGCGGCAAACTCGCCGATATGGTAGCCAGTCGATCGAAGTCAACAAAGGCCGTGGGCCGTCATCAGTCAAGCCATGTACTCGTCGTACATGGTCCGAATCTGAACCTGCTGGGTAGCCGCGAACCAGAGGTCTATGGCGCGGAGACGCTGGCGTTGATCAACCGGAGGCTTGCCGGTGTGGCAAAAGCTGCAGGTATCCGACTGTCGGTTTACCAGAGCAATTCGGAAGGCGAATTGGTCGACCGGGTTCAGGCGGCAAGCGGGGAAGGGGTCGGTTTCATCGTTATCAATCCAGCAGCGTACACGCACACCAGCATCGCGTTACGGGATGCACTTGCAGCCGTAGCGATTCCCTACGTCGAAGTTCACCTGTCGAATATTCACGCGCGCGAGCCATTCCGGCACCGCTCATACTTCAGTGACCGGGCGGTAGGCGTGATCTGTGGACTAGGCTCTGCCGGATACGATAGCGCGCTGGATTTCGCTATCCAGCAATTGAAAAGGGGTTGAGTATGGATCTGCGAAAAGTAAAAAAACTCATCGACCTGGTGCAAGAGTCCGGCATCGCCGAACTCGAAATCAGCGAAGGGGAAGAAAAGGTCAGAATCAATCGGTTCGGTTCGAATGCGCAGGCAAACGCGGCGCCGATGCCGGCCCCGGTACCCGTTGCCGCTGTGGCAGCGGGTAGCCCCTCGGCACCCGCACCCGACGCAGATGCCCCCGAGCAAGCCGATGGTCATTCGGTCAAGTCACCGATGGTCGGCATTTTTTACCGGGCCTCTTCACCTGGTTCCGGCGCTTTCGTTGAGGTGGGGCAGTCGGTCAACGCCGGCGATACGCTTTGCATCATCGAGGCGATGAAGTTGCTCAACGAAATCGAAGCCGAAGTCAGCGGAACGGTGAAAGCGGTCCTTGTCGACAATGGCCAGCCCGTTGAATATGGCCAGCCGCTGTTTTTGATCGGGTGAGAAGCGTTCAGCGGGGCTGCTGGCCGTTGGTTACGAGCCCCCTCAATCAACAGACTGTCTGAACTGCATGTTTAAGAAAATTCTGATCGCTAATCGAGGCGAAATTGCGTTGCGCGTGCAGCGTGCCTGTCGGGAAATGGGTATCCGGACGGTCGCGGTGCAT
>Ga0316187_10002239_pt1 | contig 16825 bp, 17 predicted proteins | sample CroRivburrow1_MG_FD_204927 | JGI IMG/M metagenome (GOLD analysis project Ga0316187, IMG submission 204927) | Coastal sediment microbial communities from Maine, United States - Cross River worm burrow 1 | ecosystem: Environmental > Aquatic > Marine > Coastal > Sediment | place: USA: Maine... | reverse complement strand
TGAGCCGAAGCCGTTGAAATGAAGTCAGAAACTGCTGCCTGAGAATGGCAGTTGCTGAGCTCCCGCCGATTTCCCACAATTCAATGCCAACCATTTGATCGGTGCCACAATGACACTACCTGAACACGACAGCGAACTGAATGTCGTCGCCCCTCGACAACGGTGTCAAGTCTCTGCCGCACAATCGAAGCCCATTGATCGCACAACGCCACAACCTCCGGCCACCTAGTCAATGCATCATCGCCCTTTTGAATAGCCGCTACGCCATCCACATCACAAGAATCTATCGCTCGAGCCATGACTTCTTCAGATCCAGTCCTCTGCGATCCATCTTCTGCTGATCAGTTCGCCTCAAACAGCGGCACCACTAGCGCCAGTTCCGCATCAACTTCCGCATTTAATTTATTTTCAAGTTGATAGAACCGAGCAACTTTCAACATCGGCAGGGTTTTCCTGAATGGACGAATGTACTTCTTTCTCATACGCAGAAGATCGCCCTTGATGTCAAAATAGTCATCCAACATCTGTTCAGCGTAGTCGTCGGTCAGCACGCCTGTCTGGTACTGGCGCATATATCCAGCGACTAGGGCGACATAGCGATCCTGAATTGGCAGCATGTCCGCCCGATACTCTTCATAAAGTGGCCAAAACGCCGCATCTTCCGCTGCCGTCAACCTGAGCTCATCTCGTACAAACGCTTCCTGGCTTTCCCGGACTAACGCTCTCGCGTTTGCAAGCTGCTGATTCGACAGGACGTCTGTCTCAGCTTGACCAAATGCCGTGAACGCAGCGGTTACTGCGAAAAGGGCGCAGAGAATCCGGAAAGTTAGACTAGTCATCAATTCGTCGCTCCGATGTTGCACGAGAAGTGGTTGAATTTTCGAGGTGCGGCCGAGGATACCACCCGTCGCATTGCATCTAATAGAGCACAATCACGCTGGTTGGTTCCACTCGTTTTTCCGGAACCATCGATACGGTACACTGCCAAACACCGAACCCATGCCAAGGTAACGCCCAAGGGACTCTATATATGGCCGCCATCCAGTCTATAAAGCGATTCACTGCGATAACAACGACATTTTGCGGCCTGGTGTTGGTCGCGTGCACGACAGTTGAAACACAAAGCTTCCGAGTCACAGGCAACGGAAATGTCGACTCAGCCTATATTGCGACAGACGCCGATTTCAGCCAGTACAGCCGATTGCTGGTGGACGACATGGGCATATTTTTTCCTGATAGCACTCAAATGTCAGCGGAGGATCTGGCTCGCCTTCGGCAAATATTCAGGGAAGCCTTCACCAGGGAACTAACGCACTACGAAATAACACAGGAGCCGGGTCCCGGCATGCTGCGAATATCGGCATCGCTGATCGACCTTCGCGGCGCAATGTATGCGGATGTGCCGAACATGCGCAAAGAAATGCGGGATATGGCACAGCCTGGCGCCCTGCTCTTTTTAATGGAGATGAAAGACTCCGGCACGGATCAGGTGCTCGCGCGAGCCGGAGACAGTACGTCGGCTCCGGAATTTGCCAGCGGTGGCAATGAACAAACTGACTGGAATTCGGTGGAAATGGCCGCCCAACGTTGGGCGACCCTTTTCAGAAATTTCCTCGATCAAAACCTCGGAAGCTAAGGTCTAGTTGCCAAAGCCCTCGAGACCTTCACGAAGAGAACGGGCCCAACGCTTAACCAGGCGCCGAACGTCAGCGGTGTTGGTGACTCGATTTGATTCCGACAAGCTGCCGCCCATATCTTCAGCCGCATCGCGGTCGACTGCGCGTGCGAGGATGGCGCCGGTAATTGAATCGCGAAGTTCGACCACCAGCGTCGCTTCACCAACAGAGCTGAGATAGATTTGGCTCCGACCTACGGTTTCCGGAGGTACATTAGACACGACATCGAGAAGCGCGCCACGTACCATCAAGACGTCCGGACCGGATTCCTCGACAATCGTATACCTCGTGCTTTTCCCCAGTTCCTCACGGAACTCTTCCCGTACAACTGCGAGCAGCCGCTCTTTCTGACTTTCCGATACTTCGTAAGGACCGCCTCGAGATCTCGATATCGACGTCCGACCGGATTCGCCACCAGGCCTGTACTCAATGCCCTCACCGCGAAGCATGATTTTCGTGTAGCCCGACAAGTCCAGATCCGGAACTGCCCATGCCTTATCGGCATTCGAGTGAAGGACCTCATTTAGCCCATCGAAAGTCACTTCAGCGCCCTCGCTGGTGTCGATTGTCGGTGGTGCCATTGTGCAGCCGATACTGAATACAGCGATTATTGGCAAAGCGACGGCAGACCGGAGCTTCATTTCCGTATTCTTACGCATGATTCTTTACCCTTAGTGAAACAAAATCATCGGACAATGTCCGGAATAACGAGAACTGAATTACTGGGCGGCAAGATAAAGCATAACAACGTCTGGTATCAACCGGATTCGATCGGAGAACCGTAACAATCCGTAACAATCCGTAACAATCTTGTAACCACACCAGTCGCGCTATGATATAGAATCCACCAGTTCACTATACCGACCAACACGATCTCAAGGAGTTCCAATGCCGATCGGCACTTTCCGGGCAACCGTGCTCGCCTCAGTTCTTGTTCTGTTGGCCGGATGCGCCACGTCAACTAAAGTCGCTAGTACGTACACAGACGACGCCTACACAGATGTGTCGTTCAAAAACTTTCTCGTGATTGGAGTGGCTGGAGACTACAATTCGCGAGCTCAGTTCGAGCGGACTGTGGTGTCAGGCCTCCGATCCGAGGGAGCATCGGCAAGCGCTTATTACACAGTGGTGAAGGGCAACGATCCAATCAGTCGTAAAGCCGTCGTGGCGGCGGCTCAGTCAGGCAATTTCGACGCCGTCCTCGTTACACGTGTCGTCGGCCAGCAGACAAATGTCGACGTCGAAAGCGGCTCTGCCGGTGCGAAAGCATCGACCGTGGGCGGACGACCGATCAACTTCTTTCGCTATGACTATGAAGAACTTAATGAGCCAGAGAGCATCAGCTTCACCACAACCGTTGTGCTTTCAAGCGAACTATTTTCCTCAGCCGACGAGAAAATGATTTGGGCAGTCGAAGTGTCGAATTCGGATGCGCCAAACGCCGGTGTACTCATCGACGACACCGCGGCGTCAATTGTCAGTCGCCTGGCGAAAGACCGGATGATCGCGCGTTAGTCCATATCATGGTGGAGCCAAAAAAATGATCCGACGAATAGTGGTTTCAGTGCTTTATTGCGTGCTCGGCTCGATGCCGGCAATGGTGGCTGGCTCACGCCGACGATCTCGGGATGACAGCCAGTGACTGGCCGCCTTACGTCGACGCGAATATGGACAAAAAAGGTTTCGCTGTCGTCTTGGTCACTGAGGCCCTTAAACGCGCCGGCTACTCGACCAGCCTGACTATCGAGCCCTGGCCAATGGCGCTGGAGGCGACCCAAAATGGCAGCTATGATGTCGATTGCGCGCTCTGGTTCACGGAAGAACGCGCGACTACGCTCGCTTTTAGCAAGCCGTACGTCGAGAACCCCATCATTTTTATCAAGCGATCTGAAAGCGACTTTGAATTCAGGGATCGCTCGGATCTGAGTGGGCTCAAGGTCGGTATCGTCCATGACTTCGCGTACAGGGAGCAGGCCTACGACACAACCGGCATCGAGCTTGTGGAAGGCGACAGCGTAAGGGAAAACATCAGGCGCCTGCTCGCAGGCGACATCGACCTCGTCGTGGCCGACGGGCGTGTTGCTCTGAACGAGGCCAACCAAATCCAGGCTGCGGAGAATATTACAATTATTCGGCAGCCACTCTCCACGCGCGGCTTACGAATCGCCGTGTCAAAGAGCCGTGCCGATCACAGCGAGATCATCGCGAAGTTTGACCAGGCCATTGCGTCCATGAAAGACGACGGAACTTTCAATACCATCCTCGCGACCTATCGAATCAACTACTAGCCGTTCACGACAAACTGCTCCGCTCTACGGTGACGACGGCACGTTTCGGGTTGTTGTCGGCTTTTTTTCGGCCTCAGAAATCCGAATCTCCACACATCCCGGTTTTCTCTGGTTTCCATTATGTGTTCTTCTATAGTATCAGGCCCTGACCGATTGTATCGCAGAGATCTCGAGACACTAGCCATGCGATTTAGAAATGTCGTACTGATGTTTATTTTCGCCGTCATCGCCACAGGATGTGAGCGTGGTCCGGTTGAACTAACACTGGCTTACCCTGCTTCACCGATAGATAAGAATGTTGCTGACAGTCTAACGGCGTTATTTGGCCGAGATTCCGACATCGCATTTAGCCTGACCGGGAACAGCCTGTCAGAAGAAGAGGCGATCGAGGCGCTCATTGCCGGCACAGTCGACCTCGCACTCATATCAAATAATATGCCTTATCGCGATGGAATCATGACTGTAATTCCGATGTACCCCACCGTTCTCCACATCGGCCAGACCGGCCAGAAGGAATTTACCGATCTTGCCGACCTGATTCGGGGATCGGCTGTTTTTGCAGGGCCGGAAGGTTCCGCATCTCGCGTCATGTTTGAGCAAAGTATCAAGCGGCTGAATCTCCAGGAAGACGATTTTTCTTTTGTAGAGAATCGGCAACGGCCGGATGTAATTGTCGTATTCGTGCCTATTCAAACAAATAATCAGCGGGGCATCTCGTCGTTGCGATTGATCAGCATGGGCTCGCCGGAAAGTGTTGGCAAAGGTTCTATCGTCGACGCGGCGACACTTCTCAACCCCTACCTTCGTCCGTTCATTATTCCTACAGGAACCTATGGCGACGCTACTCCGGAGCCCGTTCTGACTTTGGCTGTCGATAAAATGCTCGTGGCGAGGCGCGGTTTGGAAAGCTCCGTCATCTACGACCTGGTTAACGAACTCGTGCGACTCAAGCCGGCGCTGTCGGCTCAAAGGCCCGGTTTGTTTCAGAACCTGACCGGCGATTTCGACTCCAGCAGGTCAACTTTCGTATTGCATCCGGGCGCCCAGGCCTACCTGCAGCGCGCAGCGCCGTCGGTGTACGAACGCTACTCCGGAATCGCCGAGGTTGGCGTAACCATCCTGATTGCATTGATCAGCGCGGGATATGGTGGCGTGCGACTCTTCCGTATGCGCAAGAAAAATCGCATCGACACTTTCTATTCCGAGACGATCCGGCTGCGCAATTCAGTGACCGGCGCGACAGGCGATGTCGATCGCGAAGCAGTCATCGGCCAGTTAAGGAAATTACAAACTACAGCATTCGAGATGCTGGTCGACGAAAAGCTGGCCGCCGACGAAAGCTTTCGTATATTTGTCACATTATCCAACGACGTCATGGCGGAGCTAGGAGAAAATTCGTGACAATTAGTCAGGCGACGATTGACAGCATAATAAGAATCGCATTGATTGCGCTCATTGTGGTTTGGTCAGCAATGTTTGTCGCGCCGTTTGTTGGCATTCTCCTATGGGGAATCATAATTGCAGTATCAGCCTACCCGGCTTTCCTGTGGTTGGCGGGAAAACTCGGCGACAGAGCAGGTCTGGCCGCGACGATCCTGGTTCGTCTGATACTCGTCATCATTATCGGTCCCATCGCCGGATCGGTTCCGGGACTGACTGACTCCGTCCGTAACCTCGCGGAGCAGATCCAGTCCGGCTCACTCGCGATACCGGATGCCTCGGAATCAGTCAAAGCGTGGCCACTTGTTGATGAAAGGCTTTTCCTATTGTGGCAACAGGCGGCAACGAATCTCACTGAGTTGCTCACTCGCTATCAACCACAACTCAGGGAAGCCAGCGTGTCCGCGTTGTCGTCAATTGCCGCGGCGGGCCTGGCAGTTTTGCAGATTATTGCATCGGTCATCATCGCAGGCGTCATTCTCACGCACCATACGGGTGCTGCAGCATTCGCAAACCAGCTGGCACAACGCATCGTTCCTGAATCGCGCGACCGATATGTAACGCTCACAGAGAATACTGTAAGGGGCGTCACGATGGGCGTAATCGGAGTCGCTATTGCCCAGGCCATTCTCGCTGGGATCGGGTTTGCCATCATGGGCATCCCGGGGGCTGCATTGTGGGCGCTCATATGCCTGGTATTGGCTATACTCCAGATCAGCATGGCAATTGTGATCATTCCAATCATCGTCTACGCGTTCTCGAGCCACGAGTTACTCCCATCGATGCTATTCCTCGCCTGGAATACTCCCGTACTCGCGTTGGACAATGTGCTCAAACCGATTCTTATGGGTCGCGGTGTTGATGCGCCAATGCTTGTGATATTCATAGGCGCGATTGGCGGATTTATAAGCTTCGGGTTCCTGGGATTGTTCTTTGGTGCAGTCGTGCTGGTCATTGCCTATAACCTGCTGGTCGCGTGGACCAGAGAAATATCAGCTGAAGCCACACAAGTTTCGCCATGATTAACGGAGTCACCATGCTGCAAGCTCTATTCAATCTTTCGCTTCGATCAGCCATGCTCGCCGCTGCGGTGGTGGCGTCCGGCTGTGCGACTGTCGACTTCGACTACCCGAAGACAGAATCCAGCGTGCTCGCCGATACCAGGGAGGATGCGCTCGGCGTTGCATTTTCTGAAGTGCTGGCGGCACATCCCGGTGAAGCCGGATTTTGGCCGCTGGAAGACGGCGTCGATGCGCTGGCTATGCGGCTTGTGCTTGCAGAGCAGGCTGAGCGCAGCATCGATACACAATACTTCCTGATCCATGACGACGTAGTCGGACGGGTTTTCATCGAAGCATTGCTGCGTGCAGCGGATCGGGGCGTACGCGTGAGATTGCTGGTTGACGATATTCATACAGACGGGCATGACCCGGGCCTGGCCATTCTGGATGCCCACCCTAATTTTGAGGTTCGCCTGTTTAACCCGTTTGGCAATCGCTCAGTGAAAGCATTGAATGCACCCAGTGCGAGGCGAGTCGTTCGCCGTATGCATAACAAGTCCTTTACCGTCGACAACCAGGTAACCGTTATCGGCGGTCGAAACATTGGCGATGAGTACTTCGGTGCGCCCGGCGATGCGAGTTTTGGTGATCTCGACGTGCTTGGAGTCGGGCCGGTTGTTCAGGACGTTTCTTCCATGTTTGACACCTATTGGAATCACAGGGCGGCACTTCCAATGCCAGCTCTTACAGATATGCCGGACAACCCCGAAGCGTCGCTGGAGGCGATGAGAACGGCCCTCACTCAATCACGCGCTGACATTAGCGGCAGCAAGTACGCGGACGCCGTGCGAAGTTCCATCTTCGAAACTCTGCAGCGCGACGTTGGAGCGCTTACGTTTGCCCCGTACAAACTGATATTCGACTCACCGGACAAATCGATGCCGGCTTCGGCCGAGAGCGCGGCATCAATCACGACGTCGCTCCGCGAATCGATCATCAATGCGGATCGGGAGCTATTGATCATTACGCCTTACTTCGTACTTCGTGAAGAAGAGCTAATTGGATTTCAGGAGCTGCGCAATCGCGGTGTCGAGATTGCGGTCCTCACGAATTCGCTTGCGTCGAACAATCACACCGTCAGTCATAGCGGCTACACGCCGGTGCGAAAGCCATTACTGCAAATGGGCGTCAAAATTTACGAGGTGCGTGCTGACGCCACACTTCCGGGCGATGACGGAATAGACCGCGATGCTGCAAAAACTACGTTGCATGCGAAGGCGTTCATTGTCGACAGGCGGCGACTTTTTATCGGCTCATTCAACTGGAACCAGCGTTCGAAGAACGTCGATACGGAAATGGGTGTGATCATCGAATCGCCGGAACTCGCCACCGCGTTCGCGGAGCGACTTGAAGCTATTGATCTCGGAAAAACCTACGAAGTTTTTTTGAACGACAAAGCCAAGGTTCGCTGGAGAGGATGGCAGGACGGTCAGGAGATCATCCTGACCAAAGAACCACAGACCAGCTGGTGGCAGCGCTTCAGCGCAGGTTTCCTGAGCGTCCTGCCAATCAAGAGTCAGCTTTAAATAACTACCATAAATTACTGTTTGTTAACGGCTTCTTCGTTGAATTTGTCGTGTTCCCTGTCTATTGCCACCCAGATTCGACTGCCGGCTGTTGAATCGATCGTAGCCATTTGTCCTGGCGTTATAGTTGCGATTGAGTTCGCTGCGGCGATTGGAATCGAACGAACCCCCGGAACGGCTTGAATCGAATGAGCGGCTCGACAAACCAGCACCACTTCTCATGCCCGCAGCCCGGCCAGCCTAACTGACTTATGATAAAGGCCCCGCTGGTCGAAGGCGTAATTAAGCGACCACCGGAAACGGCTCGATTTCGATCTGCATATAATTCGAAGATCCCGCGCCCGCTACCAAACAGAATTGGGTCCTTTGAACGAATGAGAAGTGGGAGGTCAATTGGCCAGACAATATCGACTCTCGCAATGACTAAATTGTAGTCGGCAACATGATTCAGCTGCGTGATGCGACGTTATCGCTCAATCACGCAGTCATCGTTGTTCAATTGTTTCTGCTTGCACGTGGACCTGGAGAGTGCCAACTTATGCAATTGGCAGCATTGTAGCTTATTGGATGATCGAACAGATTGTGAGATTCTGGAAGGCACAAAGCTGCCAACTTCACTCAGAAAAAGGACTAAATGGTGAAACTAAATCGTAATGGCCAAAGAGCACCAATAATTATTCGTCTTGTTGTTGCCCTGGGAGCTTGCGCTACGGGCCCGCAGGTTACAAGGACCCAACACCTGTCGGAATCCTCCGATTCCCCCTACCAAAACATTCTGGTCATCACCCTGTATTCGTTGTTCGATTCGCGCCGCTACCTGGAAACAGAAGTGGTGAAGAAGCTTTCCGAATTAGGCACTCGGGCGGTGGCGAGTACTTCGCTAATGGATAGCCGGACACCGTCAACCCGACAGACCTTTCTGAAAATGGTCGAGGCGATAGACGCCGATGCAGTACTGGTTACCCAACTGGTGAGCCTCGAGACTGAAGGAACCATGGTGGATATGAGTCCGGAGGCTACCTACAACATCAGGCAGACTTATTACTACAACGTGTTCAGTGTCGACCTGCAGGAGTACGTGGAACCGCAGGCAGTAGATTTTGAACATTCGTTGGTGTTGGGAACGCAGCTTTACTCTGTGCTCAGCAAGGACGTCGTGTGGGCAATTGAGTCAAAGTCCAGGATCGATCCAGACTTCGGTGAAGTCGCGGACTACTCAATTTATGTGGACGAGGCGGATGCAATCGTCACACACATGTCCGGGGATGGCTTGATCGAAAATTGAATATGGCCCGCATTATCGAACGACGATGGATCCTGCTTGCCTCACTTGTCTTGACTGCGGCACCGCTCGCAGCACAGGACGAACCCTTCAAATTCGAATTAACACCGTTTGCCGCATATCGCGTTGGTGGCAGTTTCGAGGAAAGGGATGGTACTTCCCGGGTTGAATTGAATGATTCAAACGCCGAGGGGTTCATGTTCAATATCAAAGCTAACCCAAATGGACAGTATGAACTGCTCTATTCGCGCCAGCGCACGAATGCGGATACGCAGGGTTTTCTGGTAAATGACCCGACTATCGATATGGACGTCGAGCATTTCCAGGTCGGCGGCACCTACCTGTTCGACGGTGATAACACGCGGCCGTTCATCGCTCTAACACTCGGGCTATCCCAGATTAACCCAGAGCTTCCTGGCACCGACTCCGAAAACTTCTTTTCGGCATCATTCGGTGCCGGCGTTCAACTGAACGCCAACAAGAGATTGGGTGTGCGACTTGAAGCCCGGGCACTAACGACATTTGTAGACAGTGACAGCGATATATTTTGCAGCAGCATCAATGGAGTTGGTAGCTGTCTGATCGAGGTGGATGCCAGGACTTTCACCCAGTGGGAAGCTCGGGCAGGCCTGGTTTTTCGTTTCTAGGATATATAGGGGACATTCTGCTTTTAGCCTGTAAACAGGCAAAAAGCAGAATGTCCCCTATATCGATCAGTTGATGCCCAGCGACTGCCTGAGCGCCCTGTCCTCCCACGCCAATCGGTAAGCAACGTAATATTTGAATATGTTTCTGACATAGCGGACTGTTTCCCGCCCGATCTTTCGTGCCGCAATCAGCTCGACATTATCAAGCCACAGATTCGGGTCGTACCCTTCGTTCGCTGCTTGTTCGCGAAGGCGCTGAATTCTTGCGGGTCCAGCGTTGTATGCTGCAAGTGCAAAGAGCCACCGCTGAACATCATCCATTTCAGGGCCAGAAAAATAGCGATCCATGATGAATCGCATGTATCTCGACCCTGCCCTGATGTTGTCTGCCGGACTGGAAATGTCATTGATGCCGACATTTCGGTCAGCCGCCGTCGACGGTTTGATTTGCATGATCCCGAGAGCACCTAAGGGACTTTCCCGATCATTGTCCAGTTCAGATTCCTGATACGCCTGTGCCGCGAGCATTAACGGATCCAGATTGCTCTCCGCCCCGCTGGAACGGAAATGCTCCAGCAATGGTCTCAGTTTTTCGACACTACTGTCCGAGGTTGAATTTCGAACCCAATCAAGATTTTCCATGTAACGATTGATGAGTACATTACCAATCAACGTGCCTTGTCGATGTCCACGCGCGAAATCGTTAATCACTGCCGCCAGTTTCGGACTGTCTTTGCGAAATGCCCAGGCGATGTCGCCGCCAGCGCTGACAACCAATTCATCCCTGACTTGCATGTCGGAAAAAATCTTTGACCAGTTGCTCGCCTTGTAGCTGTCGACAACAGTGGCAGAAACTATCCCCGCGTTGACCATCTCGAGAATGTCCTGTGTTCTCAAAAGCTCATTTGCCTCGTCAACTCGCACCGGTTGGAGTCCGCGACCGATCAGGTCATTGTTCAGCTCGGCCAGGTGCTCAAAATAGCTGGACGATTTGCGGACATAGACGGTGGTGCCCGCCAGGTCATCGAGGGACATGATCTCCGCACCCTTACCTGGCGCAAAGACGACTATCTCGTCCATGTCGCGAACAAGCGGAGTGGAAAAATCGACCAACTCCGAACGGGCGTCAGTGACCGTCAGATCGGCGGCAACAAGGTCTGCCTGGCCGCTCAGCAACGCCGGTATGAGTTTGTCACGACTGACAGGCATGGGAATGATCTCAACCTGATCAAGCCCACGGTCCAGTCCCACGTTCAGTTCCGCCTGTAGCAGAACCAACATTTCGGCGATCATGCCCCGCGGTTTTCCGTCGTAATAGAAGAATTGCGGCCCGCCTGAAACCACCAACGTGCGAATAATTCGTCGTTCCACCATGCCATCCAGGTCACCGGGCCATTCGGCCGTAAGCACGCCAAATTCTTCAGGCAATAGATCATCCAGTGTCGATAGAGATTCTTCTGAATCGTCCTGAGTTTCTTCGGTCTCGGTTGCCTGCGGAACCACTACCTCGGCCTCGCTCGGCGGCTCGTCGATTTGTACATTTTCGGCTGGCACCTGAGATTCCGAACAGGCTGTCGCCAGCAGCAGTGCCACTAAGACACGAATCGATACGGTGCTTGTCTTCATGATCTCCTCAGAACTGTAACTATCCAAAACTTCGAATTGCGAAATGGGGACATTCTGGATTTCCTGTCTGTATTAATACATGAAATTCAGAATGCCCCCATTATTAGAACTTGAGCGCCAGGAACGCCAGCGGCCCATGATGGCGCACTTTAAGATAGCCATTTATGTCACTGTCACGTGATGTGAGTTTCATCCCGTAAAAGTTGTAGCCAAGTCCGACGCTGATGTTATCTGCCAGCCGGTATTGATAATCGAGCGCCGCATAGTTGAGCGAACCTTCATAGCGATCGAAATCGGTTCGGAAAATCTGCAACTTCGCACCAAGCGTGGTCTTCTCGCCAAGGAACACCGATGCATGCGCGCCAATGACCGGCAACGGCGTTCCTGCTTTTGAACGAACTCTCTGGCTGGTCGAATCAGAGATGAAGTCTGTTTCGAGGTCAATCAGGTGGACGCCTGCCATGAAACCGAACTCGAGTTGAGCATTCCTGACTAGCGAGTACGCATAGCCGGCCCGAAAAATGCTTGCGTCAACCAGCGTGCTGACCACCGTTCCTGCCGTAAATGTTTCATCGCCAATGGTCAGGTCACTGGCAAGCGTGGTCATTGAATTGCGTCCCAATTCGAAATAACCGAATTCCAATCGGTGGTAGTGACCGATTCGAACATTGGCATCGACTTGCAGGACTGTCTCTTCGTCGGATGCACCGAGGAAGTCCTCAATATCCGTTTCGAAGCCGGGTATTCCATCCGAAGTGTCTCGCGCCACTTTAGTGTCGATGTTGTCAAGAAATCCGCTAATCCGAAGATCGAACTGCTGATCACGTGCCGGCGGCCCATCGTATGCCCGTGACTGAAAGACGTTGGCGTTATAAGCAAGAGCGATGCTGCTTGAAAATACCCGATCACGATCGACAATAGGGCTGGCCGTAATTTCCGAGCCGAGATTTTCTAGAGCCAGCTTTCCCGACAGTAACCATTTGTCGCTGAACGCAAAGCCCCAGCTCAACGCAAACTCGGTATTCGTACTCGCGCCTGCAACGTAGGCTGGTCGCATTGGCGTCGCTTCGGCCGGTGTTACGGAGTAGTAATAGTCGGCATAGTCGTCAGATTGATGAATGACTTTAATCGACGGAATAATATATCCGCGCGACCATTCCATCGGGTACAGGAACGTCAGCTGACTGACCAATCCGGCGTGTCGATCGGTCGGCTCAATATAGGTGGTCCAATTGACATGAACAGGCCAGCCGCGCCAGCCGATCGTCGGCCCGAGCTCGAGCGCCCATTTTCGGTCCGAGATGCCGAGCAAATCATCGGTTTCCGAATCGCCGAGTCCGAGTGTCTGGATGCGGCCGATTGCACCAAGTTCCCAGCCGTTGTCCGTTACCCAGCGAAAACCAAGTTCACCATCGCGGATCAGAATCCAGTCATCAGTCAGGGATGAATGTCGAAAGGATGTCAGGTACGGATACGCATACGCACTGTTTTCGGCGCCCACATAGGGGTTTTGCCCGGCTGATAATCCCATGCCCAGAGCATAGTCATTCAGGTCATAGTTTCGAATGTAGTCGATCACCGAGCCGGCAACCGCCAATTCCGAAACGAGCAATAGACCCGAGATCAGTACTGTGCGGCGTACCGATAAAATAAAAATTAATACAATAGATTGGAATGACTTCTTCAAATCATTTACTGTTTTCATTCGAAGCGTCATGCACACAGATTCGGGGCCCCAACTATACCATCAGCAGCCGTTACGTCGGGCCGGAAATACGACGGCGGAGGACCGCCTGTTTCGGAAAAAATACGCCTGTGCCTCCTGTCTAGTCGTCACACTTGATTTTGTTATCTTTATTGGTCGAATCAAGCGGGCGTAATTTTATGTGCAAGTGGCTCATCCTCGATCGCGATGCCATTTATGGAAATCATTTTTCGAAACGAGTTCAAACGCTCAGCATTAAGGAAATCCTTACCGCTTATCGTTCACCGTGGCAGAACCCGTACGCGGAACGCGTCATAGGTTCTATTCGGCGCGAATGCCTGGACCATGTCATCGCTCCTGGACCCAGACATTTGAAGCGAATCCTGACTGGATATGTCGGCGATTACAACGGTGTGAGGAGACATCTTTCCCTATATAAGGACTCACCCGATCGACGGCCGGTACAGTCTGCCTCCTGCGGCCGAATTGTCGAAAAAAAATGGTCGGCGGGCTCCACCATGAATACATGAGAGTAGCGGCTTGATATGGCCATTTCGATTATTTAGGAGGGACAACCGAAATTGCTGAACGAGATCGGCCGATGATGGCATCTTGTTCAAGTGCGCTGCAAGGAATCCTGAAACTGCCGCGGACTCAATGATGTCCAGCGCTTGAACGCCCTGGAGAAATTGCTCTGTTCGGAGAAACCCAGAAGATAAGCGATCTGCGCGTGGGAGTGTTTTCTTTCACGCAGATAATTCTCCGCCAGGCTGCGCTGCGTGCCTTCGAGCACGTCTCGGTAACTCACCCCCTCCACTTGCAATTGACGTTGCAGCGTACTCTTACTGCGATTTAATTGGCTTGAAACGACTTCCTGGTCGACTTTACCGGATGGCAGCAGATCAATGAGCAGCCGCCTGACCTCCGAGGCAACTTTATGCGGATCGAGCGATTCGATGTATTGCTCAGCAATGCTGTCTGTCGCTCTGGCAATCTCCGGGGTACCGTGAGCCAAAGTCGCACGCAGAGAGTCTTTGTCAAAGTGAAATGTTCCAACTTTGGCATTAAAGCGAATGGGCGCGTGTAGTGCCTCACGATATGCATCTGGATGCACCGTGGCCGCGCAGGTCAATTCGACACGAATAGGGCGAATTTTCTTATCCGCGACAATGTCGCATAGCGCCAGCAGGGCAGTCATACCGCAATCGATGCCTTCTTTCGGTGGTGATTTTGACTTATCGGGGAAAACAGCAGAAAGCGCGTAACTGTCGGTGGTTTCGGTCAGGGAAACTTCCGCCGACGCGGTAGACAGCAGCTTAAAGTAGCGAGTCAGCCGCTGTAGTGCGCCGAGCAACGTAGAGCTGGCCATCCAGGAGTACCCAAAAGCATAAAAATGCACCGGCCTGGCGTAAAAGCCAGTCTTGAGGCCGATCGTTTCATCACCGGTCGCATGTCTGCTCAATTCCCATAACTTGCGAATTTTTGCCAATGGATATCGTAGCTGCGGTGACTCCGGTGGCAACATTGACAAGCCTGCCTCGAAAAAAATTGGCTCTGGGTCAATGCCGTATTCCTCTCGCAACGAGGTTGCCAGCAGCGCAGTTGTGGACGCCAGAGTAGACGGTTCGTAGAACATATGAGTCGCATTGAATCCGATTTGACCGATTTAGACAAGAGACAAACCGGGACCTCGACTAACTTGGTCGAATGAAAGGAGACGACAGCGAACAACATGAAAATTCTGTGGAGGATGACTCCATCGAAATCGCCGACGCAGTTGCCCGTGCAGCACACATCTGGATCCGCTCGCTCTTCCTGAACGAATCGCAAAACGAAGATGAGCGTCAGGCGCTCGCAGGAGGGCTCGTTGCCGGGCTATGTGAGCGCCTGTCACTCAACCCCGCCACGCAGGAGCTTGTTGCCTACGTCTATTCGCTCCTCGACGACGAAGGCAGCGAGGCGTTATCGGTGTCTCGGAAAATGCTTGAGCGACCAGCCCCACGCCTGAAACGCTCCGCATACGAAAGGGGCCGATCTGAAGCGGCAGAAATCGTCGAGATGCTTGCTTATCACGATCGGAGACGAACAAGTTCCGGTGGCGGCGCTAAAGGCACCAAAAACACATCGTTTCGGCGCGTGCGGACAAATAATTGAGGCAAGAGGACAAGTCGCAGAGTCGATCGCCCCGTACAGTATTCGACGAACAGGAGGCGTTTAAATGAAACAGCAATCAGGCATCGAAGCTGACGGTCTTAGCGGCCAAAGCATGGGTATCACCAATTTGGAAAATCGATCTATACAACAACGGGAGGAAACGCTTGAGTGGATATCCAGATTCGCCGTTCCGGAATTTCGACGTGCATGGCGTGAGGCACGATTTAGCGGGCCCCAACGGCGGTTTGACCGGCCGAATCCTGGATCTGCGCGATCCGATCATTAGGAGATCGAAATGGCACCAGACGATTCCACAACGAGTAAACCCGCCTTGTACTGGCTGACGCTCGCGATCATTTTTGCAGCATTTTTCGCTATTGCTCTGTCATGACTGATGCCAGCTGGTTGCCTTGGAGCCTTGCCATCATCGACTACGCGAGAGTGGCAATTGTACGCCGGCTGACCAGGGCCCCTCGCGCCGAACAGGATCCTCAAATCCCGACGACCAGTCAGCAGAGCCCCGATGACTTCAAATGACCGAAGTTTGATGGATTTGGACAAGATGCGAAAAGCGCCACCTGACAGCATTAGGTATGGCCAACGGAACGGATAAAATTATGAGCGCAGCAATTATTGAAAGTGACAAACGCACTACTCCCGGCAAAATTGCTTATGTGATCGTGGGCCTCGTCTACGCCATCGCTGCCTACCAGGTCCCGGCGTTTATCGTTGACTTTGTAATTACCTCGAGAGGCGCTACCGATTTAATCAGATCTTCGATCCTGATACAGGCTGTTGTCGGTATATCGCTTAGTATGTTCGCATACAGTAGAGTGACGAATTCTCTACTTAGGTTCGGAATGCGAATTTGTTATGGCCTCGTTTTGGGGACACTATTTGCCATTGGCATATTCACGATCCTCGCCGGCTTTTAAAATAACCTCATCAACGCAAAGGAAAACTCTGTGAGATCCTCAGCCACACTGATCGCGATAGCAGCCGTAACCGGATGTGCCACTTTTACCGGGCCTTCGACTCAGTCGGAATCGACACGAGTCAGCAGCACGGTAAATAACGGGTACCGGCATGGTGACATTGACGCATTCCAGACGGATCCCGAAACTTGTTCGAGGCAACTCGTTGGCAGTGTACGGTCACATCACGATGAGCTGGACTCCGAGGATATTCGAATGGTCAACTGGAATATTCGAAAAGGAGGCGACCCCGGGTGGACGACTGACCTGGCGACATTCCAGGGCGAGCCCGATCTAATGATCTTGCAGGAAGCCGCGTTAAACTCAAACGCATGGGGTGTGGTTACTACCGACCAATATCACTCATTTGCTCCCGGCTATCGGACGAGGCGATCGTTGACAGGCGTGATGACCGTCAGTGCAGCAAAGCCATTAACACAGTGCAA
>Ga0316187_10002238_pt1 | contig 16828 bp, 17 predicted proteins | sample CroRivburrow1_MG_FD_204927 | JGI IMG/M metagenome (GOLD analysis project Ga0316187, IMG submission 204927) | Coastal sediment microbial communities from Maine, United States - Cross River worm burrow 1 | ecosystem: Environmental > Aquatic > Marine > Coastal > Sediment | place: USA: Maine... | reverse complement strand
GCCTGAGATAACTTCCTGAATCGTGCGTTTACCAAATTCATCACGCAGACTTGTGTTGATTCGCTCTGACAAGAGACGTGAAGCCGTGGTTATACGGCCGCCTGTGGAGCGATAGTACTGTGCCACATCCGTGATACGCCATTTGGCAAAGGAGTCCACGATCACATCTTTTTTCTCAGCGGTCAGGAAGCGCTGAGGCTCGGTATCAAGCGTCTGGATTCGTGCATCAAATTTGCGGATATTGTTGACGATAGGCACCAGAAAATGCAGCCCGGGGTCATAATCTGCATCAACGATCTTACCCCAGCGCAGCTTCAGCGCCAGCTCCCACTCCTGCACCTTAAAGGCCGCTGCATAACCACCTACAGCTATGAACATCGCAAGTGCCAGCGCACCCATTTTACCGGTACTCATTAGCGTACCCTCCTACCACGATTTGCATCTCGCAGACGTGTTTCAGCCGGTTGTTGCAGCAGCGGCGGAGTTGCACCAAAAGCTGGTTGTGGAGCAGGATTTCCCACATCCGTACCAGCTGATTTAATCAATTTATCCAATGGAAGGTACATCAAGCTATTGCCACTCTTAACATCCAGCATAACCTTGCTGGATTTACCCAGCACATCTTCTACCGTTTCCAGATAGAGACGTTCGCGGGTAACCTCTGGCGCTTTCTCATACTCTGTCAGCACGGCCAGGAAGCGGCTGCTTTCACCTTCAGCCTCTGCAATCACCTTCTCTTCATAGGCCTTAGCAGCTTGAACCTGGCGGGCAGCTGCACCACGCGCTTTTGGAACAATCTGGTTGGCATAGGCTTCAGCCTCATTTTCCAGTCGCTCCTTATCCTCACGCGCCTTGATGGCATCATCAAACGCACTCTTAACCTGCTCGGGCGGCTTTGCGGGTTGCATATTGATACTGGTAATTTCAAGGCCCGTCTTATACGTATCAATCAGCTTTTGAGCACGCCTTTTAATATCTGCAGCAATGGATGAACGACCTTCAGTCAAGATGAAATCAAGGTTACTTTTACCGATGGTTTCACGTACTGCTGTCTCAGTCGCATCCTGAATGGTCTTCTGTGGGTTGCGATCCTGGAACAGGTAATCAGCTGGATCCTGAATCTTGGACTGCACCGTCAGCTCAACATCAATGATATTTTCATCCTTTGTCAGCATCTGGGCCTTATGGCTGAATGAGCTAATCTGATCAATATTCACCTCATAGACTTCATCGACAAGGGGAATCTTAAAATTTAAGCCCGGATCAGTAACCTGGTTATAGGCCCCAAAACGCAGTACAACGCCCCGCTCTGCAGCCTCAATCTTGTAAAAACTGTTCACGACCAGAACGAGTACAATTACAGCAACGACCACAACCGCAATAGCGCCTGCACCACCTGGGGGCAAGCCTGATCCCGATCCACCGCCGGGCTTTCCGCCCCCGCCGCCAAGGATGCCGCCAAGTTTCTCTTGCAGCTTCTTAACTACCTCATCGAGATCTGGTGGACCCTGATTGCCACTGCCTTTGCCTTTGCCACTCCAAGGGTCTTTATCACCATTATCGCCACCACCCGGTTCATTCCAGGTCATAAAACGCTCCAATTTTCGATTATTGCTTTTTGACCCGCAAACAACGCAGATCAGCCGAAATTCTTTTTACCGCAAATGCGCGATTTTAGGGGGCTTACCGCACTGGTGCAAGCAATCGTTTTACCAATGCCTCATCTTGCCCGATAAGCTGTTCATAGTGCCGGACAGGCAGTTCCACATCCATCTCCCAGCCACCATCATCCATCGCATGATCATAATAGACCTGCCCCAGCTCATGGAGCCTGGCATGCAAGCGCCCATCAGTAGCAGCGAGTCGCAATACCTGGCGCACATGTTCCCGATGAAAAAACTCAGCCAGAACCTCCCCCAGCTGCTCAACGCCTGCACCCGTCTGCGCTGACAGCCAGATACGTGTGACAGCCCCGCTTTCATTCCGTTCAACACGTGGCTCACCTTCATCGAGTAGATCAATTTTGTTATAGATCTCAATTTGGGGCACTTGGTTTGCACCAATCTGCTTCAGCACATCGTTCACTTCAGCTATGCAGACACCCCGTTGGGGGCTGACAACATCAATCACATGCAGCAACAGATCAGCAGAGGTCGTCTCCTGCAACGTCGAGCGAAACGCAGCCACCAGCTCATGTGGAAGGTGAGAGATAAAACCCACGGTATCTGCCAGTACAACAGCCCCTTCACCCGGTAGTTCCAGACGCCGCAAGGTTGGGTCCAGGGTGGCAAAAAGCTGGTCAGCAGCATAAACCTCCGCCTGGGTAATTTGATTAAACAGGGTGGATTTCCCTGCATTGGTGTAGCCCACCAGCGAAACAGTAGGCACCATCGCCTTGCTACGGCCTTTTCGTCCCTGTTCGCGCTGGGTGGCCACCTTTTCCAGCCGCTGTTTAAGCAGACTTATCCTTTTACCCAGTAGCCGGCGATCTGTTTCAAGCTGGGTTTCACCTGGCCCCCGCAGGCCAATACCACCTTTCTGGCGCTCCAGGTGTGTCCAGCCACGTACCAAACGGGTCGATAGGTGTCTCAACTGAGCCAGCTCAACCTGCAGCTTACCTTCAAAGGTGCGGGCACGCTGGGCAAAAATATCCAGAATCAAACCTGTCCGATCAACTACCCGACACTGAAATTCCCGTTCAAGATTACGTTCCTGACTGGGTGAGAGTGCATGGTTAAAGATGACCAGTTTTGCCTCTTCTGCAGCGATAATGGCTTTGATCTCTTCAGCTTTTCCCTTGCCAATAAATAGCCTTCGATCCGGGGATTGTCGGGAGCCCCGTACAAACTCCACCACTTCAGCCCCAGCAGAAACCGCGAGCAACTCGAATTCGTCCAACTCATCTTTATCGGCTTTAACACCAAGATCAAGATGCACAAGAACAGCATATTCGCCACTAGCGGGACGTTCAAACATTAGGAGTTATTCTGAGGAGAAACGATATAAAGAGGAACAGCGGGCGACACCACCACACTAGTCCTAGAGAGACATCGGTCAGCTTACCAGCATGAGAACAACCAGGCTACCTCATAGATAATCAGCCGGGGCTACTTAATTCACCCCGGCATGGTATCTAATAATTGCCAGGCTCATGCCCTCCATCCCCAGCATCTGTACTCTGGAAACGAATATTTCTGACAGGCACAACTGTTGAAATAGCATGCTTGTACACCATTTGGCTCACGCTATTCTTCAGTAAAACAACAAATTGATCAAAAGACTCAATCTGCCCTTGAAGCTTGATTCCGTTCACTAAAAAAATTGAAACCGGCACTTTCTCTTTGCGCAGTGCATTAAGAAAAGGGTCTTGTAAACTCTGCCCTTTGGACATAATGTTCTCCTTGTTGTTAGATATAAACAAACAGAATTCAGTACATATATATGAACAACAATCCTGTTATTCCTATGCAATCCTGTTATTCCTATGCTAAGTGTAGCAAAGCATAGCATAGCATATAGACACAAAACCCAACTAAAACTATCAGATATAGCTTACCCCCTATGTGGAGGTACTCTCTAATCTTTTCAAGACCTGCACATAAAGATTTCCAGCCTCATCATCAAGCCAGTATGCATCCTGCTCACTCCGTAACCAGGTCAATTGCCTTTTTGCCAGCTGCCGGGTGGCTATAATGCCCCGCTCAACCATCTGTTCATAATCATAGTTCCCAGCTAAATATTCCAGCATCTGCCGATAACCAACTGAGCGCATTGATGGCAAATCAGGAGTAATATCACCTCTGGCCAACAGGCCTTTCACCTCATCCTCAAACCCCAGATCAAGCATCTGATGAAAACGTTTGGCAATACGCTGATGCAGCACAGCCCGATCCTTGGGTGCACGTACCAGCTTAACCAAACGGTAGGGCAGCTTCTGTTCTCCATCACGATTTTGCAAATCGGTGAGGGTTCGGCCCGTGAGCTCAAACACCTCCAGCGCCCGCCCAATGCGTTGAGGATCATTAGGGTGAATACGCGCACCTGCTACAGGATCAACCTGCAAAATACGCTGGTGCATCTGAGCCCAGCCTGCTTCAGCTGCCTCAGCTTCCAGTCGTGCCCGAACAGCTGGATCTGCCTCTGGCAGCTCCGACAGACCATATTGCAGCGCCCTGTAGTAGAGCATGGTTCCGCCCACAAGCAGAGGCGTTCGCCCGTTGGAAAAGATATCTTCCATTTCGCGCAGGGCATCCTCCCTAAAACGGGCAGCTGAGTAGCTCTCTGTTGGATCACAGATATCAATCAGACGATGCGGCGCCACTTTCAGCAGCTCTGCATCCGGCTTGGCGGTGCCAATATCCATCCCCTGGTAGACCAGCGCTGAATCCACACTAATGATGTCACAAGGCAGCTTCTGCACCAGTTCCACTGCCAGATCAGTCTTACCCGAGGCCGTGGGCCCCATGAGGCAAATTGCTATTTTCTCAGGTATCACAGATCTATTGCCCACGTTTAAACAGCTTATCCAGCTCATTCATACTCAACTGGCTCCAGGTGGGACGCCCATGGTTGCACTGTCCACTACGTTCCGTCCGCTCCATATCTCTGAGCAGTGCATTCATCTCATCAATGGACAGACGACGATTGGCACGCACAGAACCATGACAGGCCATGGTGCCCAATACTGCATTGATCTCATTGCGTATACGTTCACTGGAGCCATAGACCACCAGGTCAGCCAGCATATCCCGCAGCAGCTGTTCTGCATCAACGCCGTGCAGCGCTATCGGAATAGCCCTTACCGCAAGCGTCTCAGAGCCCATTCGATCCACCTCCAGCCCCAACGCCCCAAACAGTTCCCGCTGCGCTTCAGCCAGATCAGCTTCACGCCGGCTTACCGCTACGGTAACAGGCACCAACAGTGGCTGACTCCTGATATTTGACTCATCCCAGGCCTGTTTCAGTCGCTCATAGGTAATACGTTCATGGGCGGCATGCATGTCCACCAATACCAACCCCTCCCTGTTCTCCGCCAGCACATAGATACCCTGCAGCTGAGCCAGCGCAAAACCCAGTCGCGGCATCTCATCTGACTCCCCCTCAACAGCAGCTGGGGCACCCCCCCCTCTATCCGGTCGCTGCATCTCAAAACCGGCCTGATAGTGGGCGCTTCGTTCAGCCAGTTTAAGCGGCGCAGTCTGTGGTACAAAGGATGATGATGACTGAGGCGACTGCGCTGTTTCTATTTGCCCTGCCTGCACAGGCACATCCGGGGCAACCCCCGGCCGATCATCAGCCAGCGACTTGTGCAGGGTGCGGAACAGAAAATCATGCACCAAACGCCCTTCACGGAAACGAACCTCATGTTTGGTGGGGTGGACATTGACATCCACCATCACCGGATCAAGTTCAAGATAGAGCACATAGGCAGGGTGCCGACCGTGATAGAGCACATCCTGAAATGCCTGTCGCACGGCATGGGTGACAAGTTTGTCCCTGATAACCCGGCCATTGACGTAGAAGTACTGCATATCGGCCTGACTGCGGGAGAAGGCCGGGCGCGCCACCCAACCATAGAGTCGCAATCCGGCAGCCTGGTGTTCCAGAAAGATGGCCTGCTCCAGGAATGCCTTTCCAAGCAGCTCTGTAACCCGTCGTTCCTGCTCGGTGCGCGCCATTGCCGGTGGCAGTGATATGACCTCCCGCCGGTTATGCCGTAGCGAGAAACCCACATCAAAACGCGCCAGCGCAAGTCGTTTAACCAGCGTGTCGATATGGTTGAACTCCGTTTTCTCTGTCTTGAGAAACTTGCGCCGGGCCGGGGTGTTGTAGAAGAGGTCTCGCACCTCCAGAGTCGACCCAACCGGGTGAGCGGCAGGCGTTGGCTCCTCTGCTCCAGGTGTCAGCTGAAAGGCATGGTCTGCCCCCTGCTCGTGTGAGGTCAGTGTCATGCGAGAAACAGAACCGATGCTGGGCAGGGCCTCACCCCGGAACCCCATACTGTTGATCCGCTCCAACTCTTCCAGGCTGGCCACCTTGCTCGTCGCATGGCGCGAAAGGGCCAACAGCAGGTCATCGCGGTGGATGCCTCGTCCATCATCACGCACCCGCATCAGTTTGATGCCTCCCTGCTCAATCTCAATATCGACCCGCTTTGCCCCGGCGTCCAGGCTATTCTCTACCAGCTCTTTGATGACAGATGCCGGGCGTTCAACCACCTCACCGGCGGCGATCTGGTTAACTAAAACGGATGGAAGTGTGTGAATACGCATAGGGCGATCATTTTGCCACTTGCGAAGTTTTCAAACTAGCGTGATGTTTGAAAAGTAGCCAATGCTTCATTTGCATGCTTCAATAAGGAGCTGGGGGAATATAATTACAATCAGCTATGCCAAAGAAGTTAATAAAACGCTACACGCCTGATAAAGAGACCATTCGCAACCACAAATATCTGCGTATGTTTGGGCGGCTCCTGCATGATCCAAACCTGTGGCACCTAAACCGCCGCTCGGTATCAGGGGCCTTTGCTGTGGGCCTGTTCTGGGCCTTTATCCCCATTCCCTTTCAGATGGTAACTGCTGCCGCCACTGCTATCCCGGCGCGGGTCAACCTTCCCATCTCTGTAGCCCTGGTGTGGATCACCAACCCAATCACCATGCCACCCATGTTCTACTCCACTTACATGGTCGGCACCTGGATTCTCGATGTGCCGCCTCAAGAGGTCGAATTTGAGCTAACGGTAGACTGGTTGATGAACAGCATTGGTGGCATCTGGCAGCCACTCTATCTGGGCAGCCTGCTGTGCGCCATTATCGCTGCAGCAATCGGATATATCGCCATGCGTGGTTACTGGCGCTGGCACGTTGTGAACCACTACAAAAAAAGACACAAAAAACGGCACTCTTCGAACTAGCCTTAAACTAGCTTTGAAAAACCCCATCATTGAGGTTCAACACCCGGTCCATCCGATCCGCCAGGGAGTGATCATGGGTCACCACCACAAAGCTGGTGCCCTGTTCCTGGTTTAGCTCCAGCATCAACTCATAGACCTGCTCCGCCGTATTGCGATCCAGATTACCGGTGGGTTCATCCGCCAGCACACAGCGAGGGTTATTGACCAGCGCACGGGCAATAGCGGCACGCTGGCGCTCTCCACCGGAGAGTTCGCTGGGTTTGTGCTCAACGCGTTTTGCAAGGCCGACCCGCTCCAATATTTCTGCCGCTCGCTCCCTGGCCGCTGGAACCTCAGCCCCACCTATAAGCAACGGCATGGCCACATTTTCCAATGCGGTAAATTCAGGCAGCAGATGGTGAAATTGGTAGACAAAGCCCAGCGCCTGATTACGCAGCACACCACGCTCAGTCTCGCCCAGCGCAACCATATCAACCCCATTGATCAGCACAGTACCGCTGGTCACCTGATCCAACCCGCCCAAGCAGTGCAACAGGGTGCTCTTTCCCGAACCCGATGAGCCGACAATCGCAAGCCGCTCACCTGCTCCCACGCACAGGTTTACGCCTTTCAGCACTTCAACCCGCAAGCTTCCATCGACAAAGGTGCGCACTAGATCACGGCACTCAAGCACAGCCTGATCATTCATAACGCAACGCCTCCGCCGGTTGAGTTCGCGCGGCTCGCCAGGCGGGATATAGGGTGGCCATGATGGTCATCACAAAGGCGCTGATGCTGATCAGCCCCACATCATTCCAGTGCAGATCAGAGGGCAGCTCACTGATGTAATAGACATTGGCATCAAGAAAGTCATAACCAAAGGTGTCCTCTACCCACTTCACCAGCGCCTCCAGGTTCAACGCCAGCGCAACGCCGCCAGCGATGCCCAACAGGGTGCCAATAAAACCGATTGCAGTACCCTGCACCATAAAGATGGTCATGATGCTGCGTGGCGAGGTCCCCAAGGTGCGCAGGATGGCGATATCCGCCTGCTTGTCGGTCACCACCATCACCAGGGTCGATACAATATTGAAGGCCGCCACTGCCACAATCAGAGAGAGGATGATGCCCATCATGCGCTTTTCCATCGCCAGAGCGCTGAAGAAGTTCTGGTGCTGGCGTGTCCAGTCACTGATCCGATAGAGACCGGGCAGGTCATTTGCCAACTGCCGCGACACCTTGGGAGCCAGGTAGAGATCATCCAACTTCAGGCGCACACCCGTGACGGCGTCGCCCAGGCGCTGCAGCTTGCGCGCATCCCGCATATGTATCAGCGCCATGTTGCGATCATACTCACCCATCCCAACCTCAAATACCCCTGTCACGGTAAAACGCTTGAAACGGGGCATGGTGCCCGTAGGGGTTATGGTGGTTTGCGGGGTCACTACCGTTACTTTATCACCGGGACTGACACCCAGCGCATAGGCCAGCTCTTTGCCAATCACGATATGATATTTTCCAGGCTGCAGATCCGTCATGGCACCAAATTCCATGTGCTCTGCCACATCTGAAACCGCAGGCTCATGTTCTGGCAAAATGCCTCTCAACACCGCTCCACTGACATTTTTCCCATTGGCCAGCATCACCTGCCCCTCCACAAACGGAGCCTGCCCAACAACACGAGGGTGATCTTTCGAGAGCTTGATGACCTCTTGCCAGTTCTCCAACCCACCACGAACCGAAGTAATGGTGGCATGGGATGCCATTCCGAGAATCCGTTCACGGACTTCTTTGTGAAAACCGTTCATAACTGATAGTACGGTGATCAAAGCCACCACACCCAGCATGATCCCCATCATCGAAGTCAGCGAGATGAAGGATATAAAGTGGTTGCGCCGCTTGGCACGGGTATAGCGCAAACCTATAAAGAGTTCGAGAGGTTTAAACATAGCCACGCATTAAACCACATTACCGAGAAATTATTACAGGGGTCATAAAAAATTTAGCCCGTTCCGTTAGTTAGATTGAAATGCTATATTTATCCATAAGTTCTACGGACTGGAGAATATCTCCCATGAAACACATTGCACCGCTGGTTCTAATAACCACCCTTTTCGCCATACCGCCTCTGGCTGTTGGCGACACCCTGTTGTTAGATGCTATTGCGGAGACGCCTGCCAGCATCCCTCATCCTAATCGCGGACTGAGCATGGAACAGGTGTACAACAAGTTTGGGCAGGCAAAACAAGAAATTTCTGCTGTAGGCACCCCCCCCATTACCCGTTGGATCTACGAGCAATTTACCGTCTACTTTGAGCATGACCGCGTCATTGAGACTGTAGTCCACCGCTAAACACACAACAGCTCAACCAAGGACATACAGACCCGTGGGCAAGAAATACCCAGAGATTACTACAAAGCATCAGGAATTCATCAAAGCACAACAGATGTTTTTTGTCGCCACCGCCCCCAAAGGGGGGCATCTCAACCTCTCCCCTAAGGGCCTGGACACCTTTCACATTCTGAACAATAACAGAGTGCTCTGGCTAAACTATACCGGCAGCGGCAACGAGACAGCCGCCCACCTGCTGGAAGATAGTCGCATGACCATTATGTTCTGTGCCTTTGATGGTGACCCTAAGATCCTGCGCCTATACGGGCATGCCCGGGCCATCCATCCCCGGGATGATGACTGGGAAGAGCTACTCAGCCACTTTCCCGACACAGCCGGCACCCGCCAACTGATAGAGATGGATGTCGAACTGGTACACACCTCATGCGGCTTTGGCGTTCCTCTTTTTAACTACAGTGACCAGCGCGACACCCTGACCGACTGGATAGAGAAAAAGGGCGAAGATGGCATCGCTCAGTATTGGGAAGATAAAAACAGTCAAAGCCTAAATGGCAAGCCAACAGGACTGTTTGAAGATTGAAAAATTACGATTGCACATATAAACAGCCACAACCAGGTTAGGTGTATCCTCAACAGATAGAGCCGGGCCTACGAGCACCAAGAATTTGAAAGGCTCGCGATTACACCTACAACACAGATTTGATCTTCCATGAAACAATTCTCACAGCTCTGCTTCTTTCTGCTCACCATTAGCCAACAGGTCTAGAGCACAGACGCACTTACCCCCCCTTCTACGCATAGTAGTAACAACCCAGCATAGCTAGCCTTAACGGAAAAAGAACAAGTCTGGCTCTCAAAATATAAAGTGATCACCACAGGCTTTGATGGGACTACGCGCCCTATAGTTTTTTTAAACGAACGAAGGCAATTCGTTTTTCAAATTTATACCTTAAAACAATACAATCCAGGCGAATTAAAAACCCTATAGGCGATTCCTTCCCGTATTTAAACTTCATATACCCAAAAGGCTTCTAGTCGAGCGATTTGTTTTATTAGTATGTAATGCATATCCAACCAGTTATCTTGGAAGCAGTAGCACCAAGCCAACTGCAGCACCTTGTGATTATCAAATATGAAATACCTGCTTAATACAAGTCAATCACCAATGAAAGAGTGCATTTTTGAACGGCCTATCTCAACATCATGTTTTCGAATAAACATGGTGGTTAGTATTATATTTATACTGGCTCTCTGTTCATTGCCTAATATCAGCAATGCCACAAGCATATTTTATGTTATCTCTCCTGCTGCTGGTTCTGATGAGCTGTTGGAATTCACTCTTGATTCGATTGAAAATGAAACAATCATTGCTACCAAGAGTGCTGCGCTTACTTTAAATGGAGCAAAACCACATTTTTTTACAAACTCAATTGCATTCAGTCCAGACGGAGAGTTATTTGGCTGGAGCGCCAAGAATACAGCTGACGATTCAGACCTGGGACAACTTTTTACAATCGACAGGTTTACAGGTGAGATAACCTTGGTAGGCGAGCCACAAGGTAGTCCGATATGGGTTAATGGACTTGCCTTTGATTCAGTTGGCACCCTTTATGGTCTGGCAGCGCACCTCTATTCTATAGATACACTCACAGGTGTACGCACCCAAATCAGTTCTGAGCCTATAGGACAGGGACATCGTGGTCTAGCGATTGATACATATACTGACACATTGTATGCATGGACAGGACAAGCCAATGTGAAAGATCAACTTCTTCAAATCAATAAAACAACAGGGGCAACTACAGGCGTCACTTTAGATCTTGATATTTACAATTGCTGTGTTGGAACAGAGTTTGATCCCGATACTGGTCAACTCATCACCATAAGAGGTGGCAATAGCATTTATAGCACCGACATCTCCACAGGCGACGTCTCATTTCTTGGCAGGGTGCAATGGAATGGCAATGATATCCAATCAAATAGCCTTGCTGTTTTACCTGGTCAAATTCCAGAACCAAGCACTTACTTCTTATTAGTTACAGGCCTGCTACTTTTTGGTCTATCACGAAAGTCTATAGGCGGCAAAACACAAGCATAGATTTAATACATCTGTCGTATCGACCAGATGAGCCCACTGGCGATGCTGCCCTTCATCTTCAGATTTTAATCAAGTGTAATGTTTCAAAATCAGCCATTCCGATTGTATCAAAATGGGTGGATCGCTAATAAACCCGAAATGTAATCTTTGTGAGAATAATCGCTATACTATAAATAACTGCCATTACCTTGGAGAGTAGGGTTGGCTATCAAGCTTGAGCATATAGAACTGGCACATCAGCTAAAGGGACTGAAAGCGGCTGTAAGCAGTCCTGCTGTCGAAACCTTTGAGCGTCTTTCCAATCTTTCCGACGATATCCTTTGTGTGGTGGAGACCAATGAAGGTCGTTTTCAGGTCATCAATAATGCTTTTAAGAAAGTGTGTGGCTACACCAAGGATGAGCTCCTCGAACACCCATTCTTAAATTTTATCCACCCCGAAGACCAGGCTGCAGCAAAAGATGCAGTAAAGCAAATAGCTGATAAAAAACCGGTCGTTTATTTTGAGATCCGCTATCGGCACAAGGACGGCTCATACAAATGGCTGAGTTGGACATTCATGCCAGTACCTAACGAAGACTTGGCCTATGCAGCTGCCCGGGACATCACCAGACATAAGCAAGCAGAGAATACCTTACGTCTGGCTGAAAAAAAATACCACACCCTGGTGGAGAGCATACCAGCGGTCATCTACACGGCCATCATCAACGAAACCAACACCACCAAATACATAAGCCCCCAGATTAAATCCATGCTGGGTTTTACCCCTGATGACTACAAGGCAAACCCGGATATCTGGCGCTGGCAACTGCATCCTGAGGACAGCAAGCGTGTGCTGAATGAGATCGCCCAATCCCATCAAAGCAATGAGCCGCTTGATTCAGAATACAGGATGCTGACACGGCATAAGAATGTCATCTGGGTTCATGATAAGGCAGAGGTGCTAAGAGACGAAGCCGGAAACCCACTACTACTCCAAGGCGTGATGGTCGATATCACTGAGCGAAAAAGAGTGGAATTAGAACTAGACCGGGCAAACCAGACTCTGCTACTCCTCAGCAAGGTCAACGAAATACTCATTCATGCAGATAATGAAGAGAGACTGCTGGATGATGTCTGCCAATATATTATGGAGACAGGTAATTACTCTCTTGCGTGGGTTGGTTACGCTGAGCAAGATACAAGCAAGAGCGTGAAACTGGTTGCTCTGGCAGGTGTTGACGCAGGTTATATCAAAGCCTTGAACATCAGCTGGGCAGATACGGAATGGGACAGTGAGCCCATAGGAACAGCAATTCGAACCGGGCAAACCTGTATCGCACGGGATATCCAGCCTGATCGCTCTGCGCCCTGGAAGACCAAAGCCCTTGAGCATGGTTTTCACTCATCTATCGCCCTTCCGATAATTGTCGAGAGTAAAACAATCGGCGCGTTGAATATTTACGCTTCTGAATCAGATGTCTTCGGTAAGCAGGAGACTGAACTGCTGAATGAGCTCGCAGGGGATCTGGCCTATGGAATAACAACTCTACGTGCCGGTGCATCGCGCAAGCGTGCCGAGGAAGACATCAGAATTGATCTAGAAGAGAAGGAGGCGCTTCTCAAGGAGATCCACAACCAGGTCAAGAGTAACCTGCAAATTATCTCAAATCTATTGTCTCTGCAGGTAAGAGCGGCTAAAGGCGAAAAATTTAAGGCGTCGCTAAGGGACAGCCAGCAGAGAATAAAAACAATGGCAATGGTGCATAAGGCTCTATACCAGTCCAATAACCTTGCCTATCTCAGCGCCCCACAGTTCTTCAAAAACATCATTCATGAAGTAACAAGCTTATTTCTTCCCGATAAAAAACGTATATCTCTACACACCTACGTAGAGGATGTGGCATTGAATCTTGATCAGGCCATTCCAGCGGGGCTGATCCTCAACGAACTGCTCACCAATGCCTTGAAATACGCCTTTCCACCAGAGCAATCCGGGGCAATTATCATCAGTCTGAGACAACAGCAGGAAAACAGACTTGAGATGTGTGTAACCGACAACGGAATAGGGCTTCCAAAAGATCTGCATTGGGAACAACCACATACCTTGGGCTTGGCGCTGGTTCTGACGCTAACCAAAAAACTCCATGGTGAAATAACAGCTGGAAAGAACCATGGCACCCACTTCCAAATCACCTTTGACAAGGCAATATCTTAATAAGCAAACGCATTCAGATAGTAAAAAACCCGTAGCAGGAATAAAAAAAGAGTGCCGCTACCATGAAGTATTTATTAGCAAAAAAGTTATTAAGTTATTAGTAAATAGTCTTACATAAAACCCATGTATTTCACGCTGCAAACAGCTAAGAAACTATACTTTAAGTAGAGGTTTGTTTTTTGGTTTGTTGTTTGTAAGCAATTCAGTTGAGAGGGTTGTGGTGCTTGTTTTTTAACGAATCGCTTATGGGTTTTCTGGGTTCGCCAGAGAAGGAGTGGTTTGCTATGCAATGAGATAATAGTGCCCATGACCAAGACTCAGGCTCAGCAGCGTCTTCATTCTATGAGGGTGGTTTTTGGAATGATTGTTTAGATTAGCTATATGCTGGTGGATTGGGTTTTGGTTGAGCCATTGTTTGATTAAAAAAGCATTAGAGTCATTCACTTCGCAAGGCTCTTGCTACCGAGTAGATTTAAAGATAATTATATTCTGGAGGAGTTACATGTTGCATGTATATATAGGCGTCATTCTGGCGTCGTTACAGTTTTTTATTGTCCCACTAAACGCCTATGCTGAAGAAGCTTTGTCACAAGCATCAGATTCAGCCGTATGGGTTTATGTAAATAAGGAAAGTGGATTTATAACATCCCTACCAACCCTCACTTCACGTGAACTCATCCAAGAAATGGGTAGAGTTAGTTCCAACCTACAAAATCACAAACTTAAGCTTATTCAGGATGTAGAGGCTAAAGAGTTCAAAACCAGTGATAGTCTAATTGCTCTCATCATGCCAGGTGGACTCTTTTATGCCGCAACCATCAAATTACGTCATAAACAGGCCATTCAACAGCTTTCTAATACCACCGCTCAATTAGATGAAGTGAACAGAAATTTGACTGAGTTTGCGTATGCTACTGATAAAACCAAGCTGTTGCTCGCTTCAAACTAGACAAGCTACCAAATTGATCACAGCTTTACTGCTTAGAGGTTATAGAGGAACTAACCATGAGCGTTCTGTCTGCTATTCAAAACGGCTGTAGGGAGATCAAACTCTGCACATGGCCTATGCCCCATGCAGTATTTGTGCGCTTGCTTTTTTATGCCCTGTTTTTTCTGCTTCTAGGAGCTTGCGCACTGAGTGCACGTTACCTTGCTGTGCTGATCCGTGACCTGCTGTTGCCGCAGCTATAGGTACTCTGGGTGACTGACCCCTTTCAGTACGATGTCCAGTTTCCCCTGCGGGCGGCCCTTGTCAGAGCAGGCACCACCTTGCTGGTGGTGATCCTGTTCCACATCGGGCTGGTAATACCGGTGCCAGGGCTTACCCTAGCCCCCGGCACTCTTGCCAGCCTGCTGGAGGGTTACACACTCATAAAGCTCCACAACCACCTGATCGCCGGAGGCGGCCTGCATGTCGGGGTAGGCGTATTCGCACTCGGTTTTCTCCCATATCTTCAGGCCGATGCCCTGCTGCGCCTTGTCATGCTGCTAGCACCTACGTGGAAGCAACAGCTGGAAGCACCGATATCCGGCGAGCGGCTACAGCAGCGCTGGTCATTGCTACTGACATTACTATTCGCACTGTTTGATGCGGGGAGTTTTGTGATCTGGCTGACGGGTTCCGGCACAGGACTTGTCGAGACACTGCTCAGCCAACTACAGCCTATCCTGATTCTTGTGGGTGGAGCCATAGTGACCTTATTGCTGCTGAGATTTGCAAACCGCTGGACGCTGGCGCCGGGTGTCGCACTGTTGTCAGCATCCAATGTCACCTCAAGCCATTTTTCCGAGCTGATTGTCGACCTGCCTGCACTACCCACCTCAGTCATATCCGCTGCAATCCCCCTGGCGACTGTCGCCCTGGCGCTGTTACTGATCTGGTTCACAATCGGGTTCTATGCCGCTCAGGGTCAGGTACCAATTCGTTTTGCACAACATAATACTTCAAGAAGGAGACTTGGAAGCTCCCGCCCCTTTATCCCACTGCCACTGGACCACGCCCGCTCAGAGGCGATAGTAAACGCCGCCATGATGGTTGGTTTTGCACCCCTATTGATCAAGCTCTTTCCAATAGCAGCACCAAACATAGCGACTCAGATACAAGACCCCCACAACCTGCTCTATGTAATTCTGGTGTTACTGTTCATGGCACTCTTTTCCTTGCTTTACACTATGGTAAATCTGGATGCCATTGAACTGGCCGACAGGCTGAAGAGACAGGGTTCCTTTATTCCAGGGGTCAGGCCAGGCAGAGAGACCGTTAGCTTTCTAAAGGCAAAGATTTCACGCTTGGCAATACTCGGGATTATTTTCAAGGGGCTGTTGTTCTTGGGGATCTGGGGTCTTTTCAGGCTGGGCTGGTTGAGCAAGGATCCGATACTGGTGATGTCCACCCTAATCGTGCTCATCAATCTGGGCGAACTCACCCTGCGACGAGTTCAGGCACAGATTGCCATGGGTTCATATGAAGGACTATTGAGAAAGCCAGGCCAGAGCAAGAGATGGTGGCAATGGCTGTTGGATTGATGAGAACTATACTATACTTTTTACCAGCACCACATAACCCAGCATATATCTTGTAGCATTTTGATAAATCAGTGAAGATCCCGAATTGATAAAACCATTAAGATAAATTCAAAAAGTAATTGTCTAACACGCAATGAAACTCCGTACATTTCTTGCCATACACTTCAGCATCTTTCTAACACTGCTCATTGTGCTTGCAGTGGTGATGCTGGAGATCTGGAAGATTCAAAAATCACTAACGATAGCCGAGCACCGCCACTACGAGTCGTTCAAGCTTGCCGATCAGCTTCGACAAAGTTCTGATGATCTCACGCGAATGGTGCGCACCTATACCGTCACAGGAAACCCCAGCTATAAAGATTATTTCCACACCATCCTGGCAATCCGTGACGGTGAGCATCCACGCCCATTAAATTATGAAGGCATCTATTGGGATTTCATCATCCCCGGAGAAAATGATTATGCACCTGCAGGTGAGCCGGTGGCATTGCGGTCACTCATGGAACATGATGGATTTCACTCCTGAGGAACTGGCCAAACTAAAAGAGGCCCAGTACCATTCGGATGGTCTGGCTAATCTTGAGCGCCGTACTATGGCCGCCATGCAGGGACTGAATAGCGATGCAGAAAGAAATGCTTCTACGGTAGAGGGCGTGCAAAATCTTAAACTAGCCCAACAACTAACCCACAGCCCCGAATACCATCGTGCCAAAGCAGCAATCATGGAGCCGATTAACGAGTTCTTCACCATGATTGAATCCCG
>Ga0316187_10002237_pt1 | contig 16832 bp, 14 predicted proteins | sample CroRivburrow1_MG_FD_204927 | JGI IMG/M metagenome (GOLD analysis project Ga0316187, IMG submission 204927) | Coastal sediment microbial communities from Maine, United States - Cross River worm burrow 1 | ecosystem: Environmental > Aquatic > Marine > Coastal > Sediment | place: USA: Maine... | reverse complement strand
GGTGGCGACCCACCGAGCATGAAGACCCGGCCTCCGGCATCGACCGAGGTTGGCGGAGCTCCAGGAGAGCCGCTCGACGTCAGCTGCGCCTCGAGCATCTCGATCTCCGGATCGCTCTCGTTGAGCAGTTTGTAGAGATCGAGACGATCCCTGGCGTCCTTGAGACGGTTGCCTTCGAGGTAAAGGCCGATCAAGAGCTTGTTGGCCACCAGATGGGTCGGATCTTCATCGACCACCGCTTCCAGAACCGCTGCGGCATCTTCCATCTGGCCCGACTCGAGAAGGAATCGCCCGTAGGCGACGCGGGCAGCGACATGGTTCGGATGCAGCCGTAGAGCCTGTTCGAGGATGGTGGTGCCCTCCTCGAGCCGACCCTGTCGACGGTACTCTTCAGCCAGCTGTAGGGACAGCTGTGGTGTGGGCTCTTCCTCCCACCGCTGGAGCATCTCTTCGATCGATTCGCTCATGGCTCGACCCATCCGATTCGAGGGCAAACTGGCGAGATTTACAGGCCTCTCTCTATCGAGAGTGCGTGCACTCTCACCCGACATGGAACTGCCAGATTATAGCCGAGATTCGACAGCTCGGGTGCAGAGGAGTGAACCAGCGCGAGGCGCCGCCGAGGAATTTCGAGTCTGCTATCGCAGGCGCAGCTACTGTTGAACCACGACCGGTTTGGTGACGCTGTCCGTTCCCACCGAGTTGGTGACTTCCAGCGTCACGTTGAACGTGCCGGGATTGGTGTAGCTGTGCAGTGGATTGGCCTCGGTCCGGTTGGCGGGCGTCGTGCTGTCGCCAAAATCCCACAAGTAGGACAGCGGTTGATCGCCTGAGCTCTGATTGTTGAACTGGACGGAGAGCCCCGTCGCCACAAAGGTGAAGTCGGCAATCGGTGCACCGGTCTGTACGCTGACCGTAAATTCGGCCGAAATTTGCGCCCCTGTCGAGTCGGTACTGAAGGCTTGGACTTTGAAGGTTCGACTGCCGAGCGCATCGATATCTTGCACCGTCAAGGTCAGGGAGTCTTCGGCCTGTCCACCCGAATCGGTGCGCAGAACCCCTCCACCCGAGGCCAGCGTACCGGCCTGGCTGACGAAGTTGACACCCGCCCCCTGGACTCCCAGCCCCACGTCGTCCTTCACCAGGGCGAGCAGCTTCAGCGTGCCACCCGATGCCGCCACCGAGCCCGGTGAGACCTGGAGAGAGATATTGGAGATCAGACCCCGAACGCTGATGTCCGTCGTGGTCTCCAAGAGCGAGCCGCCGTCCGTGGAGGCGAACACAGTGACCGTAATGACGTTTGTTGTCAGGGCGATGATGTCGAGCTCGGTAACCGTCAGCTGGTCTCTCGCCTCGCCAAGCTGATTGGTGAGTATTGCCGCACCACGCGATTGGAGTGTCCCCGCAGTCGTCGAGAAGTTGACAGCCAGCTCGTTCAGCAGCTGACCGGCATCGTCGCGCACGACGGCCAGCAGCTCGATGGTCCCACCTCCCTGTCCAATAGCGGTAGGGCTGGCCACGAGAGTGGCCGAAGAAGCCAGGGAGCCGATCTGCAACTCCACCGTCGAGGGCGTTGCGGCCCCGGTACTGGCCTCGATCGTGGCCACTCCGACCTGCCCAGCCCCCTTCAACGTGGTTCGGGCCACACCGGCATCATCGGTCGTGGCGAGCTCTGGATCCAGTAATCCGAGCGAGGTCGAGAAATTGACTTCGGTGCCCGGGTTGACCGCGGTACCGTTGTCGCGCCTGACGATGGCCGTGATCGAGGCAGTGCCGCTGATATCGATGCGAGATGGATTGACGCTGAGACTGATCGTCGTACCGGCAGGGGCAACCGGGGAGGCCTTGTCACAGCCAGGTACGACGGCTATCAGGAGCAGAATCACGCAGGCTGTCAGGAAATAGCGCATGGCTTCACAGGAGTATACGAACAGAGGCGGCTACCCGTCTAGGTAGCCGCCTCTCGGTGCATCCATTTGTGATTACTAGTTGCTTCGATCAGGGTTCTTGGCAAGACGTGTCCGACGGATTGTAGAAGAAAGCGCTGTCCAGACTACCGGTGCCGCTTGTCGACAGCTCCACATCGACCGTTACTGGCGTCGGTATGTTCCTGACACCTGTCGTTGAATCTGCGAGCGTACAGTCCTCAGTTTCCCAACCGGTTTCCCCTTCTCCGTTGAAGCGTGGAGTCCGGACTTGGATCGAGGAACCATCCGAAGCCACCGAAGTGACCTCACCGGGGACGCCATCGAAGAGGACGCGTAGAGGGGCAAAGAACCCCACACCGGTGATCCTCACGCTAGTGCCTCCAGCATCTGTCCCTCTATTTGGAGACAGATTACTGATGAAGGGAGGATCCCCTGTACCGACTCCTCCTCCATCGGAAGGCGGTGGTGGCACCTGCAAGGGGGCCGTCGGCGAATCTGTCGAACACGCCACCAGCAAGGCCAGCCCGCAAACGGCGGTGACGATCAGCCCTTGGAACCTTCTGTCTTTCAGTCGACTCATGGCGACTCTCCTGCTCTACGGCCCCGTAGGGCTAAGGAATGAACTCGATTGTGAAGAAGATCGGCTGCGTATCGACGGTGTCACCCGACAATGTACGGCCGAAGAATCGGACCTGGAAGTTCAGAACGATCTTGGGCTCCCCTGTCTCTGTGTCGACGCCTCCATTGGAGTACTTGAGGTCCGACAGAGGCGTCGTATTCAGCTGATCGGAGCTCATGACAGGCAAGTTCTCGTAGTCCACGATCCCATCGACCGGCGCCACGCCGAAAATCCCGCGCACGTAGGGGGTCGGCACCCGCGTTCCTCGATCGGCTCGCGAGTACTGGACCTCGTACGACTGAATCTCGACGTTCATCAGATCGCTGGTAGTACCCGTCGGGTTCTTGGCGATGTTCTGAATGGTTAACGACTCGATTTGAATCAGACCGCCGGTTGACAATGTCGAATTGACACTTGCCAACAGCGGCAGTCCGTCGAAGTCGCTGACCGAGAGCAGGACGCCACCACCATCGGTCCTGTCCGTATTGCTGTCGCATCCAGCGACGCCAACGGCCAGGATTAGGATCAACAAATAGTTCGTGACACGGCGCATTAGCAGCTCCTCCGTCAGCCTATAGCTTGATCACCCTTGGGGTGATGAAGATCAACAGCTCTTCGTTCTCATCGCTTCGACGCTTGTTCTTGAAGAGATGACCCAGAACAGGAATATTGGCGAGCCCTGGGACTCGATCCTCACCCTGGTCCGAAGTAACCTTGTAGATACCTCCGATGACCGTGGTGCCCCCGTCTCGGACGATCACTCGGGTCCGCGCATCCTTCGTCGCGATGGGGGCGTTCGTCGCTCCCACAACGGTGAAGGCCAGCAAAGGCTCTCGCTTCTGGATATTGATATCCATCAGCACGGTGCCCTCGGCAGTGACATGCGGAGTGACATCCAATCGCAGCGTGGCGTTGACAAACTGCACGCTGACTGTGTTGTTGGCCACCGTCTGAATCGGGATCTGCAGACCGCTCTGAATGGAGGCCTGCTCGTTGTTCAGGGTCGCGACCTTCGGGGCTGACAGAATGTTGATCAGCCCCTCGTCCTCGGCCGCTTGCAGGGTTGCGTCGATCGAGAAGGTCCCGAGTACGTTCCCCAGGGAAATATCGAGGAGACCGTTGCTACCACCGGTCAGCAGATTGACACTACCGTCGACCGAGCCCTGGTTCGGGAACTGGAGTCCGGTCGTGTTCCCATAAGCGGGAGACGAAACTCCATTGAAGCCCCACTGGATACCCAGAGTTCGATTGAATCGCTTCGTGGTCTCGATGATCCTGGCCTCGATCATAACTTGAGGCTCTGGAACATCCAAGGTCTCGATGACCGCCAGGACCGTGTCGATGTAGTCCGGCAGCTCTTTGATGATCAGGGTGTTGGTCCGCGAATCGACGACTACCGAACCGCGCTGACTCACCAGACTGGCACCACCACCGGACATGAGAATGCCGGCCATCGTGCTCGCCTCGGCGTAGCTGACACGCTTCATGATGGTCTTCAGCGGCACGGAGAGCGCATTGGCCTGGCGTAATCTCTGCCGCTCCGACGCTTCGTCGGCCAGGACCTTGATCGGGGCGACGCGCATGATGTTGCCTTCGAGCACGTAGCCGAGACCGTTGATCTTGAGGATCTCTTCGAGCGCCTGGTCCCACGGAACATCAGTCAACTCGACGGTCACTGTTCCCGTGACGCCGGGCTGCACGACGATGTTCAAGCCGCTGATCTGAGCGAAGGACCGCAGGACGTCTTTGATGTCGCCATCCTTCAGGCTGATGGACATCGGCGCTCCGGTGTAGGTCGGAGCATCGCCACTGACAGTCTGGCTGGAAAAGGACTGCGCGGCCTGTGCTTGTGGCGCCGCACCGCCCTCGACAACCTCGTCCTGATAGCTGCTGCTAACAAAGGAGGGTTCCGGCTCTCGGGTCAGGCTCGCATCGGCAATCTGGTATTCCGGTTCGGGAGTCGCTGCCGCGATGGGCTCGACGACCTCCGGCTCCGGTTCGGGAGCGATCGGCTCGGGCTGGATCTCGACAGGAAGTGCAGCCGGCGGAGTCGAAAGCTCATGGGCGCCGACAGTACCGTTCTCATTGGCACCCATGCCTTCCGGCTCAGGCTCGACGATCGGCTCCGCGACGGCGACAGGCTCGGGCTCGACCGGTGTCGGCTCGAGAGCCGCAACCTGGGGAGCCTCTTCGACCATGGGGCTCTCCTGGAGCTCCATGGTTGCCACTGCGCTGGAAGCGAATCGCAGCTCCAGGCCGTTCGGAATCTGCTCGACCCGGGTATCCGATGCATCTCTCAAATCCACAACGACCCGGGAGACCATGTCGGGCTGCGCCTTGAACTGGGCAATCCGCACTCTCTCGACCGTGTGGTTCTCGACCATGATGCTGGGGGAAGGCGCCCGATTGGCGACTCCGAGCAGGTCGACCACGAAGCGATCGGGCGCATCGAGGTTGAAGCTCGAAAAATAGAAGCCACCGTCACCGACGATCCGCACGACGGTCTCGCCGTCATGACTCGACACCTCGATGCCTTCGAGCTGTGTCGCCGCGACGCCGATCGGTTCACCGACCGGTCCCTGAATAGCATCGAACGGCGTTTCGGCCGTCGATACTCTCGGGGCTGGCGGTGCCGCTGGCAGAGTCTCTTCCTCGACCACGACCGACTGCACGGCCAGGGTGTCGGCGTCGTCTGCTGACGGCTCGTCCCATGTTCGCTCAGCGACCTCGCCGATGGCGGTGAAATCCACCAACAGGGCGGGCCCCGAAGCCTGAATCGAGTGTTCCGTGGCACCCCGCGTCCGAATGGTGAGACGCGTCAGGGGGCGATCACCACCGTTCTCGGTAGTGACCTCCACGGCCTCGAGCAGGCCGTCGTCAGGCCAAAGGTCGATGACCGAGTCTGCCGGCGTGCTGTTGGGCAGCTCGATAACCAGACGGCCATCGGCGTCCCGATAGGTAGTCCAAACGAGGGTGCCATCGCTGGCCACCTCGAGTTGGGCCCCACCCGACCCCCGATGTACCGCCAGGTTTTGGATCTCAGTTGTCGAGGTCGCCGCAGCCTGGGCCGGTAGAACCGTTACAGCAGCGATCAGGATCATCGCTGCCGTGACGCCACACAAGGCGCCAAGGAGCCGCATACCCCTCCGACTAATTCTATTCGCGATACTACGCATGGCGCTCGCCTCCCTCCCACCAGCAGGTGCCCGGGATATCCCGTGCCCGCTCATGGGTTGAGCTTCTTGACCACCTCCCGAAACGGCTTAAGAGCGGTCGGGTCGTCCACAATCTGCTTGAATATCGCTTCGTTGCCACTGATACCGATCACATCACCGTCGTAGAGTTGATCCCCGATCCTCAGGAGATAGCTCTGCTCTCGGTCAGAGGACTGGACCTGAATGATCGGCCCATTCGCAGTGACAAAGACGCCGGTAATGTCAATCTCATCAATCAACAGGCCAGGAATACCTTCCGGCCTGGGTCCCCGAATCAACGGGCGGTCTCTGGCCTCCATCAACGATTTGAAGGGGTCCCGACGATCACCCGGATCGTAGTAGTAGCCCTCACCAGCCAACATCGCTGATTCGTCTTTCAGGAGGTCGTCCACGTTGGTATCGGGTTCGTCATCCAGGGCCGGCAGCGTCGGTTGGGCCGGCGCGGCCTCTGGCTCCTGGGCCAAGACAGCAGTCGACTGCCACCCGATGACCAGGGCCAACGCCATGAACAGCGCTGTCGATGCCAGGGTTCGCTTTGCTGTCGATTTCATCATCCTTCTCCCGATTCTCATTCCGTCTACTGACCCTCGACCACGCCCTCTTCTTCGACAGGGGTGGGCTCTTTGTAGATGAATGTCTTCGCCGTGAAACTGGCCTCGATGGTGTCGGCCCCCGAGTCTCGCGAGCGAACGTTCTGAATCTTCAACCCTTCGATATTGATGATGCGGGAGAACCGACCCACGCGATCGAAGAGCAGAGCAAGGTTGTGATAGGTGCCGTCCAGGCTGATGGCGATCGGCCACTCGCTGTAGAACTCCTGATCGATGAAGTTCCCAGGTGTGAATCGCTTGAGCTCGAAGTCACCCTGCTCGGTCAGGTCCCGGATTCGACGCAGCAACTCGGGAGTGTTGCGACGAGCCGGAAGAATTCGGAGCAGTTTGTCCAACTCGAGCTCGAGGCGCTGGACCTCTTCTCGGAAGCGCGGCAGTTCTGCCTTGGCCGCCCGACCTTCTTGAATCTTGATCTGAAGCTCGGCCAACTTCGCCTCTTGGGCGTCGAGCTCCTTGTACTTGGGTTTCAGCAAATAGTGGTGCCCGCCCCAGTACAGCAAGCATGCCAGCACGAGGCCCACGATTGCCGAGACCCACCAGGGTTTGTCTTCCAGACCGGTTCGGATTTCCATTCTCGCCAGCCTCTCCTATCCTGCCGTGGCGTCGGCCCCTTCGGGCTGCTCCGCCGGCGGAACTTGATAGGTGTAATTGAAAGCCACCACGAAAGTGTAGATCTGACCCCGCTGCGACGTATCTCTGAGTATCGGTTCCTGAAACTCGGTGACGCGATCGAGGTTCTCGATGAAGTTGGCTACGGCATTGGTGTTGAAGGCCTCGCCAGAAATGGTAATGGTCGTCGGTGTGACGTCCAACTTGGTGAGCCACAGCAGCTCGGGCAGGGCACGGGATACCTGGTCCATGATCTGGACCGGCCCTCTCTGGTTGGTCTTCAACTGATTGATGACCTGGACTTTGCGCTCGAGCTCGGACTTCTTGGCCTTGTACGCTTCGACTTCCTTGATGTAGGGCTCGAGCTCCTTGACCTCTTTCTCGGCCTCGACAACCTGCGCCTGCATATCCTTCACCTTGCCGTTGACGATGTAGAGGTGTCCAAGAGTGATCAGGATGCCGGCCAGAACCAGCCCCACCAGAGCCCACAACCCAGCGTTGGCGCCGTCCTGGATACCCTTCAACTGCGAGGGCCCAGGCGCAGCCGGACGCTTTCTTTCGCCAACCAGATTGATCTTGATCATGGTTCGCTATTCCCCGACCTTACGGACTGCCAGTCCTACGGCCACTGTCAGCATCGGCGCGATGGACTGTAGCCACTGGCTGTCAAAGTCGCTCTCCCGGAAGTGAATGCGGCGCAACGGGTTCATCAGCTCGGTGCGAACTCCGAACCTCTCTTGCAGTACGGACTGCAGATTCGGCGTCTGTGCACAACCGCCAGAGAGCATTAGCTCATCAACACTGTCCTCGGCGGCCGTGGCAGCGAAGAAGTCGAAGGTCTTCTGGATCTCAGAAGCCATCTCCGCGGAAACAGAGTCGAGAACCGCGCGAGCTTCTGCTGCCGAGCACTCCTCGACCTGCTCGCCCCGTTTGACTCTCTCGGCCTGATCGAAGGACAGGTTGTATTCACGCTGCAGGGCTTCGGTGAACTGATTACCACCGAATGAAATATCCCGCCAGAAGACCGTCGAGCCGTGTGCCAGGATGTTGATGTTGGTGACACCCGCACCCATGTTGACAAGCGCGACTACTTTATTGGGGTCCAGGTCGTGGTTGACCTCATACGCGTTCTGCACCGCGAAGGCATCGAGATCGACAACCGCCGGGCTCTTGCCACACTGGCTGATGACGGACACGTAGTCATTGACCTTGTCCCGCTTGACGGCAACCAGCAGCACCTCCATCGAGTCATCCCCGGACATCCCTTCGGACAACACGACATAGTCGAGTCGGACATCATTGATGTCGAATGGGATGTACTGCTCTGCCTCCCACTGGATGGACTCCTCCAGTTCGGCGGTCGGCATCGCCGGCACCTGGATCTTCTTGATGATCACCGAGTGCCCGGAGACGGAAGTGGCGCAACTCGACCCCTTGGCGCCGGTCTCCTGAGTTAGCTTTTGAATGGCATCCACGACCAGCGACGAATCCATGATGGACCCATCGACAATGGCTTCCGGTGACAGAGGCTCCACTCCAACCCGAAGGAGATGGTAGTCGCCGGGCTTGCGCTCTTTGAGCTCGACGAGCTTGACACCGGAACTACCGATGTCTAGCCCTACTACGCTTTTAGACCGTGACCAAAACACGACGCCAGGAAACTCCTGAAAACACTGTGTTTATGCAAGTTTGCACATCAATTCTTCAAGCTTTACTGGAAACTAACAAGAAGCCTTTTTTCCTGTCAAGGGCAGCGGTCACAAACTCTCGGTCAGAATCGGACGCTTTCCATCGAGCAGCCCGACCTCCCGGTGACCGTCTTGTCTCCCTCCGCAGCTTCGACGAGTTTGCATAGATGCATCTCGAACCCCAACACACCAGATTTCGAACCGTTCATTTTCGAGTCGCATCTATTGGATCTCTCCCACGTTTCTGCTACCGTAGGCGCCTTCTTCTGAGAAGTCAAGGAGATCCACAACATGTCCAAGCAATGTGCAATCTGTGGCAAAGGAACCGTGGCAGGACGCAGTATCAGTCATGCCCACAACGTCTCGAACCGGACCTGGGAACCGAACCTGCAAAAGGTGCGCGCGGTGATCGACGGTGCGACTCAGCGCGTCTGGGTTTGCACCCGCTGCCTGAGAAGCGGCAAGGTGCAAAAGCCGGAGACTCGTAACTGGCAGCCCGAAGAGGTCGAAGTCGATTCTTGAGGTGGCAGGCTCTTTCGATTCGAAGCGATCCGACTCCACTCCTGAAAACCAGACTCGCCCCACGGTGGGTGAGCCCGTCCAGTCCCGGTTGAGCAGGCCATGCCAGCTCAGTCTGTGTTGTGGTCTGTCTTCAAGCCTGGGCCACGTCGTCGTCCGACTTCGAAGACTCCGGGCAGAGCGCGGATGCTCTGGCGGAGTCGCTCTAGGTGCTTGCGGTTTTGCACCTCGACAACGACTTCGATCAGGCCACGACCCGACTCGATGGTCTCCGCCTCGATCTGCCGGATGTTGCTGTTGTGCTTGGCCATCACCTCAGTGAGCCGGGCCAGCATGCCGGGGTTGTCTTCCGTCTCGATGACCAGCACCACCGGGTACAGCTCATCGCTCTGGCGAGCCCACTCGACCTCGATCTCTCGCTCCTGGTTGTACAGCAGGTTCTGGACGTTCGTGCACTCGACCGAGTGCACCGACACACCTCTGCCCCGTGTGATGTAGCCGACGATCGGCTCACCGGGAACTGGACTGCAGCACTTGGCCAGGTAGGCCAGCAGATCGCTCTGGCCCTTGACCGCGATGGCGTCGCTACCGAAGGGCAGGATCTTGGTGACGGCGCGACGCAAGGGACCCGGCTCTTGTCCCACCGTCTCCAGCTCGTCGCTCGTCAGGACTCGATTCAGTAGGTGTCGCACCGAGGTCTTGCCGTACCCGACTGAGGCAAAGAGATCCCCTGGGCGGGCGATACCCTCGGCGGTCAGGTACTCGCCCAGGCCGTCGCTGTCGAGGAAGCGCTTCATGCCGACCTTGTGCTTCTTGAGCTCCTTCTCCACCAGACGCTTGCCGATCTCTGTCGCGCGCTCTTTCTGCTCCGTGTTGAGCCACTGACGGATCTTGGTCTTGGCTCTGGACGTGGCGACGAAACTCAGCCAGTCGCGACTCGGGAAGCGGGAGGGGTTGGTCACGATCTCGACGATGTCGCCGTTCTTGAGCTCGCTGCGCAGGGGCTCGAGCTTGCCGTTGATCTTCGCCCCCACACAGTGGTGCCCCAGATCGGTGTGGATCTTGTAAGCGAAGTCCAAGGGCGTGGCGCCGCGGGGAAACGAGTACACGTCACCCTTCGGGGTAAAGACATACACCTCGTCGGGATAGAGATCGATCTTCAGAGAATTGAGAAATGTGCGCGGGTCTTGCACGTCCTTCTGCCACTCCAGGAGCTGGCGTAGCCAGGAGAAGCTCTGATCGGTTTCGGCCGGCTCCGGATCGCCCTCTTTGTAGCGCCAGTGTGCAGCGATACCGTCCTCGGCGATCAGGTCCATCTCCTGGGTGCGAATCTGGACCTCGAACGGCTCGCCATTGGGACTGACGAGAGTGGTGTGCAAAGACTGATAGAGGTTCGGCTTCGGCATGGCGATGTAGTCCTTGAATCGACCGGGTACCGGTCGCCAGGCCTGATGCACCACGCCCAGACAGGCGTAACAGTCACGGACCGACGGAGTGACGATTCGAAAGGCCAGGTAATCGTAGAGCTGCGAGGCGTCAATCCCCTGCCGACGCATCTTCTGGTAAATGGAATAGAAGCGCTTGACCCGAAAACTGATCTCGGCTTCGAGCCCTGCCTCGCTCAACAAGTCGACCAACTGGGCACGAATCTTCTCGGTGGCCTGCCGTCCAAGTTTGACCTTCTGCTGAATCTGTGTTCGGAGCTCGCTGAAGTCATTGGGATGAAGATGAAAGAACGCCAGGTCCTGTAAGTCGCCCTGCACTTTCGACATGCCGAGGCGATGGGCGGTCGGCGCGTAGATCTCCAGCGTCTCTCGAGCGATGCGCCGCCGCGACTCGACTGGCATGTGCTCGAGAGTCTGCATGTTGTGCAGACGGTCCGCCAGCTTGACGAGGATGACGCGAATGTCCTTGGCCGAGGCCAGGATCAACTTGCGGAAGGTCTCGGCCTGTGCCTGGTCGCGCCGCACGTACGAATGGCGACCGATCTTGGTGACCCCATCGACCAGTTGAGCGATCTCCTCACCGAAACGATCGGCCAGCTCCTGCCTCTCGGCCAGGGTGTCCTCCAACACGTCGTGCAGCAGGCCGACAGCAACGCAGGTCTCGTCGAAGCCCAGGTCGGCCAGGATGTATGCCACATGGAGGGGATGGGTGAAGTACGGCTTGCCGGAGCGCCGCACCTGGTCCCCGTGGGTGTCACGGGAGAACTCGTAGAGAGACTGGAGAAACGCTTCGTCGAATGGCCTGTCGTGACGCCTCAGCCCTGCCAGAACGTCCTCGAACTGCACGTCCTCGCGCACCTCGACCGGTGGTCGGAGGTGGTTGGAGCCGAAGGATCGTCTGAGGTTCGCCATGCGCCGTCTCGGCGACTGCGAGAATGCCGACGTCGACACAAAAATCTGGGCAGCCGCGCTTTCCTGGCGAATTATAGAGGACGGTCGGCACCGCTATCCTGCGGCACACTGCAGCTGCTGCCCAGCCCGCTGAACGAACCCGATAGAAGAGGTGTCGATCGATCTGGTTTCTCCGCACCGTGGGCGCGGTGCGCTTGGACTCAGGCCGGACTCTGTCTTGGAGATTGCCGCCCGCGTTCGCTGCCGAACCATTTTTCCCAGAGTAGAGCGAATGGGCTGGCTACATATATAGAGGAATAGGTCCCGACGATCACGCCAACCGTAATGATGAACGCGAAGCCTCTCAAGACATCTCCACCGAACAGCAGGAGGCTGCCAACCGCGAGAAGAGTCGTGCCTGAGGTCAGCACAGTTCGGGAGAGGGTCTGATTCAGACTCTTGTTCATGGTCTCCACCAGGGGCTCCCGTCGGCTGCGGCGGAGATTCTCCCGCACCCGGTCGAAGACGACGACAGTGTCGTTGACCGAATATCCGATCAGCGTCAAGAAGCCGGCGATCGTCGTCAGATTGAACTCGAAGCCGGCCATGGAGAACAGACCGAGAACGATCAGCACGTCATGGGTCACCGCTACCAGCGCTCCGACCCCGAAACGTAGCTCGAATCGGAACCAGATGTAGATCAGCATCCCGAGCAGGGAAGAGACCACGGCCAGAATGCCCTTGCGCCGCAATTCCGCTCCGATCTGGGGGCCAACGTTCTCGGACCCAAGAACGGCAAATTCGCCCAGATAGGTCTGCCTTTCGAGCGCGGTCCGAACCTCGTTGCTGACTCCTGCCACTCCTGCCACCTCGTCCCAGGACTCCAGCAACCCGTTAACGCGACGCTGCTCGAGAATCGCCTCGGCCAGCTCCTCATAGCGCTGCCGGGCCACTTCCGGGTCTTGCGCCACGACCCGATCCGGGTCGCTTTCCAGAAGCAGGCTGGCCAGAGCGTCCCTGCCCCGCCGGTTGAGGTCGAATCCGCCGGCTGACTCGCCGTTGAAACGTTCATCCAGAGCCTGGACGACTTCAGCCTGGGTGCCTTCCTCATTACCAGCGACAGTGGCGGTCTTGATGATCACCTCGTCGGCTTCTTCGGCTCCGAATCTCTGGATCTGCGCATCTCTCACCCCGGCGGCGGAAACGACATCCCGCAACTCATCGACCTCGGGCTTGTCGCTGAACTTGATCGTCAACTGGGTACCGCCCGCGAAGTCGATGCCCACGTTCAGACTCTTTTGGATGAAGACCTCGAGGACAGAGATCGCCAGCAGTGCGATCGAAATCAGCACGAAGTGCTTGCGATACTTCATGAAGTCGATGTTCGTGTTTTGGAAGAACTCCATACTCTCAACTCCCGCGACCGTAGTTCGTCAACCGATCGAGATCAAGCCCGTATGACTAGATCGACAACCGATCGACTCGACGTCGCCTCGAAAGAACCACGTCGAAGATCCATCGACTCACGAAGATAGCGGTGAACAGCGACGCCAGGATGCCGATCGACAGGGTCACCGCGAATCCCCGGATCGGTCCGGTTCCGAACTGGAACAGAAACAGCGCCGCAATCAAGGTCGTGATATTGGCGTCCATCACCGACGACAGGGCTTTGCCAAAGCCGGCGTCGATGGCCGACTTCACCGTCCTGCCATGGTGCAGCTCTTCACGGATTCGCTCGAAGATCAGCACGTTGGCATCGACGGCCATGCCAATCGTCAGCACGATGCCCGCGATGCCGGGCAAGGTCAGGGTGGCGCCGAAATAGGCCAGCGCTCCGAAAATGAGAATGATGTTGAGAATCAGGGCGACAATGGCATTCAACCCCGTGCCCTTGTAGACCAGGAGCATGGCAAGAACTACCAGGGACAGTCCGATGACACCCGCCCTGAGGCCTTGCCGAATGGAGTCCTGACCCAGGGTCGGACCCACTGTTCGCTCCTCCAGATAGGTGATGCCGGCAGGCAGGGCACCCGATCTCAAGACGGTCGACAGATCTTCGACTTCCTGCCTGGTGAAGGAACCCTCGATGAGACCAGAGTCGCCGATTCGCGACCGGATGTTCGGAGCGGAGACCACATTGCCGTCCAGCACGATTGCCAGCCCCTTGCCGACATTGGCACCGGTGGCCTCGGCGAACAGCTTCCCACCCTCATGGGTGAGATAGAAGTTGACGACCGGCTGATTGAACTCACCGACACCGGGCCGCGCAGTCTTCAGGTCACGACCGGTGATGACTGTCCGCTTCTCCACCGCATAGAACTGCTGCCCAATTGCCCGGCCCTGGTCATCACGAATGGATCCGGTGAGAATCTCGATGCTCGAGGGGATCTGACCGCCGTAGTGGGCCGTGATCTCCTCACGGCTCGCAACGCCCCCACCACCGGGAGGATGGGTAACGAGCCGAAACTCCAGAAAGGCAGTGTTCTTGATCAGCTTCTTGACGCGCTCGGGGTCGTCGACCCCGGGCAGCTGCACCACGATACGATCACCCTCCATGCCCTGGCGCTGAATGAGTGGATCGGCAACACCAAATTCGTCTACACGGTTGCGGATTGTCTCCAGCGCCTGCTTGACAGCCAGGTTCTCGATCTCGTTGAGATTGGCGATTTCCATCTTGAAAGCCAACAGATCTCCCCGCCGCTGCCAATTCCAGCCAGGCATGTACTCGCTGACGATGCCACCGACCTCTCGATCTCGCCCCTGGGGTACACCCTGCATCTCAAAGCTGGAGCTCGACGTTTGGTTCGCCGTGACGCCTTCGAGTCCAGCATCGGCAACTTCTTGAAGCAGGCGATCGATGTCTTTGGTTGTCTCCGACCTGACGGCATCATCGACTTCCACCTGCAGAACCAGGTGAATGCCGCCTCGCAGATCCAGCCCGAGCTTGAGTTTTTCCTGAAGGGGATAAGCCGAAAATATCGCCAGCCCGACGACAGCCGCGATCAGAAGTCCCCGCCAGAGAAGTTTGCTGCTCATTTACGCTCTCCTTGCTCCTCTTGTCCCTCGAGGCCCGCGATCGCCGACTTCGCGACTCTGACTTTCAGGTTCTCGGCCAGCTTGAGGATGACCACTTGTTCCTCGACGGCCGCGACCGTACCGTACAGTCCGCCGTTCGTGACCACCCGATCGCCTTTCTTCAGGCCTTCGATCAGTCCCTGAAGCGCCTTCTGCCGCTTGCGCATCGGCGCGATCAACAAGAAGTAGAAGATAGCGAAGACCAGCAGGATCGGCACGAACTGCATGAATGCAGGTGCCGATGCCCCTTCTGCGGCGGCGAGAATTGCGATGTGCTGACTCATAGGTGCTTTTCCTCTAGCCTGCGGCGATTACGCCCGATTCCTCGGCGGCGTCAAGGTAGAACTCTCCGAAATCCTTCTCGAGATCAGGGTATGGAAGCGGTTGAATCGGGAGTTGCCGGCGATTCCGAGAACGAACCATTTTCCGGATAGCGAGCAGCGACCGACGCCGCAAAACCGGTCAGCGTTCCGGACGCGATAGCTTCTCTGAGATGAGCCACAAAGTCAAGATAGAAGCGGACATTGTGCTGGGTGGCCAGCACTGCTCCGGTGAGCTCACCGCTACGAATCAGATGATGCAGCAGGGCGCGGCTGACGCGTTGGCAAACAGGGCACGAACAGTCGGCATCCACGGGTCGGGAGTCGTCGCGGTACCGCGCGTTCTTGATGCGCACCAGGCCTTGGCTGGTAAACAGCATTCCATGCCTTGCATTGCGCGACGGCAGCACGCAGTCGAAGAGATCGATGCCATGTTGAACGGCATGGACGATGTCTCTCGGGGTTCCGACACCCATCAGATACCTCGGCTTGGCAGCAGGTAGCAAAGGGGTCGTCCACTCGACTACCGATCGCCGCGCGCGGGTGGGCTCTCCCACGCTCACTCCACCGATGGCATAGCCCCCGAAATCGAGCTCGGCCAGCTGCTCCGCCGCTCGCTGGCGAAGCTCGGTGAAGGTGCTGCCCTGGACGATTCCGAACAGTGACATGCCGTTTCCCTGCCAGGCCTGGCGCGCCCGAACAGCCCACTGATACGTCCGCTCCAGGGAGGCAGTTGCCTCTTCACGCGCCACAGGCCAGGGCGGGCACTCGTCCAGAACCATGGCGATATCCACTCCCAGGCGGCGCTGCGACTCGACCACCGACTCGGGTGTCAAGCGGAGCTCGGCACCGTCGAGGTGGCTGCGAAACGTCACCCCATCGACTCCGACGTGGCGCAGGTTCGCCAAGCTGAACACCTGGTATCCACCGCTGTCGGTGAGGATCGGCCGCCGCCAACCGGTGAACTCGTGCAAACCGCCCAGCGACTCGATGATGTCGATGCCGGGGCGCAAGCTCAGGTGGTACAGGTTGGAGAGCATCACCGCGGCGCCAGCGGCCTCCAGATCGAGGGGTGAAAGGCCCTTGACCGCCCCGAGCGTTCCCACCGGCATGAAGGCAGGAGTCTCCACGATTCCGTGCGTCAGCGAGAGCTGCGCTCGACGAGCACTACCATCGCGGGCGAGGACTTCGAAGTTCATCGGCACGAAGAGCCGCGCAAGAAGCTGAGATTCCTACTGCAGGCGAGTGCGCTGATCCAACTCGACGATCCGAACGTTGACACTCTCCGGCAGACTCAAGTCGAATCGCTCGACGGGCACCGAGCCGTTGATTCTGAGGTTCTCGAAACTCAGGTCGGTGACGTCGCCATCGGCGTCGACATAGCGCAGCCGAATCGGCAGGAAATGGTCGGCGCCGATCCAGATCGTGACTCCTCGGAGGCGCTTGGCCACCTTGTCGAATAGAGGCGAAAGCTGCAAGAGATAGGGCTGAGTGAGGTCATCGGGCAGAGTCAGGCTGACCGAGAAGTACTGCAACATATCGTCCAGAGGGCTCGTCGCACCGAGGTACTCGAGAACCCGCTGCGACCGGCGGCCGACCTTGACCCTTTCCGCCTGCCCGAGATCTCGAAACCAGGTCGTCATCTCATCGCCATCGATCAGCATCGAGATCGGGTTTGGAGTGGCGTAGTCCCAACGCACCTGATCCGGCGCGGAGTAGACGAACGTCCCCACCGCCTCCACCGACTCCACCAGCATGGAGCTCTCTTTGAGCTGCCTGAAGTCGGCCTCGAGAGTGCTGATCCTGCCTTGCTCGAGCCTCACCCTCTCGACGAGAGCACCGAGCTTCTCTGACGGGCTCTGGCCTTCAACCCGCGGATTGGGAAGCGCCTCCTCAGACCAGACGGGGGCCG
>Ga0316187_10002236_pt1 | contig 16834 bp, 10 predicted proteins | sample CroRivburrow1_MG_FD_204927 | JGI IMG/M metagenome (GOLD analysis project Ga0316187, IMG submission 204927) | Coastal sediment microbial communities from Maine, United States - Cross River worm burrow 1 | ecosystem: Environmental > Aquatic > Marine > Coastal > Sediment | place: USA: Maine... | reverse complement strand
CTCTCCCGATTCGCGCGGTACACGATGCAGACCCTCCAGCCCACGAACCTGCGCTCGCAGATCAACCTCGTCTACAACCACCTCATCGTGGTGGGCGACGTGCTGATCCACCAGCAGGACGACTTCAACTTCCGCCTGTTCCGCGCTGACCAGTACGTCACGCGGCGCATGCACGAAGGCGACTGGGTGGACCTCATCATCAAGGAGCAGGTCAACCCCGAGTGGCACCCCGACCTCGCAGGCATCCCGAAGAAGGGCGGTCTGTCGCAGTCCAGCCTCTCCACGCAGGAGGAGCAGTGGGAGTGCCTCTACACCTACATCCACAAGGACCCGGAGACGGGCGTCCAGACCAAGCGGCAAGAGTTCCGCGACCAGACGGTCGGCAAAGAGGAAACCCGAGAGGTTGCCTCGTACTTCCCGGCACGCTGGAAGGCGCTCATCGGTGAGTCCACCGGCATCAGCTTCATCGAGGACAACTTCGGTGACGTTCGCACCATCGACGCACTGGCCAAGGCCCTGCTCGACGCGAACCTGCTCAACGCCGAGTACCGCTGGGGTGTGAACCCCGCCGGAATCACCGAGCTACAGGACATGCTCGACTCGCGCAACGGTGACTTCGTCCCGGCAGCGCAGGGAGACGTGTTCCCGCTCCAGTTCCAGAACAGCGCAGCCACGCAGTTCACGCAGGTCGCCGTTCAGGCGCTCCGCGAGACGCTGCGGCGCAAGTTCCTCCAGTTCCAAGCCCGTGACGCCGAGCGCGTGACGAGCGTCGAGATCCAGAAGACTGCTCAGCAGCTTGAAGGGTCCCTCGGCGGCGTCCTGAGCATGGCGGCGAACGAAGTGCAGGAACCCATCGTCCGATCCACCCTCTTCCTGATGGGTGAGAAGGGCATGATCCCGAAGCAGATCGTGGAAGAGATCAAAAAGGCTGACGGCCTCGTCAAGCTGCGCATTCGCGCGGGCCTTGAGATCCTGAACCGCGAAGCAGAGCGCGAGAAGCTCGACGGCATGATCCAGCGCGTAAGCGCCATGCCCCCGCAGGCCCATGAGGCGCTTGAGTGGACCAACATCATGAAGGACTACTGGGCGGCGAATGGACTGGAAACCGTGGGCCGTGTAAAGTCTGCGGAACAGCTACAACAGGAGAGACAGCAGGCGCAGCAAGCTGCCATCGCCGCGCAAGCCGCCCAACAGGGCGTGCAGGCGGGCATGCAGGGCGCGCAGGCTGGCAACGGAGATGACACTTGACCGACCAGACCAATCAGACCCCCGATCTGGGGACGCCCGAGGGCATCGCCCAGACTCAGGTGAACACGCTGCTCAGCAATCCGGCTCAGATTCCGGCGAAGTTCAAGGACGCGAACGGCGTCGTGAACGTGGACGCGCTGACTGCTTCCTACCTCGAACTGGAACGCGCACGCAGTGGTGTCCCTGCGACACCCGTGACCGAGACGCCTGCCGCCAACGCTGCGGACGCTGCGGACGCACTGACGCAGAGCGACACTTCGACTCCCGCCGACGCTGAATCGCTGGCCGACGCCCTCTCCGAGCCGAAGGCTCCCGAAGGCGCAGACCTGTGGACCGCCGTGGGCAAGGAGTTCGACGAGACGGGGAGCCTCAGCGAGGGCACCGTCAAGGGACTGCTCGACGCGGGCGTCCCGCAGGCCATGATCGAAGCCGCTGTCGCTGGTCGCAAGATCAAGCAGCAGCAGGACATGGTCAAAGCCGCCGATCTCGTCGGTGGCAAGGAGGAGCTTGACGCCACGCTGGCGTGGGCGAAGGAGAACCTCTCCGACGCTGAGAAGCAGGCCATCATCCCGCAGCTTCGCGGGGCGCAGGCCGAGACGATCCTCATGGGGCTGCACGCACGCCGTGTCGCCGCCGCTCCCGCCGCCTCCGGGCAGGTGGACACCTCGAACATCGCCGGTGGTACGCTCCCGCAGGGCAACCCTGCCGCGAACCTCGTGCCGTTCCGCGACTGGAACGAGCAGCAGAGTGCGATGCGCGATCCTCGCTACCAGACCGACCCGGACTACCGGGCCGAGTGCGAGGCACGACTGATCCTCGGCGCGGGCTACAAAGTCGCGCGCTAACGAACTAGCCGCGTCCATTCGACATCGGTGCCCTCGCTGAGGGAACAACACCGTCAACAACGTAGGGTGGGCGTGGCACATGGGGGCGAAGTGGCTTCGCCTCGGTAGAACTCCGCACGTCGGCACTACCGAAGACCTGGGTTCGACTCCCAGCGCCTCCACTTTGCTTGAAGGTCCCCAAGCCCCGGCGTGCGCCGGATCAGCCGGGATTGGAAGGCGTGCGATCCGCATCCGAAAGGGTGCGCAGGCGCATTTCGACGCTCAACTGGCCTCGCATCACGCGAGCCTCCCGGTTGGGTAGCATGCAGCCCGTTTGAGGCCCCGGCAGGGATAACCTCACCAGCGCGGACAACTGTGAGCGTGTCATGTTCGATCGGTTCTCTGACAAACATTCACCCAAGCATGGAGGACATAGCTCATGGCTATCTCCAACCCCATCCGCTTCACGCAGAATGCCGCGCTGGCTTCGCCCGCAGTGGGCGATCTCTACCTGCCGGTCTTCGGCGGTGAGGTCCTCACCCGCTACGCGGAGTACCTCGGCATCACCAACATGGTGCGTAAGCAGTCCATCACCAGTGGCAACACCGCCACGTTCCCGCGCCTCGGTGGCATCGGCGCTGAGCGTCACGCCGCCGGCACGCAGCTTCTCGGTCTGGACGCTGAGTCCACCGAACTCTCGATCACGCTGGACGACCGTCCGCTGGTCAGCCACTTCCGCATCGACGACGTTGATGCGATGCTCTCGCACTTCGAGACGCGCAGCCACTGGGCGCGTGAGACGGGTCAGGCCCTCGCTGAGGCGCAGGACCAGTACACGCTCCGTCTGCTCATCAACGCCTCGCGCGAGACGCCGACCACCCTCTACGGTGGCAGCGCTTCGAGCTTCCCCGGCGGCGGCATCGACGGTGCCGGTACGGCCGAGACGCAGACCCTCTGGGCGACGGCGGGCGCGACCCCGACGAACGACCAGCTTGGCGAGTTCCTCACGGCCCTCGACAACATTCAGGTCCGGTGGGATCAGGTCCGCGTGCCCTTCGGTGGGCGTAACGTGATGACCGAGGTCCCGGCTTGGCACGCGATGCGCCGCTTCGGTAGCCCGCGCTCCAACACCGACCTGACCAACGGCATCACGCCCCTCTTCCAGTCCACTGACGGCAAGTACGGCGCGGCTGGCAACGCCTCCGTGTCGAGCGAGCAGCGTGGCGACAGCCCGGACTTTCAGGAGAAGCTCCTGTGGGCCGGTATGGAAATCTGGCGCTCCAACCTCACGGCGAACGTGTTCGGTCAGGACCTCTCGGCCGACGACGAGGCCAAGTATCAGGGCAACTTCACCGCGACTCGCGGCATCGCGTGGCAGACCGACGCCTGCGCTGTCGTCGAGAAGATGGCGATCTCGAACGAGATGTTCCGCGACGTGAGTCGGCAGGACAACCTGTTCGTGTCGAAGATGCTCTCCGGTGGTGGCACCCTGCGTGCCGAGGCCGCCGTTGAGATCATCGACGACTGATCCTGATCCCTCCCTTCAGGGAGGGCCTCACCTCAACTTCAACTAGGAGTATCATCCCATGGCTATCAAGGGACGAACCCCCTCTCACCGTGGCCCCATGCTGGGCGACGGTACTGGCGGCGCTTCCGAGCGTCCCCGCAGCGCCCGTGAGCGCGACCCCGTCCTTGAGACGGTGGGCGAGAAGGTCAGTGACATTCGTCTTACGGCGGGTGGCACCGACATGAGCGCTGGCGAGGCTGCGGCCTACAACTTCGGCGTCTGCGACAAGGACTCGGTGGGCGACTACCTGTTCCGCGCGCAGAGCGCTGCGTCCGCGACCGCCGATCCCCTCGGCGCTGTCGAGTTCGCCTACGTCACCGTCCGCGAGGACTCGGCTGGCGTGTTCAAGGCTGACCTCGTGCTGGACTACGACGGCCTCGTTGCCGCCGAGGACGCCACGCAGGCTCGCACGAACATCGTTGCTGCCGACGTTCGGTCGGACAGTGCGACCCCGGTCTTCACGACCACCGATGGTGACGGCGACCTGACCTTCACCGTCACGACCGCCACCACGGCGGGCACCCTCAACGGCCTCATCGCCGTGCAGGGTGGCGATGCTGAGGCGAACAGCCTCGTCATCGTCGAGTGCCGCTCGACCACGACTGAGGTCTGGTCCTGCGAGCGCGTCAGCTAAACGCTGAACCTCACACCGGCTCCCTTCACTGGGGGTCGGTGACTTTCAGGTGATAGCTCAACAAGTAGAGCGCCAGCGGACGCGCTGGAGGTGGAGGTGCAAGTCTTCCTCACCTGTTTCCCCGAAATCGCAGTCCCGCGTGTGTGCCCAACAGAGCGCAGCGGGTCATCTGTAGCCCCGGACTCTCCCGCAAACCCTGAACCGACCGTTGATCGCGGCCGGGCTGTGGTGATGGCGAGGGCCGGGGCCTTTATCGTGTTGGTGTAGTGGTAACACGGGTGGCTCCAAACCACCAGACCGGGGTTCGATTCCTCGACACCTTGCCAAACTCAACGAGACTCTCCTCTCTCACTCGCCCTGTGCATGGCTCACGCTGTGTACAGGGTTTTTTCTGCAAGCCTGAAAGGAGGCGCTATGCCGGTTCGCCCACGCGAAATGAACGACCAGCCAACCGATGCGCGCATCCGGCAGGTCATCCGCCACATCCTGAACCAAGAGGTTCGCCGCCTGCTCAACGCAAGCACGTCCCTCTCGGCCACCGTGGCGACCAACACGTCGAACATCAGCGCCAACGCCTCCGCGATCGCGCAGAACGTCATCGACATCGACAACCTCGACCGCCGACGAGCGGCCCGCAACAACGAAGGCATCATCTCATCCCTCGGCCTCGCCGCCGGGAGCGGTGGTGTGAGCGTCAGCAGCACGGCCTTCTCCGGTCAGCAGACGTGGACCCTCACGGTCCCCTCTCACCCGATCGAAGTGACCCTCTGGAAGAAGCAGACCTTCACCGCCGACGCGCAGTTCGACACTTTCCAGTTCAACGCTGTGCAGTTCGACGAAGGTGAACTCATCCAAGCGGTGGACGTTTCAACCCAACCAACGTACACGCCCTCATCGGGCCTTTTCTCGGTAGACTGGGGCACCGCAAAGACGGGCACCATCTACCTACTCAAGTTTGGCGGCGGTCGGTCCTACGGGATTGTCGCCGTCGCTGACTAAAGGAGCCTTCCATGGCGACTATCGCTGAATCCCAGCTTGGGCAGCTTCGGAACGCTGTCGGAGGCACTGCCGAGAGCATCTATAGCCCCGCAGCTTCCACCACGGCAATCGTCAAGAGCATCGTCGTGTGCAACCAGAGCGGCACGGCTGACACCTACCGCATCTTCCTCGACGACGACGGCACCACCTACGACGCAACGACGGCCCTGTTCTACGACGTGGCCATCGACGCGGGTGAGAGCCACATCCTCAACGTGTACTGGCCCATGCCCACCGACGCCGGCAATCTCGCCGTGTCGTGCGCTACGACCAACGCCTGCACGTTCACGGCATTCGGACTGGAGATCACCTAATGGCGACGAACCAGCCCGGATCACTCGACGCCGCGACCGATCTGTTCGAGGCTGAGAACCGGGCGAACACCACCCTCAACGGCGCTGTCGCAGACGGCGTCACTACGACCATCGTGGTCGCAGACGGGTCGGTGTTTCCGGGTTCCGGTCGCTTCAAGATCACGATCGAGGACGAGATCATCGACATCGCGTCCCGCACGGGCAACACTCTCACCGCCGAGACGCGCGGTGCGGAGGGCACCACTGGTGCAGCCCACTCCGACGCCACCGCTGTCGCCATGCAGATGACGGCAGGGCACTACGAGACGCTGCGGGACGCCATCATCAACACACAGGAGGGCTACATGCGCCGCCCCACCACCCACGACTCCGGTCCCACGGTGGTGAAGCACGGCCGTGATCCCCTCGAACAAGTGAGGAGGTTCTCGCTATGAGCGTTATGAACCTGACCAAGCTGGAGGGTGTCAACCGCGTCCTCCGCGCGGCCCGTGAGCGGCCCGTGACGGCGCTTGGCTCCTCCACCGAGAACGACAGCCTGATGGCCGAGCAGATCCTCGACGAGGTTCTCCTCCGCGAGCAGATGGCTGGCCTCCACGTCAACACGACCGAGGCGCAGTTCACCCCGGACGCCACCACCGGCTACGTCGTTCTCCCGAGCGACACGCTTCAGGTGCAGGGGTGGAACAACCACACCGGACGCAACTTCATGCACCGCGAGACGAGCGGGGCCGTGTACCTGTACGATCAGGACGGCATCCCCGGCTCGTGGGGCAGCACGCGCGACTTCAGCGCCACTGGCACCGACGACGACACCGTCTACGTTCGCCTGACGCAGTGCATGGACTTCGCTGACCTCCCGGTCCAGCACCAGTTCAGCATCGTGGATCAGGCAGCGGTCGAGTACCAGCAGCACGTCATGGGCAGCACGCAGGTGGACTCCCAGCTTCAGGCCCGAGCGGCCCGGAGCCGAGCCATCGCCCGCGCATACGACATGCGCATGCGGCCCAACAACCAGTTCGAGGACGGCAGGAGCCAAGGCCCACGCATGGGCCGGTTCACGCCCCGAGGCTGGCCGTACAACGACATCCGCCGAAGCTAAGGAGGCGACATGGCGATCCAGAACATTCGCATTCCCTCCCTGCTGGGTGGGAAGACCACCGTCAGCCAGTCCCAGCGCCTGCCCATCGAGGTCGAGCGTCTGGACAACTGCGACGGGCAGACCACCCGAGGCATGGACAAGCGCCCCGGCAGCGAGCATGTAGCTTGCGACGGGACGACCGAGTCCATCAACCTCGTCGGTGCGGGAGACGTGATGCACGTCTTCTGGATCAACCGATCCGCAACCGAGCGCTTCGTCGGGTTCATCTACGACGCGGCAGGCAGTGACAACGACAAGCTCCAGATTTGGAACATCGTCGATGGCACCGAGCAGACCGTGAAGGCCGAGACGAGCGCAGGCGCAGAGGTGGACCTCACCGACGCCGACGCAGACGTGGTCGCCATGGTGGCGTACCTGACCGCTGGGTCGAACACGCAGCGCCAGCGCTACCGCACGATCAGCGTGGAGGACACCACCTTCATCCTGAACCGCGAGGTGACGACCGCCCTTGAGGGCACCGCGATCACCTACAAGAACGGCCTGAGTCCGACGAACGTGCGGAACCAGAACAACGACCAGAACGTCATCGCATGGAGCGACTTCGACCAGCCACCGGCCACGACCGGGACCTACCCGACGCGGGCCACGCTGGTCGCAGGCGGCACCATCACCGACGCAGCCATCTGGCACGCCCGCGAAGACGACGTGGGCCTGCCGCAGGGCTTCTACTTCGCCACGTCCAGCACGCAGCCCCCGTGGTATCAGCGTCTCCCCACCGAGGGAGCCGATGGGTACATCCAGCGGGACACCATGCCGCTGCGTCTGGACTGGAACGGCTCGCGCTTCCTCCTCCGACTGGTGGATTGGGAGCCGCGCAAGGCAGGGGACTCGACGACGAACCCCGGCCCGACGTTCATCGGCAACCCCATCGACGACATCTCCTTCCATCAGGGCCGACTGTGGTTCGCCAGCGGCGAGCGCATGGTCAGCAGCCGGGCAGGGGACATCTTCAACCTGTGGATCGACAGCGTGGCGCTCGTCACCGACGCCGATCCCATCGACACGTCCATTCAGGGACGCCGCATCAGCAACATCCGCATGATCGAGTCGTTTCGGGAGTCCCTCATCGGGATCACCGAGGGCGCGCGGCAGATGGAGCTTCGTGCGAACGGCCCGATCACCCCGCAGAGCTTCCAGATTTACGATTCGTCCAACGTGTTCGCGGCGACATACGTCAAGCCGACCACGCTGGGCAGTTCGCTGATCTTCGGCGGCGAGCGGGACTACTCGATGATCCTGTGGGAGTACGACTACTCGCCGCAGCACGTCACGAACGTCGCCACCGACATGACCGAGCGCGTCCACGGGTACATCCCGGCCGAGGCGCACCTGTTCAAGGCCAGCGAGGCCCACGATCAGGTGTTCGTCCTCACGCTGGCAGACCCCGACGCGGTCTACGTCAACAAGGCGGTGTTCAACGGGGCCGAGAAGGTCCTCAATTCGTGGTATCGCTGGGTCTACCCCGGCGCGACCAGCATCGAGTCGTGCGAAGTCTTCGACGACTACCTCTACATGGTGGTCGAGCGCGAGGACACCCTCTGGTATCTCGAACGGCAGGCCCTTGGCGAGCCGCTTCAGGACACCGTGGGCGCACAGACCATGAACTACTCGCTTCGGATGGACCGCAAGGTCGAGATCCAAGGCGTGTACGACGTGGCCAACGACGAGACGAACTTCACTCTCCCTTGGGACATCACGGGTGAGGACTACCACATCGTGGCAGGCCCCACTTTCGACACCGCGACCGTCAAGGCTGCGGGCACCGAGATCAACCTGAAGTCCGACACCGGCGCGCCCACTGTGGCGACGGTCGAGGGCGACTGGGAGAACAACGCGGACGGGACTGACGCACCCTGCTACATCGGCCTGCGCTACAACGCGGACGCCGAACTGAGCGAGGTGTTCGTGCGCGACCAGAACGGGCTGAGCCTCCACGGCAACACCCACCTGATGCGCATGAAGGTGCGCCACCGCGACAGCGGCGGGTACTCTGTCCTCATCACCCCGGAAGGCCGGGCGCAGGACACCATCACCTTCGTCCCGCCCACCGTGGGCAGTAGCCCAATCGACGGCGATCAACTCGACGACTTCGGGGAGTTCCAGTGCAAGGTCATGTGCCACGCGCGGAACGCCCAGATCATCCTGCGGAACGATACCCCGTATCCGACCGCGTGGGTGGACCTTGAGATCGACGCTGACTTCATTCCACAATCCTACTCCCCCGTGAGGTAACATGAGCGAGTTCCAAAGCGACATCGGCGCGGTCAGCACGACCTTCGCCGGGGCCTTCTCGAAGGCGACCGCATCACGCAACCTCTCGCGTCTTCGGACGGCCGAGGGGAACATCGCAGCCGCCACCGACCAGATCGAACTGGAAGAGTCCACCGCGCGCAAGAACATCTCGCGCTCGCTGGCCCAGTTCCAAGGCTCGCAGGCCGCAGCCCGTGCCCACCGTGGCGCAGGCGAGGCGGGCAGCGGGTTCGCAGTCGGGGACGCGGCCACCGCGCAGGCAGCAGACCAAGCCGCCATCGTGGAGGCCAACGCTGCGGCCAAGGAGATCGCCGTAGTCGCGGCGAATCAGGTGGAGTTCGAGGACCCGGTCCTCGCCGCCCTTCAGGGTGGGCTTCAGGGACTGGACATCGGGACGCAGATCGCGTCGGCCCTCATCAGCGAGGCCGAAGTGACGACCCGCCAGTCCTCCCAGCAGCTTCAGAACACGGGGCCGGTCAACGTGAACGCCCCGCCGACCTTCCAGAACACGATCACCCAGATCCTCCAGATCCCCGGCCTCAACATCGGGGAGCAACTGGACCTGAGTGGCCTCAACATCGGAGACTGACATGCCGAAAGAGCAAAGCACACCGCTCTCGCGCGGTCCCGGTTCGGTATCCCCGGACTTCACCGCCCCGAGTGTCCCGGTGGCTACGCCCGGCCGTCAGCTTGACGCGCCGACCACCGAGCAGGAGGCGTTCCGCGATGCCATCCTGTCCTTCGGGCGCGGCGTGGCGAGCGCCGTCTCCGCACGCGCTCAGATCAACAACCGCATCAAGGCTCTCAAGGAGCAGTCGATGCGGAAGACTGAGGCCGACCTGAATCGCGCCGCCCGAGGGTTCCAGCAGCGACGGCTCGAAGGGGCCGACAAGCGCCGCCGGGAGATCCTCGACGAGGCGGGCGAGAAGGGCATGGAGTGGGCCGAGCGAGAGTTCCGCAGCCGCATGACCAATGCGTCCTCCGCACAGGAGGCCCGCATCTGGGAGCAGGCGTGGAACGGGGCGGCAGCGCAGGTGGACCGCAGCAACGCGGAAGCCCAGCGCCAGTCGTTCAACCAAGCCAAGATGTCGATGCAGGAAGTCGGCCTCGCCCTGAGCGAGGAGCTTCAGGAGAGCGAGACTCTCCAGCAGACGCTGACTGGCGACGGCAGCAACATCGCTGCCCGCGTGCAGGACTGGATGCTCACCCGCGTACAGCGCGAGGTGGACATGGACAAGCTGGGTGAGGAGGACGCACAGTTCCTCATCCACCAGACCATCGTGCAGAGCGCCCGCATCGCGGACGGCCTGCGCGGTCAGCACGCCAAGGCCGTCGAGGACAGCAACCAGCGCCTCGGTGCCCGCCAGATGGAGGCTGATATGTTCAGCACCATGACCGGCGAGCAGGAGCCTGTGCATCTGCGCGAGCAGATCGAAGTCACCCTCCGCGACCGCTTCAGCCACCTGACGCTGGAGCAGCAGGACGACATGGTTCGGGAGATGATCTCTTCCAACCTCCAGCGTCTCGCCAGCGGGGACCACGGCATCGACAACTTCGGGTCGCTCGACGCGGCTCGTGAACTCATCAACCAGACCGTCAACGGCCGCAAGGTCTTCGACGACGCCGAGCGTGCGCAACTCACGGCGAAGCTCATGGAGCAGTCCGAGCGCACCCTCACACGGGAGTTCGAGGCCCGCCTGTCGCAGGCGCGGGATCGGTTCACCAAGGTCATCACCACGCCCACCGGGGAGCAGGTGACTCGAATCGACCTCGACGCGGACTCGAAGCTCCTGACCCCGGACCCCGAGACTGGGATCTCCCCGCTCGACCGGCTGGCCGACAGCCTGATCGGGGACATCGACCCGGATGACAGCCCCGAGGCCGCGCGCCTCGTCGGCATCGTGCGGGAACAGCAGCGCCGGATGGCAGCGTCCCTCGCCAGCAAGGCTTCGGCCAAGGTGAGCGATTGGGACAAGACGGTGAACGTCCTCACGGGCGGCACCTCTGAGAATCCGACCAGCGCGGGCAACACCGCGTGGCACACCATCCCTGAGACTCGCGTCCTTCGTGGCCCGCGTGAGCTTGCTGCCTCCGGGCAGGAGGCCCTCGCCGCCGAGGAGGAGCGCCACCTGCGGGCGGCGTACAAGGAGGCTCTGGCGATCAAGGGCGACGACCCGTCCATCGTGGACCAGTGGGACGGCGGTGTCATCGGCACCGATCACCCGCTCCGCGAGGTGGCCGACGTTCAGCGTGCCGCGCTCTGGAACCACCCCGACGTGGTTCGCAACACCGGCATGCCGCCCGCGCTCATCCGAGAGCAGACGGCCCTGCTGACCAGCGACAACCCCGCCGACCTCCGCAGCTTCGGCAACTTCGCCTCCACCCTCAAGGGCGGGGCCGAGGGCGCATGGCAGAAGCTGCTCGCGGGCATGGAGAACGACAGCCACCGCGCTGCCGCCATCCACGTCCGTACCTCGCTCATGCGGGGGCAGGTCTACCACGGGCCTGACGGTGAGCCGACCTTCGGCAACCCCGGCGACGAGGCGATCGACATGGACTTCCTGCACTCGCAGGTGCGCGCACTGACCGCAGCCCCGTCCCGCAAGGGCTGGCTGTGGGCGCGGCCCGAGGGACAGCAGAACCCGTCCAACGCCGAGAACCTCGCCGCACACTGGGCCGACATGATCCGCTCGTCGGACGACCCGGCCATGTACGACAAGGCAGACTGGGACCTGAACCGCGAGGAGATGGAGACGGCCCTGACCCGTGCGCTGTCCAAGGACACCGCGCTGGCCGACTGGGTCAACGCCACCATGCAGTCGCAGAGCGTCCTCGATCACAACCTCGACGAGGGGCAGATCGCAGCAACGCTCATGGGCTGGATGGAACGCGACGGCCTGCGCCTCATGCAGACCGGCGACTCCAACGCCATCCTCCTCCGCGACCCGGCAGGCCACACCGGCCCGGCGGGTGGCAACCTCGACCGCCACGCAGGCGAGAAGCTGACCACCCCGTACCCACCGTGGGCACGAGACGTGATCGGCCAAGCTCTCGATGCCAAGCCGTTCGAGACTCCAGAGTCCCTGCAAGGACTCTACCTCTTCCGACGCAAGGGAGTGGTTCGTGGTAATCAGATCCTTCCCGACGCCGAGCGGCCCCTCTCTCTGGAGGATGCTCGCGTCACGGGCCTGCTCACGGCCGAGTACGGCAACACCCCCGAGGACAACCAGCGACGACTGGACCCTCGATCCGCAGTGGGTGGTGCAGTCCTTCACGCCACCGTCACCATCGACGGCGAGCGGCTTCAGCTTCCCCGCGCTGTGCGGGATGTCGAGTTCACCTACCCCGATGGAAGCCCCGGCTTCATCGAAGAGGGACAGGTGATCTCGTTTGTCAACTCCGACTTCACACCCTCTCCACCGCCCAAGCGGCGCTCTCGGACTGGTGGTTCGGCACCAACGGAAAGGATGGGATACATGGGCTTCACGCCCCGCTTCCCCCGACCCGCTGGTGCCAACATCCCCGAGGCGTAAGCAGGCGCTGGACAAGGAGACAGCATGAGCTTCAGTCAGACTGGGCGACAAGACATCGCCTACAACTACGACCCGACCGACCGATGGGCACCGGAGCTACACCCGGACCCCGTCCTCGGCTCCACGATCGAACCGCCGCAGACCGGCTTCTGGGGTATCACCATGCGCGACAAGCAGGTGAACGCCCAGATGCAGGAGGAAGGCAACTTCGCAACGTGGATCGCCAACACCCTGCTGGACCCGCTCCAGAAGGGCGAGCAGCACTACGTCAGCCTCGGCGCGTCCATGCGGATGCACGAAGCGCGCGGTGAGAAGCTCGACGGTTGGGACTGGCTGTCCCACAAGCTGTCTCCAATCCAGAACGTACAGGGACTCAGGCGCGAGCTTGAGTTCCCTGATTTGGTTTGGAACGGCGAATCCGAAACGGTCAAGTGGCTCGACCATCCTGAGAATCAGGTGGCCCGCGCGCTGATCCTCAAGAACACCGGCACCGACGTGTTCCCCCTGCTGCAAGCCAGCCGGAACCGGGAACACTTCGAGTACACGATCCGCCGCTCACTCAAGCACTCGCAGGCGCTCGACGCCATGCGCACGTTCGACGACGAGAACGGCTGGGCCATCCGCTGGTCCTCCTCCCTCACGTCGGGCCTCGCCAACTACATGCTCACCGACCCCACCTTCGCCCCGTCCATGGTCGTCCCCTTCGGGGGCGTGCAGGCGGCGGGCGCGCGGGCGGGTGTCGTCGCTGGCCTCCGGGTCAAGCGCATCGGTGAGATCGGCGCACGCGCTGCGAGCAAGTTCGTCCTCCACGCTCCCGCTGTGGCCCCCGCCACTCGCGGGTTCGCGGCCACTCGCGCCCTCGCCAAGGGCATCGTCAAGCTGGGCGACAGCCCCGCCGCGATGCACCGTGGCATGGCCACCCTCATCGGACACCGTGGCGCAGTCGCTACGGAGATGGCGATGCTGGGCGGGCTGGGTGCGCACGCCTTTCAGGTGGAGCGCATGGAGAACTCCGCAATCCTCACCGACCTCGAAGCCTATCAGGACCACTACAAGTGGGACGAGGTGGGCCTCGGCGTCGGCATCGGCGCTGCTGCCGGGTTCGTCTTCGGAGGCCGCGCAGGCCACCGCATCGGGCGCACCCTTGAGGCCAGCACCGAGGTAGCGGGCGGGACTGCTGCAAGTCCCACTCGCTACTCCCTTGACGGCATCGCCGGGCAGGGCGTCATCGACTACGCCACCGTCCGGGCGAAGCGCGCCGCGCAGCGCCTGCTGGACAACGACTACGACAGCGTGGCTCCCTACCTCATGGACGACCGCCTCCTGCTGGAGGTGGGTCTGGACCGTGGCCACATGGCCCGGCTCCTTGAGGAACTGGCCGACGCTGCCGATGGTCCGCTTCCGGCCAACGCCGTCCACCGTGTCCTCGCTGACGAGATCAGCGCCGCGTCCAAGGCCCGCCGAGCAGCGGGTGTGCTGGACGACGTGCTTGGCGACACCGTCGAGCAGGAGGCGTGGGCGAACGCCATGGCCCGTGCGGCGAAAGAGAACCCAAAGGCCGCAGAATCTGCGGTGTTTGAGAAGGCCCGCGAACTGGTGGCCGACGAGATCGTCGCCGTCACCAACAAGCTCAAGGACCGAGCAGCGCGCGCCATGGCACGGCAGCAGGCACGGGACGCCTCCGGGCGCTTCGTGTCCAAGGCCAAGTCCAGCGTCGAGTTCTGGAAGCGGGAAGCCGCAGACCTGATCGAGACTGGCAAGCGCCGCGACCTGCTGCGCCACGAGATGGAGTACCTCGCCCGCGTGGACGGGAAGCTCCAAGCCGCCGGGGAGAAGTCCCTGCTGGCCGACATCATCAAGACTCGCACGGCCCGTTACACTGACGGCACCGTGAACACGACCATCGCCCGCTCCAAGGCTTCCAAGCTGGGCCGCACCCTGCGCCAGATCCAAGACGAGCAGAAGCTCATCAAGGAACTGGAGGGGCGTGGCATCAAGGGCAAGGCGAAGGAACGGGTCAACGCCATGAACCGCCTCCGGGCGGCGAAGAAGCGGCTGACCAAGCTGGCCGGTGAGCAGGAAGCTGTGACCGACCCGCAGACCGTTCGCAAGAACATCCGAGCAGCTATCGAGCGCGCGGGGAGAGAGAACCCGCAGACCGATGCGGAGAAGCTCCGCGTGTACGACGACCTGTTCGGGTCCCTCGACGCCCACGCTGGCACCCTCATGGAGGACCAGCACGACCTCTCGAAGTTCCTTCGGGCTGTCGGTCTGGGCGGCGTGATCCGCAAGCTCGCGCGAGCGGGCACCGGCATGGAGCAGTCATGGCGATCCGCCACCGCTGCCCTCCGGTTCATCTCGCAGGAGATCGACCACGCCAAGCTGGCGGTGGATGACCTCGACCCCACGAAGGTCGGCACCCACCGCACCCTCCAGCACCTGCTGGAGCAGACGCACGGCCGGATCTCCGAGTTCGTGGACCTCATGCGCAAGTTCGACAACGCCGGTGAGTTCGGGAACTGGATGCGGAACCCCCGCGCCTACAACCGCAAGCTCACCGAGTTCAACAAGGAGGTCATCCGGCACATCACCGGAGCGGCCCCGTCCGAGCGCCCCGCTGTCCTTGAGGCGGCGAAGCTCTGGACGAAGCACGCGGACGAGATCAAGCGAATCGGTGTGGACTCTGGCGTCCTGTCCGAAGCGCAGGCCCTCGAACGCTTCTTCCCTCGCCGCTGGAACGCGGTGGCGATTGGAAAAAATAGGGCAGGATTTCGCAACGCCCTCGCGGCGCGCTTCCGGGCGCACTGGGTGGACAACGCGGATCAGGCCCACCTCGGCACGCTGGAGTCTCTGGGCCTCGCCACGCGCGAAGCCGACAAGCACGGCGTGTACCTCGGCCACCGCATCACCATCGACGGCGAGTCCAAGCTGGTCAAGAAGTTCAAGCGCTCCGATCTGGAGAAGCTGGGCATCGACGACGCGGCCTACCTCAAGGCGATGGACGCAGTGGGCGACGACGGGTTCACCCCGATGTCCCGCTCCGCGAACCGCTCGCTGTCCAACCTCACGGGCGACACCGCCTACGAGACTGACTCGGCGGGCAAGCTGCGGCGCAAGAAGGGCAGTGGGTCAGGCCCGCAGTCCGAGCAGTCCCGCGTCCTCGAAGAGGGCGTGTGGGGCGACGATGCACTGGAGGAGTTCCTCGACTGGCGGTTCCTTGAGAACGCTCAGGGCTACCTCCGCTCGACGGGCATGCGCATCCAGAATGCGGCCCGCCACCAGAAGCGCATCGGCATCCGCAACGTCACCATGGAGGACACCCTCGACTACGTTGAGGCCCGCATGGACAAGCTGCTCAAGAACGCTGACGCCACCAAGGCCGAACGCGACTCCTTCCGCGCCGGGGTGAAGAACCTCCGCGAGAAGGTCATGCTTGCAGAGGGGCGGCTCCCGTCCCAGACCGAGCATGTCGAGGGCCTGCGCCAGTGGCTGTCCGACCTGTGGATCTCCACGGCGGGCGCGCTGTACGGGCAGGGCATCGGCGCGACGATCATGTCCACCGAGCTTGTGCAGTCCATCGTGGGCCGCGTCTACGCCATGGACGACATCGTTCGTCGGGCAGGCGACGTGTTCAAGGTGGGCAAGCATCTGGTGGGTGACACCACCGGGATCAAGTTCCTCCAGAGCGCCGAGATGCGCCAGCAGATGGTCACTCTCGGCCTGACCCAGAGGCAGTTCCGCCTCCACGCCCTCGACCGCATGATGGGCGAATCGACCTACAACCACGGGTTCCAGTTCGGACCCGTTCACAAGCTGCTCGCGCCGTGGGGTGATGTCTTCAAGACGATCACTGGTGCGACCAGCGAAGCGGGCCTCGGCAAGCGCCTCCTTGAGGTGCCCAACGCCAGCGCCCGTGCCCTCGCATCGAACATGATGCAGATCGGTGGCCTCGACTTCTTCTCCATGTACGCACGGCTCCTGCACGTCCAGTCCTCGATGGACGAGATGGGCAGGTTCTTCCGGGCGGGCGAGAAGATGGCTGAGATGCTGGAGTCCCCGGCGGTGCGCAAGCGCCTCGCGGACGCCGAGCAGGCAGCGACCGACGCGGCCATCGCCAAGGGCGTCAACGCCGACAAGGCCCGCAAGCTGGGCATCGACGCTCGCGCGAAAGCGTGGCGCGGCGTTGCACGCGAGGCAGGCTTCTCCGGGGCGGCTGGTGGACCGGCATGGCAGATCGCTGACAAGTGGCTGCGCAACGGGATGCTCA